>MPMD02298193.1_pt1 | contig 41004 bp, 28 predicted proteins | sample 1617291 | NCBI WGS metagenome assembly MPMD02 (sample SAMN05944810, study PRJNA350692) | marine metagenome | biome: marine; feature: ODZ; material: water; isolation source: 120 m water sample filtered on 30 um supor filter | place: Pacific Ocean | collected 2012-04-09 | depth 120m m | reverse complement strand
TGTCCTGATGGACTATTTCAGGCAGTAGGCTTCGCTCCGCTTCTCCTCGCGCTTCGAAAGATCTCTCCACACACCAGCAAGAGTTCAGCATCTGATGGCCCACGATCAGCCCGAGAAGTTCCTCCTCGCCGCCACCCTGGGCGCCGTGCTCCTCGCCGCCTGCAGCTCTGGCGGCGGCGGTGGCGGCGGCGGTAACCAGATGGACATCGTCCGGGTATCCAACGGCTTTGGAGAGCTGCTGCCCCACAAGACCTTCCGGCTCGAGGGGAACGTGGTCTCCGATGATGTGATCTCGATCCGCACCGATCAGGACCTGCTGGACAACCTGCGCTTCTCGAACCCGGTGCATCCTGCCCCGGTCTTCGCCGACGCGGCGATCGTGCCGGGCGGTGCCGACGGAAATCACTTCCTCTATGTGACGTTCACCAAGCCGATCAGCATCGACTCGGTGCTGACGAACCTCCCCAGCGCTCAGGGCGACAACTCCCTGACCGGCTCTATCACGGTCATCGCGCGCGATCCGGTGCTCGGCACGGTCACGCCCGTCAAGGGGCGCGCCTTCGTGGACGGGATGACCTATTCCGGAACCCCTACGGGGGAGCCGCTCAAGATTCCCCTCCAAACCTGGGTCGAACTAGAGGGCGGTCAGCCGACGGCGGTGGACGTGGAGGGCGCCTTTCCGGGCTTCGGATTCCCCGGCACGTCCGGCGGTTTCGCCGGGATGCAGAACCTGATCTCGCCCGAGACCTTCGTTTTCGTCGCGGACAGCGACGGAGACCTCGCGACCTTCGAGACCTTCCCGAGCGGGGTGCAGCTAGGGATGCAGATCACGACGGCGGTGCGTTCCACCAGTGAGCGGAACCTGGTCCGGGCTGGGCTGGCGAGCACGACCGTGGGTGCGGACGTCCTGCGCCCGGAGATCATCGTGACTCCTCCGCCGAACAGCCTTCCCGATGTGACGCCGGGCGGCGGGGATACGGGCGTGGACCCCTTGACGAACATTCTCGTGCGCTTCACCGAGCCGGTGCAGCCCGTGACCGTGGGCGACCTGGCCACGGGCCAGACACCCGGGCTGAGCGCGGCGATCACGGTGCAGTTCGGGCCATCGGCCATGCAGGTCAACGTGCCCTTCAGCGTCATGCCGGTCAGCGTCTTCGACCTGTCCAAATATGTGCTCGAACCGTCGTTCAACTTCCCCGGTGAGGGACCCGAGTTCGCGGAGTGCGGCGTGTTCAATCGCGTGGACGTCTCCATCAATGCGAGTCAGGTCCAGGACATCACCGGGAACTTCAACCAGAACGCCGCGCTGACCTTCTTCAAGACCGGCGAGGGGCCGGGCCTGGTGAACGCCCCGGTGACGCCCGATGTGGTGTACATCGGCCGTGGCGGTGGGGCGCCGGGCCTCTCTGTCATGGACCTGAACGGGTTCGGTGGGGGGACCGGGAACCCGACCTTCGACCCCACGGACCCGATCGAGGAGGGAAACTCGAACTTCCCCAACAACCCCAACGTGTCCTTCCAGGGCGGCACGATGCGGCCTCCCATTCAGGCGGGTTCGTGCACGGTGGACGGCGGCTCGGCCGGTGCCTTCACCCTCACCAAGGATAGTTCCCTCGAAAATCGCGTGGTCCGCTCGCCGGTCGTCCTGGATGTCTCGGACATTCACATCGGCTGGTCCCTCGACGTGACCTTCAACAACGGCCCGTCGCCGTTTGGCTGTCTCTCGGGCGGTGGGAACCTGTGCGCCGTGGACGGGATGAAGCAGGTCACGACCGTGATCGACGGCAGCACTCTCAATCCGAGCGCCACCAACCCGACGGGCATCTCGGTGCTGATCGACGGTGGTCCGAACATCGTGGGCTGGGCTCCCCATCCCAACCCGCCGCCGATGATCTTCCCGCCCCTGTGCATCACGCCCTACCTGGCGAGCCAGGAGCCGACCTCCGTCGATTCCCCGGGCGGCAACCTGCTGGTACCGGGTGATCCGTTCGGGGACCCCGGCCAGAACATTCCTCCCACGGGGCTGCTCTCGGTGGCGCAGAATGCCTTCTTCCAGGGACCTTCCCTGCCCACGACGAACATCGCCCTGTGTTCGACCTACGGCTATCGCCAACAGGTCGGGCACTTCCTCTACATCGTCGACCGCGGCGCGCGGCAGGTCGTCGTGCTGAACTCCAACCGCATGACGGTCATCGACAGGATTGCCCTGCCGGACCCGACCTCGGCGGCGATCGGCACCAACCTGGACTTCCTCGCCGTCACGAACCAGTCCGTCAACACGGTCTCGTTCGTCGACATCGATCCCTCCTCGACCACCTTCCACCAGGTGGTCAAGACGGCCCTGGTGGGCCAGGGCCCGCGCGGTATCGCGTGGGAGCCGGGGAACGAGGACATCCTGGTCTGCAATGAGCAGGATGACACGGTGTCGATCCTCTCGGCCTTCTCCCTGGAGATTCGCAAGACCATCAGTGCCAACCTCGACCAGCCCTTCGAGATCGCGATCACCCCGCGCCAGAACGGCTTCGGCTGGCTGCGCAACGTGTACTTCGCCTGGATCCTCAATCGCAACGGAGCGGTGGCGTTGTTCGAGTCGGGGCCCAACGGCGTCAACGGCTGGGGCTACGACGACATCACCGGCGTGGCCGGCCAAACCTTCGAGTCTCCCAAGGCAATGCAGGTGGACCCCACGTTCATCTTCAGCGGGGTCTGGATCGCCCACGAGGTGCCGATCAACTTGGAGACGGGGGAGCAGGATGGGGACCCGGGGGAGGGCGCGATCTCCAACCTGGTCATCGATTCCGCCATCGCGGGCATGTTGCCCTTGAACGTCAACTCCCTGTTGATCCCGCAATTCCGGGACATGAACCTGTCCGTGCGCGCGTCGGTGGGGGAAGAGCGCCTGACGGGCGTGCCGGTGGACATCGCCTTCGACAACCACCTGAACCTGGCCGGGATCGTCAACTGGCAGACCTTCTACAGCGCCGGCTCACCCGTGCCACTCAACGGCAAGTCCGTCGTGCGCGCCGCCGGGGCCGTGATCGGCACCAACTCGCCGCGTCTGATGTTCGTGGCCGTGCCGAACCAGAACAGTGGGCCGGGCGGTGTGGATGTGCTGCTGCTCGACGGACCCCTGCAGCGCTTCGACACCAACGCGTTCGAGCCGGGCATCGATTCGGTCGACGTCCCCAACGTGAGGGTCCTGTCGGACTACTTCCGGCAGTAAGGGTCCTCGCGGACCCTGGGGCGCGTCGCGTGGGCGCGAGTTCTTCTCTCCGTGCGTGGGCCCGCCGTGCTTCGTGGCAGAGCGGTTGGAGCGGGTGACTCCGCCTGCTCGCCACCCTATGCTGCGGCTCCATGCCCGAGCCCGTTCAGGTCCGTTCGATGTTTGCGCGCATCGCCGGCCGCTACGACCTGCTTAACCGCGTGCTCTCTGTGGGCATCGATCGGCGCTGGCGGCGGGCGGCTGTGGAGCGCGGCGGGGCTCTCGATGAGCGCCTGGTGGTGGACGCCTGCTGCGGGACCGGAGATCTCGCTCTGGAGTACGCGCGGCGCGGCGCGCGCGTCGTGGGTGTGGACTTCACGCCCGAGATGCTGGCGCGAGCGGGCCCCAAGCGGAAGGCCGAGGATGGAGCGTGCGTCTTCGTCCACGGAGACGCCTTGAGCTTGCCAGTGGCCGCGGGGGCGGCGGATGTCTGCAGCGTGGCCTTCGGTCTGCGCAACGTGGCCGATCGGCGCCTGGCTATGGGCGAGATGCTGCGCGTCGTGCGACCGGGTGGACGGCTCGTCGTGCTGGAGTTCTCCACTCCCCCAGGGCGCTGGTTCGGGGGGCTCTACCGCCTGTACTTCACGCGCTTGCTTCCCCTGGTGGGGCGTTGCGTCTCGCGCCACGACGACGCTTACCGCTATCTGCCGCGCACGGTGCTCGAGTGGCCCCGGCCCGGGGCCCTGCAGGCGGAACTTGAGCAGAGCGGCTGGATCGACTGCGGGTACGCTCTCCTGACCGGCGGCATCGCCTGTCTGCACTGGGGGCGGGCTCCGGAGGGAGACCGCCCGTGACCGAGGACGAGGACGAGGACGAGCAATCGGACGAGTGGGTTCCCGAGCATGGAGCCGATCCCGATGGGTGGCACGCGGCGGGGACGGATCGCCTCCATCTGCGTAGCCTGAGCCTGGGGCTGGTGGCGATGGTGCCCCTGCTGCTGGCCTATGAATTCGCCGCAGGGGATCAGCGCAACACCGCCGAGGTGGTCCTGTTTCATCCCGGCGCGCTGGCCGGACTCTCCCCCGAGCAGATGCGACGGGGCGTCATGGCGCTCGCGGTTGCCTGGGCTGGTGCGCTGTGCTTCACCCGTCGGATCGCCCTGGGGCCGGGAGTCCTGCGGATCGCTGTCGAGGGCCTGGGGGCCGCGATCGTCCTGGGCCCCGCACTGGTCGTGGCCATGAGCTGGCTCGGTGCGGAGGGCGTCCTCGCACCGCGCGGTCTGCAGCCGAGCACGATCCCGCCCCTGACGAGCGCCGCGCTCGTCTTCGGAGGCGCCGCCTACGAGGAGCTGCTCCTGCGCGTCGGGGGCTTCGGTCTGCTCTTCATGGTGGCGCGCCGGGTGACCCTCTTCTGGGGCCTCGCCCCGCGCGCGGCGCGTTGGGTGGGGGAGACGGCCGGCGTCATGGGGACGGCGGTGGCCTTCGCCTCCTTCCACCTGGCGGCCTTCACGGCCTGGCTCGGGCCGGGTGGCGAGGTCTTCGATGGGGCGGTCTTCACATGGCGAGTCCTGGCGGGCATCCTGCTCGCCATCCTCTTTCGCTGGCGTGGCCCGGGGATGGCCGCCTGGGCGCACGGTCTGTTCAACCTCGCGCTCCTGATCGGGGCAGGCCCGGAGGTTCTCCCATGAGTCGCTTCTTCATCGGTATCACCGGCGCCAGCGGGCACGCTTACGCCGAGGCCCTCGTGCGGGCTCTCGTGGCTGCCGGGCACGAGGTGGACCTGGCGCTCACCGCCGCGGGGTCCAAGGTCCTGCGCCATGAACTGGGCGTGGACGCTGGCGCGGGAGGGGTAGGCCTCGCGACTGAGCTCCCGTCTTGGCTGGGCGCGGACGTCGCGAGCTCGGTGCGTGCTTTCGCGGCCGATGCTATCGAGGCCCCACCTTCTTCGGGCACGGCCCTGACCGCGGCCTTCATCCTCTGTCCGTGCAGCATGGGGACCCTGGCGCGGGTGGCGGCGGGTTTCAGCTCCAACCTGGTGGAGCGCGCTGCGGACGTGGCCCTCAAGGAGGGCCGGCAGCTCGTGATCGTGCCGCGCGAGACACCCCTGTCGGTCGTGCACCTGGAGAACATGGCGCGCCTGGCCCGCCTGGGAGCGGTGATTCTGCCCGCCATGCCGGGCTTCTACCACGCCCCGCGCACCGTCGAGGACCTGGTCTCCCATGTGGTGGGGAAGGTGCTGGACCGCCTGGGAGTGGAGCACGCCCTGGGCGCGCGCTGGACGGGGATCGGCGAGCCGCCGGATGAGCCCGGTCTGGGCGGAGACGGGTGATGCGCGCCGGCGAGCTCTTCTCGCTGGTCAAATTCGGCCACTCGGTCTTCGCCCTGCCCTTCGCCCTCCAGGGCGCATGGCTGGCGAGCGAGGGGGTGCCGTCGGCCGCAATCCTTGGCTGGGTCGTCCTGTGCGCCGTGGCGGCGCGCACGGCAGCCATGGGCTTCAACCGCCTGGTGGACCGGCAGATCGACGCCCGCAACCCGCGAACCCGCGAGCGCGAGATCCCCGCCGGGCGTGTCAGCCCGGCCGCTGCCGGGGCCCTGGTGTGCGTCTCGGGCGCGGTCTTCGTGGCGGCCGCTCAGGCCCTCAACCCTCTCTGCGGCCTGCTCTCCGTGCCGGTTCTGGCCTTGCTGCTCGCCTACAGCTTCGTGAAGCGCGTGAGCTTCCTGGCCCACGCAGTGCTCGGCCTCTCCCTCGCGATCGCTCCCCTGGGAGCCTGGCTGGCCGTGCGCGGGAACCTGGAGGGAGACCTGGGGGCGGTACTCTGGCTGGCCGCGGGGGTCCTCGCCTGGGTGGCCGGTTTCGACCTGATCTACTCCTGCCAGGACGTCTCCTTCGACCGCTCTGCGCGCCTGCACTCGATTCCCGCCCGCTTCGGCGTGGCCTTCGCCCTGCGTCTGTCGAGCGCGTTGCACCTCTTGGCGCTATCCTGCTTCGTCATGCAGGGCGTCTTTGCCGGGCTCGGTGTCGCGTGGTGGGTAGGGGTGGCCGTCGCCTCGGCGCTGCTCGTCTGGGAACACCGGATCGTTTCCCCCGCAGACCTCTCGCGCGTGAACGTGGCCTTCTTCACTATCAACGGCTGGGTCGGGATCGGGCTTTTCGCTGGCCTGGCCCTGGACCTCTCCCTCGGCGGAGGAGCGCGCTGATGGCCGCCGCCCGCCGCCGTGAGCCCGACCCGCCGACCCAGCTGCGAGGTCTGGCGGCCGCCATCGAGCGCGACGGCTGTCCCGCCGCCGTCCTCCTGCGCGGCGAGGAGCGCTACTTCCGGGAGCGCGGCATCGAGCTCTGCATCCGTGCCGCGACCGCCGCGGATCTGGAGGTCTGTCGCCACGACGGGGAAGACCCCGAGTTCGACCTCACGCGCCTGATGAACGACCTCTCGGCGACGCCCATGTTCGCCTCGGCCTGCTGCGTCGTGGTGCGCAACGCCAGCGGACTGCTCAAGAAGGTGGACGGAGGCGACGCGCCCCTGACCCGTGCGGGCAAGGCGCTGCTCGCCCGCGCGGACGGCAGCATTCTGGTGATCGACGCCCGCTCCCTGCGCGCCGACCACGCCCTGGCGAAGGCTATCGCCGCGGCGGGCGGGACGCTGCTCGCCTGCCGCCGCCTGTGGGACACGCCGCCCCCCTGGAGCCCCGACCCGCGCAAGGTGGAGCTCGTGCAGTGGATCATGGGCCGTGCCCGCGAGGCGGGCCTGCGCCTGGCGGCCGACGACGCGCTCTACCTCGCTGCGGCCACCGGCAACGACCTGCCTGCCCTCGACGCCCAGCTCGAGAAGCTGCGACACACCGGGCGCAAGGCACTGCGAGAAGTCGTCGGCTGGCAGAGCGGTGGCACCCCCTGGCGCGTGGCTGAAGACCTGCTGGCGGGAGACGCGGCGCGCGCCCTGGCCGGCGTGCAGGCCTTCTTCGAGAGCGGTATGCCCTCCAAGGGCGGTGGCCGGCGCGAGCTCAATCCCGTTGCCCTGTCCGCCATCCTGCTGGCCCAGGTACGGGTCCTGGCGAGGCGCTCCCTCTCCGTGGCGCGCGCCCTGGCGGCCGGGGAGGCCTTCGAGGACGCGGCTCGCAGCGCCGGTGTGACCCAACCCCAGGCCGTGGCCGCCTTGAAGGAGCGGGTCCGCGTCCGCTCCGCTGCCGAGTGGCTCGCCATCGCGGAGGACGTGGCCGCCATGGAGCGCCGTGCGCGCACGGGAGCCGGCGTGGACGCCACCGACTACGCGCGGGCCGCCCTGGCCTGGAAGCTCGTCGAGCAGGGGGCGCGATGAGCGGTGATAGCGCGGCGCGCGAGGCGGGCGTGATCGCTCTCTTGGACGAGCTGGTCCAGAATCAGATCGCCGCCGGTGAGGTCATCGAGCGGCCCGCGTCGGTCGTCAAGGAGCTGGTGGAGAACGCTGTGGACGCGGGTGCGCGCCGGGTGCGCGTCGATCTCGAGGAGGGCGGCATGCGCCTGGTGCGCGTGAGCGATGACGGCGGCGGGATGGTCCCGGCCGACCTCGCGCGCGCCTTCGAGCCGCACGCTACCAGCAAGCTGCGCGACGTCGCCGACCTGGACCACATTGCCAGCCTCGGGTTCCGCGGCGAGGCCCTGGCGTCGATCGGCTCGGTCGCGCGCTGCGCGATCTTCTCGCGCGTCCCTGGCGAAGAGCTCGGCTGGCGCGTGGAGAACGAGGGCGGCCGGTTGACGACTCCCGTGCAGGCCGGTGGCCCCCTGGGGACGAGTGTGGAGGCGCGCGATCTGTTCTTCAACACGCCGGCGCGGCGGCGCTTCTTGAAGCGTCCCTCGACGGAGCTCGCGCGCTGCGTGGATATCCTCCAGCGCGCGGCCCTGGGGCAGCTGGGGATCGGCTTCGTCCTGACCCACGACGGCGCGCGGGTGCTCGACATCGAGGCCGACATGGACCTGCGCGCTCGCGTCCGGCGCGCCTTCGGGGCCGACTTGGCGGGTTCTCTCGAGGAGCTCGACGCCCACGACGGATCGACACACCTGACCGGCCTGGTCGCGCCCCCGCGCTTCGCCCGGCGCGACACCTCGCGCCAGATGTGGTTCTTGAACGGTCGTTCTCTGCGCGACCGCATCCTCCTGCGCTGTTTGAAGGACGCCTACCGCGGCCTCGTGCTCGACGGGCGTCAGCCCGTGGCGTTCCTGCACCTCGCGCTGGATCCCGGAGCGGTCGACGTCAACGTGCACCCCGCCAAGGCCGAGGTGCGCTTTCGCGATCAGCGCCGGCTGTTCGGCTTCCTGGTCAACGCCCTGCGGGAGGCGGCCGGCCGCACGGACATGGCGACCCCCGGGGCCTCGATGCTCGGGGCGGCTCTGCGTGGGGGTGCGCTCGATCCCGGCCAGGGAGCCATCGCCGATCCCGGACCTCTGGCGCGCGGACCGCGCGAGTCCGAGCCGTTCGTCGTGCGCGAGGTGGCGGGGGCGCCGCCCATCGAGGACCTTTCCGCCGCCGCGGGCGCCAGCGCGCCCACCCTTGTCGAGCCCGCCGAGGACCTGGCCGGGCCCTACCTGACGATCGCCCGAACCTACGTGGCGCGGGTGGTGCCCGACGGCTTCGAGATCGTCGATCAGCACGCCTTGCACGAACGCGTGACCTACGAGGAGCTGCTGCGCGAGGTGCGAGCGGGCGCTGTCGAGGTACAGCGCTACCTGGTGCCCGAGCTGGTCGAGCTGACGGCTGGCGAGGTGGAGCTGCTGGTGCGCCACGCGGAAGCTCTGGGGAGAATCGGGATTCAGCTCGAAGCTTTTGGTGCGACGACCGTGGCCGTCGGCGGTCTGCCCGCCCGTCTGCGGCGGCCGGACCCCGCGGACCTCGTGCGCGTGGCTCTCGGCGTGCTCGAGACGCAGGGCGAGGCGCCGGCCGCAGAGGACCTCCTTGAAGGCGTGCTGCACAGCAGCGCCTGCCGCTCCTCGGCCATGGCCGGTGACGACCTGGACCCGGCGGAGATCCGCTCCCTGCTGGAGCGCGCGCGGGCCTTCGACGGCGCCAGCACCTGTCCCCACGGTCGCCCCACGCGCGTGCGCTTCACCCTCGCCGACCTCGAACGCGCCTTCGGGCGACGCTAGCTCCCCAGCAGCTGACTTCGCAGTTCGCCTGGTCAGCCGCCGTCAGCGGCCGGTGTGGGCGCCGTTGAGGCGGGGCGAAAGTCGGCCGGGGTGAGGGGGGCGCGCAGGTCGAGGCCCTCGTCGTCCACCCACAACTGGAGGCGCGGGACGCTCTGGAAGCGCCTCGGGCGCGCCGCGGGGTCGGCGCCAAAGATCAGGATCTCGCGCGGGACCTGGAACCCGTCGCGTTCGAAGTGCCCGCGCAACTGCAAGAGCAGGGTCGTGCGTTCGATGTGTCGCGGGCCGTCGTCGCGCTGGACTATGGCGAACTCGATGCGCCCGGTGAGCGGGTCGCTCCCGATCAGGGCGCGGTAGAGAGGGGCGCGGTTCGCAGCGGAGGTGGGGGCGCGGTCGAGGGTCAGGCGCAGGTCTGGGCTGCGCAAGGCGAGCCACGAGAGGTCCGCGCCACGGCCGGCGAACCCATCGGGCAGCTCGGCAGGCGGGCCGTCCAGGAGTGAGAGACCTGCGATGCGCACCGAACGTGGATCGGTCAGGGCGATGAAGTTGCGCGCGACGGCCACGGTCTCCTCGATCTGACGGATGTCCTCGGCGCCACCCCGGCCTAGCAGGCGCAGCTCGCTATCGCCGTCGAGCAGCCAGTCGCCACGGTCTCCACGCAGGTGCCCGCGGCCGGTCTCGCGCACCTCGGAGCGCAGGTAGCTCGGGCTCAGAAAGCGGATGCGCGTGTCCACGTCGTGCGGCTCGTCACCGCGCGAGCGGAGGTGGAACGAGACGTCGAAGGCGCTGATGGGCTCGGGGGCCAGGGTCGCCTCGCAGAGCACCGCCCAGGCCGCGCGCGCCTCAGGCGTCGCGTCGCTGGGCAGCACGCCCGGGCGCAGCTCGCCGTCGTCGACCTGCGGCGCGTCCTGCGTCACGGGCGATTCGCCCGCGTCACCGCCCTGCTGTCCGCCGGCGCCGTAGACCAGGCCGCAGGCGAGGAGCGCGAGCGCCGACGTGGTCGCCGTCGCGCGAGCGCGCCGCAGTACATCGCCGGGGCAGTTCATGTTGAAGAGCGTACGGTGGGCCTTTCGGCGCCGCCAGTCCGGCTGCACAATCCCCGGCGGGCCCGCCGGCCCGTTTCATGGAACCCGCGCCTTCCGATCCCGACGACGTCCTGGACCGCACCGAGCTCTGCTGCCTGGTGGGTCCGACTGCTTGCGGCAAGAGCGACCTGGCCCTGCCCGTCGCCGAGCGCGCGGGGGCGGAGATCGTCTCCCTCGATTCGATGCTCGTCTACCGCGGCATGGACATCGGCACCGCCAAGCCCGATGCCGTCATGCGCGGGCGCGTGCCGCACCACCTGCTGGACCTGGTGGACCCCGACCAGCCCTACGACGTGCAGCGCTACCTGGCCGACGTGCGCGTCGTGCTCGAGGACGCCGAGCGGCGCGCGGTGCGCACGCTCTTCGTGGGGGGGACGGCGCTCTACCTGAAGGCGCTTGTCTACGGCCTGTTCCCCGGCCCTCCCGCGGACCTGGACCTGCGCGCGCGGGTCGAGGGCGAGGTGCGCGAGGAAGGCGTCGCCGCCGCCCACCGGCGGCTGGAACGGATCGACCCCACGGCCGCCGAGCGCATCCACGCCAACGACACGCGGCGCGTGGTGCGCGCCCTGGAGGTCCACGCTCAGACCGGTCGGCCGCTCTCGGAGTGGCAGCGGGAATGGGGCTGGGGGGAAGGGGACGACGCCTCCGGACGGGCGCGACGCCTGGTCGGCGTGCGCCTCGAGGGCGACGAGCTGGAAGCGCGCATCGCACGGCGCACCGAGGCGATGCTCGCCGCTGGCTGGGCCGCGGAGGCGGCGGCGGTGCGCGGCGCGGGCGGCTTCGGACCCTCGGCGGTCGCGGCCCTGGGCTACGAAGATGTCCTTGAGTTGCACGACGGGAAGATCGGCCTGGAGGAGTGCGCCGCACGCATCGTCCTGCGCACCCGTCAGTTCGCCCGCCGCCAGCGCACCTGGTACCGCAAGTTCCCCGAGATCCGCTGGGTCGGAGGGGAGGCGGTTGACGAGGCGCTGGAGGCCTTCGGGTGGTCGCCGACCTAGAGCAGACGGCTGCAACCGCAGCGCTTCTGGTCTGCTGAGCATGCCCTGTGGGCCAAGGCTAGCGACCAGCCCCCAAGGCACGCAGCGAGGTCCGCGGATGCGGAAACCCGGCCCGGACATGATGCGGGCCCGGACGTGGCCGGGCCCGATCGCGGCTGAGTCGCGTGGCGAGGGTCAGCGTTCGCGCCAGGAAGCCTGGGCCTGATCGGACTCGCAGCAGGCCACGTTCAGGAAGCTGACCGTCAACTCCCGCAGGGGACCGAGGGTAATCCCCAGGCCGGCGACGAACTCGTCCGTGCCGCCCTCGTCGAGGGTGCCGAGGATCGAGTCCACCGGGATGGGCAGGAAGCCGGCGCCCGAAGCGAGGAAGATGCCACCGAAGACCAGGGCCTCGAGGTGGAAGTACTGCAGCGGCATGGGCAGCGGGCTGTGGTTCGGACGCTCGCTGTCCCAGTTCGGATCCTCGTCCTGGAACGGGTTTGCGGGGTTCCAGTTCAAGAGGTAGCGCTTCATCAGCTGGTTGATGTGCTGCTTGTTCTCCCACTGGTAGTCCAGGTAGGTGCCGTCCACGTCCGGCTCGTAGCCGAGGAAGACGCGGCTCACGCGCGGGGGGATGGATTCGGCGTTCCAGTGGTCCCAGTCCCGGCTGGGGCTCGTGGTGCAGGCGCCGAGCAGAAGGCCCGCGAGGGCGGCGAGGAGGGAGAGCTGCTTCATGAGGGGATGATCGTGTCCTGGACGACGGTCCGGGCGGGGCTGGAGGCCGCCCGCGGCCGCGGGCGGGTCAGGAGAGGATTGCGCAACAGTCTAGTGGGGGTACCCTCGGGCGGTCAATGGCGCCCGAACTCGACTTCAGAGCCGATCCCCGGCGTGCCCTTCCCGGGCGTGCCGATGTCCCAAGCCCGAGGGTGGGCCGCTGGGGTCCTGTGCGCTCCCTCACTACCCCTCCCAGGGCGGGGGTTACGCCCGATCACGGACCTTGAGCGGGGACTCGGTGGAGAGGCGGCCCCCGCGCTTGGGGCTCCTGGGCGGGTCCTTCGATCCGGTCCACGAAGGGCATCTACACGCCGCCCGCGCCGCGCGGGACGGCTTCGACCTCGAGGGCGTGGTCTTCGTCCCCGCCGCCCGGCCGCCTCACAAGCCCGGTCGCGCCCTGGCTCCCGCCCAGCACCGCCTGGCGATGCTGGAGCTGGCCCTGGCGGGGGAGCCGTCCTTCACGATCGATCCGCGCGAGCTCTCGCGCCCCGGGCCCTCCTTCACCATCGATACGGTGCGCGAGTTCGAGCAGCAGGCCGGCGGGCCGGACGCCGTGGACCTCTACCTGGTTCTGGGCAGCGACAACCTGAAGGGCCTGGCCTCCTGGCGCGCGGTCGGCGATCTCCTGGCGTGCGTCCAGCCGATCGTGATCCAGCGCGGCGCTGACGCCGCGCTCCTGCTGGAAGAGCTGCGGGGGGAGCTGGACGCCGAGCTCGTGGGGCGCCTCGAGCGCGGCCTGCTCGACCTGCCGCCGATGGAGGTGGCCGCCACAGAGCTGCGGCCGCGCCTGGCCCGCGGCGAGGACCCCGGACCCCTGCTCGGTGCGGGGGTCTTCGACTACGTGAGAGCCCACGGTCTGTACGCGGAGGCGCGGTGAACCCGAGCGCGGCATGGCTGCTGGGAGCCGTCGTCGCTGTCCTTGCCAGCGTGCTCTTGGCCGCCCTTGCCCGGCGCTTCGGCCTGGGGGACGCGCCCGACGCGCGGACCAGCGCCCGCAAGCGGCAGGCGACGGCGGTTCCCTTCGTCGGCGGCAGCGCCCTGCTCGTGGCCTGGATCGTCCAGGCGAGTTGCGCGCCCGCGGCCTGGTCTCTCTCCCTGCCCGTCGGCTCACTCGCCGAGTCGGTCAGCGCCGCAACGGGCACCGAACGGTGGGGGCCCTGGGCGGCCCTGGCCGCGGCCTTCGCCGTCGGCCTGGTGGACGACCTGCGCCCGGCGGGCCTGGCGCCCTTGCCCAAGCTCTGCGCCCAGGCCCTGGCGGGCGCGATCCTGGCGACGGCCATCATGGACTCCGGGAGCGTGGAGTGTGACTGCGGCGCCCTGGTGGCCAACGGCGGCGAGCCCCTGGGTCTGAACCTTGCCGGCGCGGGGGCGTTCGCGCTCTGGACTGCGGCGGCGATGGCGGCCATGAACCTGTTGAACACCTTCGACAACGCCGACGGCGCCGCCGGCGGGCTGGGCCTCGTGGGCCTGGTCGCGGGGGCACCCCTGGCCGCGGGCGCCCTGGCGGGTTTCCTGCCCTTCAACCTCTGGCTCCGGCGGCGAGGCGACCCGAGGGCCTACCTGGGCGACTCCGGCAGTCACCTGCTCGGGATGATGCTGCTGCTCACCCCTGCCGCCTGGCCGCTGTTCCTCCTGCCCCTGCTCGACCTGGCGCGGGTAGCTGCGGTCCGCCTGCGCGAGGGTCGGCCGATCTGGAGCGCTGATCGCCTGCACCTCGCCCACCGCCTCCAGGCCGCGGGGCTCGCCCCGACCGCGGTCGTCGCGGTGCTTGTGGGTATCGCGCTGCCCGCGCTCCTGGTGCCGGGATGGTTGGGGGCGCTGTGGGTCGCGGTGCTCTTCGCGGCTTGCCTGCGCCTGACCCCCGCGGGCGGTGCGGCGGGTTCGTAGCGCGGGACGGGTGCGAGACCTTGCTCCCGCCACGAGTCGGGACGATAATCCTCGGCCCGAGTTTCAGAGTGCCCAGCGCCGCGAACAGAGCTCCTCGACCGATCCGCGTGGAATACCCCCTGACCGCCATCATCTCCGATCTGCACGGCAACGTGCCCGCCCTCGAGCCCGCGATTCAAGACGCGCGCGAACGCGGCGCCCGGCGCTTTGTGTGCCTCGGGGACGTCGTGGGTTACGGCGCCCGGCCCCGGACCTGCCTGGACATCGTGATGAAGATCTGCGTGCCGGGGGCGCGGGAATGGAAGGATGACGGACCCCTCGAGGACGGCCTGTGCCTGCGCGGGAATCACGAGGACGCCCTGCTCAACTCGGCCGAGGACTTCAATCCCAAGGCGCGCGCCGCCATCGACTGGACGCGCGACGAGATCAACCGCGCCGAGCCGCGCGACCGCTCCCATGCCTACTGGGACTTCCTGAGCGAGCTGATGCCCAAGGAGTGCGACGAAGTGGCCATGTTCGCCCACGGCAGCCCGCGCGAGCCCGTGCGCGAGTACCTGCTACCGCGCGACATGGTCGACCGCGAGAAGATGCAGGCCAATTTCGACCTGATGGAGCGAGACGTTTGCTTCGTCGGTCACAGCCACGTGCCCGCGGTCTACTATGAGGACCAGCGCTTCTATCAGCCCACCGGAACCGAGGGCCCCTACGACCTGGGGCTCGGGCAGGGAAACCGGGCGATCGTGAACGTGGGCTCTGTGGGCCAGCCGCGCGACGCCGACCCGCGCCTCTCTTACGCCCTCTTCGACGGGCAGAGCCTCTGGTTCGTGCGCATCGAATACGACCACGAGCGCGCCGCGGAGGAAATTCGCGCCGTTCCCGAGCTACCCGACTACCTGGCCGACCGCCTGGCCGTGGGGCGCTAGGTACTTCCCAGGCGCTTACCGAAGGCAGAAGATTCCGTGGAGAAGCGACTCCCCCTTGCGATGTTCCTCTCGTTCCTGGTCATCATGGCCTGGACCGTTTTCTTCGCGCCCCAGCCCGTCGAGCAGGGCGCGTCCGGGGGCGAATTGTCGGGGGACCCCGCGCGCGCCGTCGTCGGAGTCGACGGGGGGCAGCCGACCCCCCTGCGAGAGGTCGAAGCCGCCCTGGGGGCGGTGGTCACGGCGGACGAGGAGCGCGAGTTCGTGCTCGAGCTGGGGAGCGCGGGCGAGATCGGCAACTACCGGGCCGTCTTCAGCAACCGCGGCGCGCGGCTCTCGCGGCTCTCCCTGGGCGACTACTACGAGGTGGAAGGACTCGACGACTCTCAGCGGCGTGACGCCGCAAACTGGGTTGACCTGCTGATCCCCGTCGCCACTCCCGACGGCCTGACCGGCTCCCTGTCCCTGGCCGCCAGCCAGTCCTCCGCCGCGCTGCTACGGGGCACGCCCCTGACCGAGGCTCTGTGGGTCGGCGAGGTGCTCGAGGAGCAGGGATACGTCGTCGGCGTGCGCTTCCGCTACGCACCGGGCAGCGGCGTGACCTTCACCAAGACCGTGCGCTGGCTGGCGGGGACACACCAGTTCGACGTGAGCCTCTCGCTCACCAATGACGAGCTGGCCGATTCGGGCGAGCGGCAGTTCACCTTCACCCCGGGCCTGTGCATTCCGCCCGCCGGCCAGGAGCGCTTCTACCAGGAGCCGAGCGCGGGCGCGGCCTGGCGTGACCGCAACGACGAGGCGGTCTGGAGCGACGTCCCGGTCAAGGAAGAGGGCGGCCGCGATCGCAGCGGCTCCCTGGAGGGCAGCGGCCGATTCTCCTTCGCCGGCGTCCACAACAAGTACTTCGCTCTCTTCCTCAGCCCGCACCCCGACGATGATCTGTCCGCGGCCAGCATCCGCGGGGTGAGCTATCGCCGGGTCCGCGACGCCGAGTTCGCGGCCCAGCACCCCGCCGAGGCCGACGCCTCGTGGAAGTACATCGCCTGCGATCTGGCGCTGGTGCTCGCTCTGCCGGAGATCGGTCAGACGACTACGCGCACCTACCGCGTCTACGCCGGCCCAAAAGAGCGCGACGAGCTGGTGGAGGCCTGGCCCGATCACATGGCCTTGATCGAGGAGGAGCTGGGTTTCTTCAGCGGGATCGCGAGTGGCATCCTGGCCATCCTCGGCTTTTACCAGGGTCTGGTGGGCAACTGGGGCTGGGCGATCATCCTGATGACCTTCACGGTGCGCCTGCTCCTGTTCCCGATCAACCGCCGCTCCCAGACGGCCATGGCGCGCCACGCCACGAAGATGAAGCGTGTGCAGCCGCGCCTGAACGCGATCAAGGAGAAGAACGCCAAGAACCCCAAGCGCCTGCGCGAGGAACAGGCCAAGGTCTTCCAGGAGGAAGGGCTCGTCCCGCCCCTCGGCGGCTGCCTGCCCATGTTCCTCCAGTTCCCGGTCTTCATCGGTCTCTTCCAGGCCTTGCGCGTGGACTTCCACCTGCGCCAGGCGCCATTTATGGGCTGGATCGACGACCTCTCCAAGCCCGACCGGCTCCTGACCCTGGACCTGGACACGCACCTGCCCCTGATCGGCGTGATCGAGCACCTGAACGTGCTCCCGATCTTGATGGTGGTGCTGATGATCGTCCAGTTTCGGACCATGCCCACGCCCACGGACGAGCAGCAGGCCCGCATGCAGAAGATGATGCAGTGGATGCCGATCATCTTCGGCTTTCTGCTCTACAACTACGCGGCGGGCCTCTCGCTCTACATGATCACCAGCTCGGCCCTGGGCCTGGTGGAGACCAAGGGCATCAAGAAGATCTGGCCCATCGATGACACGGAGCTGCCCAAGAAGAAGAGCGGCTTCATGGCGCGCCTGGCCGAGATGCAGAAGGCACAGGCCCACCAGCTCGAAGAGGCCCAGCGCCGCAAGGACAGCGCCGGCGGTCCCAAGGGCAAGCGCCGCACGCGGGCGAAGAAACGCTAGCATCCGTTGAAGAACGCCCTCCCGCCTCTTCGCTCGCTCGGTCACTGCTGCGTCGGACTTGGCACCCCTCGCTCGACGGCTCTCCCCGACCGCCCGCACCCGACCGGCTGGCTCCTCCTTGCCCCGGGGACGAGGGCTTCCTCTCGCCGCAGGTCTTCTTCAACGGGCTGCTAGGAGGATACGGCGACGGCCCGCGAGACGATCTGCGCCATCGCGAGCCCGCCCGGTCCGGGCCGGCGGGGCGTGATCCGCGTCAGCGGCCCGCGCGCCCTGCCCCTGGCGCGTGCGGTCTGGGCCGGACCAGGCGAGCTGGCCACTGACCTGCCTCGCTCGATCCTGGTGGGGGAGTTCGACGACGGGCGCGGGCTCCAGCCCCTGCTGCTGTGGTGGATGCCCCGACCGCGCTCGTTCACGCGCGAGGACCTGGTGGAGTTCCACCTGCCCGGCTCTCCGCCGCTCCTGCACTGCGCCCTCGAGCGGCTGCTGGCCGAGGGCGCGCGCCTCGCGGGGCCGGGGGAGTTCACCCGCCGTGCATTCGAGAGCGGCCGCATCGACCTGACGCGCGCGGAGGGTGTGCTGGCCCTCGTGCAGGCACGCGGTGCCCAGGAGCGCCGCGCCGCCCTGGCCCTGGTGGGAGGCGGTCTGGCCGAGCGCATCGAGCGGTTGCGCGACGGTCTCGAGGACCTGCGCGCCACCTGCGAGGCGAGCCTTGACTTCGACGAGAGCGAGACGGGCCATGTCCCGCGCGTTGAGATCGAGGCCCTGGCGCGGGTCGCCGCCGAGGGGCTGGCCGAGGCCCTGGAGTGGGAGGAGCGGCGCACGCCGGCCACGGGAGAGGTGCGCATCGCCCTGGCGGGGGCGCCGAACGCGGGCAAGAGCGCCCTCTTCAACGCTCTGGTCAGGGGAGGCGCGGCGCTCGTCAGCGACCTGCGCGGGACGACCCGGGATGTGGCCGAGGGCCGCTGGCGTGTGGCCCAGGCGCGCGCCGTGCTGCTCGACGGCGCTGGGGAAGGAGACGACCCTGCGCCCTCGGGGTCGGCCGACGCCCTGGCGGTGGGGCACGCTCGCGGCGCGCGCGAGGGGGCCGACCTGATCCTGTGGGTGGTGGACGCCACGCGGGCGGACGGGCCGGCCCTCCTGCGCGAAGCCGCACGCCTGCCCGCGGGCGTTCCGCGCGTACTGGCCTGGAGCAAGGCGGACCTGGACTCCTCCGCGCGGCGCCCATCCGAGGCGCTGCTCGCCGCCGCGCGGCCGGCGGGCTGGACGGCGGTCTCGGCCCTGGCGGGCACTGGGCTCGAGCACCTGCGAACGGCCTGCGCCCAGGCTCTGGGGAAGGGAGCCGGCGCGCCCTCCGCCTCGGGAACCGCCGGCATTGAACGTGAACTCTCGGCGCGCCACCGCGGGGGCCTGCGCGCCGCCGCGCGCGCTCTGCGCGAAGGCCTCGAAGGCTGGCGTTCTGGAGCGCCCCTCGACCTCCTGGCGGCGCACCTGCGCGAGGCCACCGAAGGCCTCGATGCGATCGGTGGGCGGACGACTCCCGAGCATGTCCTCGAGCGCATCTTCGCCCGCTTTTGCATCGGGAAGTAGTGTCGATCGCCGCCGGAGCCTCGGCACGCACGCCCCGCATCCCCTGAGGGGTCCAATTCGTTGACACACAACATCTTGCGTGTTCTCCTGCCCCTTCGCCCGGGAGCCGGTGAGCCCCGCGAAAACGATGAAGTGCCCGCACTGCAAGCACGATGACGATCGGGTCGTGGACTCGCGCACCTCGGGCGAGGGACGGGTGATCCGCAGGCGGCGCGAGTGCCTGAGCTGCTTCATGCGCTACACGACCTACGAACGCATCGAGGAGACCCCCATGCGGGTCATCAAGAAGAGCGGCGAGCGCGTGCGCTTCGACCGCGAGCGGCTCCTGAAGGGCATGGTCAGGGCCTGCGAGAAGTTGCCCATCTCGATCGAGGACCTCGAGCGCGCGACGGCTCGCATCGAGACCCGCATAGGGGAGGCCTACGACCGTGAGGTGCCCAGCGCGGTCCTGGGGACGGCGGTGATGGAGGAGCTGCGCGAGCTCGACCAGGTCGCCTACGTGCGCTTCGCCAGCGTCTACCGGGAGTTTCGCGACGTGTCCCAGTTCCTCGACGAGCTCAAGCCGATGCTGGAGAGCGGGAAGGGACTGGAAAGCGGGAAGGGCGGCCCATGAGGGTGCGCCGCATCCTCAAGCGCGACGGCACCGTCGTCGCCTTCGACCCGGGCAAGATCGCCGCGGCCGTGGCGGCCGCCCAGGTGGCGGTTGGAGACGAGGACCCGAGCTTCGGCGGGGAGGTTGCGGAGATGGTGGAGTTCGCCCTCGGGCGGCGCCATGCCCTCGCGTCCGACGCGGTGGCGGGGGAGGCCGTGCCGGAGGTGGAGGAGATCCAGGACCTCGTCGAGCAGGCCCTGATCGAGCTTGGCCGAGGACCCGTGGCCAAGGCCTACATTCTCTATCGCGACCGGCGCACGCGCGTGCGCTCGGCGCGCTCGCCCGACGAGGGCCAGGCGCCATCGGATCAACCCGACCTCGCGCGCGGACTGCAGGTGCGCGACGGGCAGGGACGCTTCCCGTGGAGTAAGGCACGCATCGTGGCCGCTCTGGTGAACGAGGCCCGGCTCTCGCGCGAGCGAGCAGAGGATGTCGCTCAGCGCGTCGAGGCGCGCGTGTTGCGCTCGGGACTGCGAAGGCTCGGCACGGGTCTGGTGCGCGAGCTCGTGGACAATGAACTCGTGGCCATGGGCCTCGAGTCCGCCCTGGCGCGGCACAAGCCCGTCGCCCTCCCGCGCCACGACCTGCGCGAGCTGCTTGGTTCGGCGCCGGACGAGCGCGCGCGAGGCGCCGAACGACCCCCGCGTGCCGGTGCCGGCGAGCGCCTGGGTGAGCACTCCGTCGGGGGCGCCGTCGCGGGCGAGATCCTTCGCCGCTACGCCCTCGAGGACGTACTCGACGAGGACAGCGCCGAGGCTCACCTCTCCGGCGACCTGCACCTCGAGGACATCGAGCGCCCGCACCTGCACCTAGTGCAGACCCTTCCCGCCGAGCTGCTCGCGAGCGGAGTGGAGGGAGCCGGCGGGGCCTTTGAGCTGCTGGGAGAACTGGCGCCGCTCACCGGCAGCGTCTCGCACGCGATCGTGATCGAAGGGGCCGGAGCCCTGCTTCAGCCCCTGCTGCGAGGGCGCGCCGAGGCGGCCTCGCGCCGCGGCCGGGAAGAGGGCTGCGAGGATCTCAGTCCCCTGGCTGCCTGGCTGTGCGCCCTGCGCGCTCTCGGTCACGCCGGCGCTCTGCACCTCGACCTGTCCCTGCTCGGCGCACGCTCACCGGGCCTGATCGCTCGGGTCGTCGAGGCATTCGGCGAGCTGGAGCGGAACCTGCCGCCGGGACCGTCCCCACGCCTGTTTCTCGAGCGGAGCGAGCTGCGAGCGCTGCTCGCCCATGACGAGGACGTGCGGCCCACCCTCGAACGGCTGCTGGCCGGGGGCCTGGTCCTGCCCACCTGGGCCGGCGTCGGCGAACGGATCAGCGGTCCGGGGTGCCGCCGGCGCGTGCGCGAGCGCGGCGCCCTGGCCTGTGGCGGCGCGGCGGCCCTGAACCTCCCGCGCCTGGCGCGCGCCGCCGGCCCCTGGCGCGAGGACGCCATGTTCGAAAACCTGGCGGCCGGCGTGGAGCGTGCCGTGACCGCGCTCGCGCACCTCGCCCGGTTTCAGCGCGAGCACCGCAGCGCGCGCACCTGCGAGGCCCGCGGACGGATCGCATACGCCCTGGCCCCGGTCGGTCTGGGCGAGGCCCTTTGCATCCTGGGCGACGGCGAGCCGCGCCTCGACCAGGGCGCCCGCATTTTGGGTCTGTGCGCGGAGGCGGCGCGGCGCTTCGGCGCCGCCCAGGGCCTTTCGGTCGTGCTGTCGCCCTTCTTCGCCGCTCGCGCGCGGGCGCGCTTCGCACTCCTCGACGCGGAGCGTCCGCGTCTTGTGCAGTCCACCTTCTTTGGTGATGCCAGCGAGGTGGGGGGACGCTCCGGCCCCTACTCGTGCGGGTTCGGCCTGGGGGACGCCGCGCACCTGCAGACGGGGCACGCTGCGGGCGAGGCGGAGGCCGAGCTCTGCTCGACCGTCGCGGCCGGCGTCTGGACCCGCACCACCGATGAGGACTCCCCGGCGCTCCCATCCCAGGGGAGGACGCCGCTGCTCAACGGATGGGAGCGCTTCGACGAATTGCGCGAGGCACAACGAGATGCACCCGCCGAGCGCCGCGCAGTGAAGAGCCCCTCGCTCTTTCCTCTCGGCGGAGAAACGGGCGCTTCCGACGCCGGTTGACGCCGCCTGACCCACGCCCGATCTACTCTCACATGCGACTCCATCGTCTCGAGCTGCTTGGTTTCAAGTCCTTTGCCGACCGTACGGTCTTCGAGTTCGGAAGCGACACCCTGACGGGTATCGTCGGACCGAACGGCTGCGGTAAGAGCAACGTCGTCGACGCCCTGCGATGGGTGCTCGGCGAGCAGCGCCCGACTTCCATGCGCGGCAAGGAGATGACCGACGTCATCTTCAAGGGCTGCGCGAGCCGGCCGGCGCTCGGCGTGGCCGAGGCGACCGTCGTGCTGGACAACAGCGGTGGGACCCTCATCGGCTGCGGCGAGGAGGTGCAGATCACCCGGCGCGTGTTCAAGAGCGGCGATGGTGAGTATCTGATCGACGGCCGCCGCGTGCGCCTCAAGGACGTGCGTGAACTGCTCTTCGATACGGGGCTGGGCAGTCGCGGCTACTCGGTCCTCGAGCAGGGACGGATCGACGCCGTACTTTCCGCCAATCCCATCGACAGGCGACGGATCTTCGAGGAGGCGGCGGGGATCAGTCGCTACCGCCAGCGCAAGCACGAGACCGAGCTGAGGTTGGCGCGCGTCCATCAGGACCTGACGCGCCTTGAAGATGTGACCGGCGAGCTGCGCACGCGCGTGCGCTCCCTCAAGATCCAGGCCGGGCGCGCCGAGCGCTTCGTCGCGGCCAAGGAGGAGTGGCAACGGGAGAAGTTGCGTCTCTTGCAGCACCAACTGCACTCCCTGGAAGCGCGCCTCGAAGGATGCGTAGGTGCGATTCAAGTACGTGAGGAGGAGCTCTCCTCCCTGCGCGAGGGGCGAGAGTTGATGGATGGCGAGCTTGAGCTCATGCGTGGTGAGCGCTCGAGTCTGGGAGCGCAGGTGGAACACGTGACGGCCGCGGTCACGCGCCTTGAGGGCGACGGGCGAGCCATGGACGAGCGCAAGAAGCAGCTTGACCTGCGAATTGGCGGCCTCGAACGCAGTGCTCGCTCCGAATCGGAGCGGGCACAGATCCTCGCGACCCAGCTCGATGTCCGCGGCAGCGATCTGGACGAGCTGCAGACCCAGCGCTCAGAGCTCCAGAGCGGAGCTGTGGGTGCGCGCGAGGACGTGCTCGAACGCTCCGGTGAACGCAAGCGGGTCGACCGCGCCACGCGCGAGTTGCGCGAACGGGCAGAGGCCCAGAACGCCGTGGTGTTGCGACTCCTGCACGAGAAAACGGAGGCGACCAACAACCTGCATCACCTCGAGCACGGACGCGGTCAGGTGGAGGAACGCTGCGTACGGGTCGTGGCACGTCTGAATGATGCGCGCGTGGGTGCCGAAGCGGCTCGCGACCAGGCGCGCAACGATGCGCAGGGACTGGCCGGAGCCCAGGCCGCTCTGGAACGGAGCGAGCAGCTGCGCGAGGGCCTGATGGCCGAGCTGGGGGGGCTGGAGAGCACTCTGGAGGGGAGCGAGGAGGAGCTGCGGGGGCTCGAGATCGACCAGGCGCGGCGCGCCAGCGCGATCGAGGCGCTCCTCGACCGGGACCGGGAGCGCGCCGGTCTGGGGGTTGGCTCTCGTCGTCTGCTCGAGGCGGCGGAGGCCGGCACACTGGTCTGTGCGCCGGAGGAACTCTCGGGCCTCGTCGCCGACCATCTGCGCTGCGGCACCGACATGGCGCGCGCCGTGGACGTGGTGCTTGGGGAGCGCGCTCGCGCGCTGGTGATCGAGAGCGCGGACGCCGCCCGGCGCCTAGCCGGCTGGTTGCGCTCAGGCGAAGGGGGCCAGGCGGCCCTGTGCGTGCCCGCCCTGCTCGGCGAGCCGTCGGCGTCGCCGACGGACCTCGACGGCGCAGCGGGCGACCTCGTGCGGGGCGTCCTGATCGACGAACTCGAGGTCGACGAGGGCTTCGAGCCCCTCGCCCGCGCACTGTGCGGCGATGTGCTGGTGGCGGAGGACATCGCGTCGGCGCTGGAGGTCGTGCGCGCGGCGCCCGACTGGCGTTGTGTGACCCCCGCCGGCGAGCTGGTGGACAGCGCGGGTCTCATCGCAGGTGAGCGAACTCTGGCCCAGGGGCCCGTGGGCCGCCGCTCGAGTGCAGCCAGCTTGCAGTCCGAGTTCGAGGCCGTCGAAGTCCGCCGCCTCGCGGCGGAGAACGACACCGCCGAACGCCGCCAGGTCTTGGAGGAGTTGCGCGAGCGAGGGGCTCGCCAGGAAGCGGATCTGGAGCGCGAGCGCGAGGCGCTGGCGCAGGCGCGCAGCGCGTCCGCCACCGCCGAGGCGCGCGCGGACGACCTGACCGCCGCCCACGCCGCCCTTGAGAGAGAGAGCGCCGTCGTGCTGGAGGAGCGCGAGCAATTGCACGTGTCCCTGGCGACGGCCGAGGAGCGGCGTGCGGAGGTCGTGGCGGAGTTCGGACGCGAGAACGCGGCGCTCGAGACGATCGATGCCGAGCGGGGGCGACAGGAGGAGCAGCGCGACGACCTTGGGCGTCGCGAGGGTCGCAGTCAGGTCGAGTTGACTCGCATCGAGGAGCAACTTGGCGGGCTCGACCGGCGCATCGACGACCTGCTGGCCGTGCGAGCCGAGAACCAGGCCGAACTCGAGCGTGCCCGTCAGCTGGCGGGGGAAGCCACGGAGGGCGGAGTCTCGGCGCGATCCGAGCGTGAGGAGCTGGCGCAGCAAGCGGCCTCCGGGCTGATCGAGCGGGCGGAGGTGGACGAGCGCCTGCGGAACTTGCGGGAGCACGCCGGCGATGGCGATCGGCGCCTCGAAGGCCTGCGCGAGCAGCGCGACGAGGCCGCCCGCGTGTTCGAGACTCGGAGCTCCGCTCTGGCGGACGCGCGGCTCGAAGAGCAACGCATGATCCTCTCGCGGGAGGACGTGTTGCGACGCGCCGGCGAGGAGCTGGAGCTCGACGGCGAGCGCCTGCTGGAGGAGTTCGAACCGGAGGTGGCGCTGGCGACCCACGAGGCCCTCGCCGCCCTGGAGAAGCGCGTCGGCGGGCTCCGGAGCGGCCTCGACCGCCTGGGCCCGGTGAACGTGGACGCCCTGGGCGAACTTGAGGACGTCGGAGGTCGGCTGACCTTCCTGGAGGAGCAGGCCGCGGACCTCGCGCGTTCCCGCAAGGTACTCGACGAGACCCTCAAGAAGATCGAGTGCGAGAGCGAGCGCCTGTTCAAGGAGACCTTCGACGAGGTGCGCTCCAACTTCCAGCGCATCTTCCGACAGCTCTTCGGAGGTGGTCGGGCCGACGTCTTCCTGCAGGAGGGAGTCCCCATGCTGGACGCTGGCGTGGAGATCGTCGCGCGCCCGCCGGGACGTGAGCTGCTGCCGATCGGCCTGCTCTCCGGTGGCCAGCGCAGCATGACCGCCCTGGCGCTCCTGTTCGCCGTCTTCGAGGCGCGTCCGAGCCCCTTCTGCGTCCTCGACGAGGTGGACGCGGCCCTCGACGACGCCAACATCCAGCGCTTCCTGGCCATGCTGGAGAGCTTCCGACGCTCGACCCAGTTCGTGCTCGTGACCCACAACAAGGGCTCGATGACGGCCTGTGAGAGCCTCTACGGCGTGACCATGGCCACCAAGGGCGTCTCGCGCCAGGTCCGTGTCGAGCTGGACGAGGTGGAGGAGATCGTTCCTGACGCGACGGGCGGCACCGGGAAGGGCAATCGGGCAGGCAGAGGGGAGATCGACCGCGAGAGCGGCGAGCCGGTGAAGGAGCTCACGCCGGCTTCCGCCGAGGGTGCGCCGGGGGTTGAATCCGGCGGGTCAGCGCCCGAGCACGAAGCCCTCGACGCCCTCTAGCCCGCGCAGCAGGATCTTGCCGAAGACCTCCAGGCTCTCGACGGAGCAGTGCTCGATCGTGTCCTCGGTCGTGTGCCACCAGCTGTTGTCGGGACCGTAGTCGAGGTCGATCAGGTCAACGCTGGGGATCCCGATCTCCATGAATGACTGGTGGTCGTCCTTGATCGGGATCCGGCGGCCGTTCACATGCGCGGCGAGCCCCTCGGCGCGGGCCGCCTCGCGAAAGATCCGCATCAGGGTTCGGTCCGAGTTCATGTCGTCGTCGAGCACCAGGTCCTCGTCGCCGACGAGATCGATCACGACGCAGGCTTTCACGCTCCGTCCGCGCCCCGAGCGCCGCAACTCGGCGGCGTGATGGCGCGATCCGTAGCGGTTGTCCACCTGTCCGCGCGCGTCATCCCAGTTCCACAAGACCGCCTCCTCGCCGTCCACAAAGAGCAGGCGATAGGTGACGTCACGCTCCTCGACCGCGCACAGGACCCGTGCCAGTTCCAGCAGCACGGCGGTGTTCGAGGCCCCGTCGTTGGCGCCCAAGAAGCGCGCTGTTTGCTGGGCCGGATCCCAGTGGTCGTCAAAGCGTTTGGTGTCGTAGTGGCTCACCACCAGCAGCATCGGAGCCGATTCAGCGCCTCGCTCGCGGCCCGGCAAGTCGACATAGACGTTGGCCATCTGCACCGGGCCGCGGGGCGTGGATGCCGTGAAGGCTTCGCGCACCGGCTGCAGGCCCATGTCTTTCAGGGCGGCCTCGATGTAGGCGCGCGTGGCTTCGGCGGCAGCGCTGCCCGAGGGCCGCGGCCCGAAGGCAACCTGGGCCTCGAGGTGTGCCCAGGCGCGGGCGGCGTCGAGGTCGCCCGCTGCACTCGAGGACCCGGCGGCGCCCTCCCCGCTGCAGGCGATGGGGGGGACGGCGGCGCAGGCGACGAGGGCGAGCAGGGGCGGGAGGCTCCAGAGGCGCTTTGAGCGGAGCATGGGTGGAGGATAGCGGGCCAGGACGGCCGATGGGACCGCCCGTTGCCTTCCCAGGCCTGATTCCCCAGTGCCTGAGAGCGCTGGAGCCCGGCCGCTGCCCTGGGAAGGGACGCGAAGGGAGGTTCAGGTGAAGCGGCGAATGTACCGACATGGAAAAGGGCGATTCCCTGACCGGTCTGTCTCGGCTACCTCGTCCGCGCCTCCCTCCACCCACACCGCTCCGTGCCCCCATGAGTGATCAGAACGCCAGCGAACCCGGCAAATCCATCATAGATCTGGTCCAGAGCGAGGGAGAACGCGAGCAGTTCCAGGCCTTCTCCTGGGAGGGGAGCTTCGAGGACTACCTCGACATCCTCGAGCTCAATCCCCTGGCGGCTCGCAATGCCTGGCAGCGGCTGTACGACATGATCGAATCGTACGGTTGTGAGGAGGCCGGTCCGAAGAACCCGTCCCGGCGCTGGAAGCTCTTCGACGACCCCGAAGGCGACGGATGCGACGCGGTCTATGGTCTCGACGAACCATTGGGGAAGCTGGTTCAGATGTTTCGCGCCGGCGCGTGCGGGTTCGGCCCGGAGCGTCGCGTGATGCTCCTCCACGGGCCTGTCGGGTCGGCGAAGAGCACGATTGCGCGCCTCATCAAGCGTGCCCTCGAGCTCTATACGCGAACGGAAGCGGGAGTGCTCTACACCTTCAGCTGGGAGGTGGACGGAGAGGTAATTCCCTCGCCCATGAATCAGGACCCGCTGCTCCTGATCCCGGCCCTCGCTCGGCAGGCGGTTGAGGAGCGCCTCAACAAGGGTGCGCGGCGGGAGTACAGGATCAAGATCGCCGGCGAGCTGGATCCGGTCAGCCGGCACTACTACCGGGAGCTGATGGAGCGTCACGACGGGGACTGGCGCAAGGTTGTGGAACATGTGCGCGTGCGACGCATGGTCTTCTCCGAAGCTGATCGGATCGGTGTCGGGACGTTCCAGCCCAAGGACGAGAAGAACCAGGATTCGACGGAGCTCACCGGTGACCTCAACTACCGCATGATCGCCGAGTACGGCTCGGACTCCGATCCGCGAGCATTCAACTTCGACGGCGAGTTCAACGTGGCGAACCGCGGCATCCTCGAGTTCGTCGAGGTGCTCAAGCTCGACGTCGCCTTCCTCTACGATCTGCTGGGCGCGACCCAGGAGCACAGCATCAAGCCGCGCAAGTTCGCTCAGACGGACATCGACGAGGTGATCATCGGGCACACCAACGAGCCCGAGTACAAGAAGCTGCAGAACAACGACCTGATGGAGGCCTTCCGGGACCGCACCATCAAGATCGACATCCCCTACAACCTCTCGATCGCCGACGAGGTCAAGATCTACCGACGGCAGTTCCGTCAGGGTGTGGGGTCGGCGCGTTGCATCGCGCCGCATGCGCTCGAGATGGCGGCCACCTGGGCCGTGCTGACGCGCCTGGAGGAGCCGACGCACCCGAACTTGACCTTGCTGCAGAAGGCCCACCTCTACAACGGTGGGCGCGTCTCGGGCTTCAGCAGGGAGCACGTGCGCGAGATGCGCGAGGCCAACCCCCGGGAGGGAATGGCGGGCATCAGCCCGCGCTACGTGCAGGACTCGATCGCCGCCTGCATGGTGTCGGACCGTTCGGTCATCAGTCCACTCGACGTGCTCGATTCGCTGGAGCAGGGTCTGAGCCACCACAGCCTCCTCTCCAACGACGACACCCTCAAGCGCTACACCCAGCTCTTCTCGATCGCCCGCGAGCAGTACGAGGAGATCGTCAAGCGCGAGGTCCAGCTCGCGATCGCTTCCGACCGAGAGGCGGTCGATCGCCTGTGCAGCAAGTACATCGACAACGTGAAGGCCCACGTGACGTGCGAAAAGGTGCTCGACGTCGGAGGGAGGGAGCGCGATCCGGACGAACGCCTGATGCGCTCGATCGAGGGGAAAATCGACATCGCCGATTCGCGCAAGGAGGACTTTCGCCACGAGTTGATGAATTTCATCGCGGCGGTCCATATTGAAGGCAAGACTTTCGACTACCGGGAGAATGAGCGGCTTAGTCGGGCCCTCGAGCTGAAGATCTTCGAGGACCGCCGGGACACCATTCAGCTCACGAGTCTCGTCTCGACCGTCGTCGACCCCGACGCGCAGGACAAGATCGCGGTCATTCGAGACCGTCTGATGCGTGAGTTCGGCTACGACGAGATCTCGGCCGACGAGGTCCTGCAGCACGTGGCGAGCCTGTTCGCGCGCGGGGAGGCGCAGGCTGAAGACGGAGAGGCGGCTGCCTGAGGGCGAGTACGATGTTTCGCATCGAACGAGACCGGGCCCGCTTCCTCGAGATCGTGAGGGGCAAGTTGCGCCAGGACCTGCGCAAGTACCTCTCGAGCACCGAACTGATCGGGCGCCGTGGGGACAAGGCGGTCTCGATCCCGATCCCCCAGGTCGAGCTGCCCCGTTTCAGGTTCGGAGACAACTCCCGGTCCGGCGTGGGACAGGGGGACGGCGATCAGGGGCAGTCGGTGGACGGTGACGCCGCCGAGGGCGAGGGCGTCGGGGGCGCCGGCGATCAGGAGGGGCAGCACATCCTGGAGGTCGACGTGGATCTGGCCGACCTGGCCGAGATGCTCGGGGACGAGCTGGAGCTGCCCGACATCCAGCCCCGTGGCGATCAGTTGCTCTCCGCCGAGGGCGGACGCTATTCCGGCATCCGTCAGGCCGGACCGCGTTCCCTGCGGCACTTCCGCCGGACCTACCGCAACGCGCTCAAACGCATCATCGCCTCGGGAGACTGGAACTCAGCCGATCCGCGCGTCATGCCCGTCAGAGACGACGAGCGCTTCCGCTGGCGCCGCACCTGTCCGCGCCCCGAGTCATCGGCGGTCATCTTTCACATCATGGACGTCTCCGGCTCGATGGGACGCGAGCAGAAAGACATCGTGCGCATCAAGGCCTTCTGGATCGATACCTGGCTGCGGAGCCAGTACCAGAACCTGGAGGTCGTCTACGTCGTTCACGACGCCGTCGCCAAGATCGTCGATCAGCAGACCTTCTTCCATCTGCGTGAGTCAGGGGGCACGAAGATCTCGTCGGCCTACGAGCTCTGCCTGGACCTGATCCGCGAGCGCTACCGTCCGGAAGATTGGAACATCTACCCGTTCCACTACTCCGACGGCGACAACTGGTCGGCTCGGGACACCGAACGCTGCGTGGGGATCCTGCGCGACGAGATCCTGCCGCGCGTCAACCAGTTCTGCTACGGACAGGTCAAGAGCGCCTACGGTTCGGGCCAGTTCAAGAAGGACCTCGACTCGTCCCTGGTGGACGAGGCGCGCCTCGTGACGGCGGCGATCGATGACCGCGAGGGGATTCCCGACGCGGTGCGCGCCTTCCTTGGGAATGGGAGGTAGGCGTGAACCGCACGGCCGTCTTGACCCCCGAACTGCGCGACCTCTCGGTCAGAATCGAGGCGGTGGCGCGGGATGCGGGCCTTGACTTCTTCGATGTGGTGTTCGAACTCCTCGAAGCGCGCGACGTGAACGCCATCGCTGCCTTCGGTGGCTTCCCCGTGCGTTTTCCGTCCTGGCGTTTCGGAATGGAGTACGAGCGCCTGGAGAAGGGATACCGTTTCGGGCTCTCCAAGATCTACGAACTGGTCATCAACAACGATCCGACCTACGCCTACCTCGTCAGCTCGAACTCGCTGATGGAGCAGAAGCTGGTGATGGCGCATGTCTTCGGCCACGCCGATTTCTTCAAACACAACATCTGGTTTCAGCCTACCGAGCGGCAGATGGTCGATGTGATGGCGAGCCACGGAACGCGCATGCGACGCTACGTGGACGCCTTCGGACAGGACTGCGTCGAGCGCTTTCTGGACCTGGCACTGTCGCTCGACACCCTGATCGATCCGTACCTTCCCCTGCGCGGTCATCGCGCGAGCGCACCCGCGGGCAGTCGGGAGGACCACCTCTCGCGGGCCCGACGCTCGCTCGACGTGGCCTGTTCTTCGCCGGTCGACCTCGAGCGGACGCTCGCCGTGCCGGGCGCAGCGACGGCGTCCGCCTTGCCGACCAACGACGTGCTAGGTTTCCTCGCCGAGTACGCCGATCTCGAGGAGTGGCAACGGGACGTCATGCGCATGGTCCGCGCCGAGGCGTACTACTTTGCGCCGCAGCGCATGACCAAGATCATGAACGAGGGCTGGGCTTCGTTTTGGCACAGCCGGATCCTGACGCGCGGTGTCCTGGGCGTCGATGAGATCGTCGATTTCGCCGACTGCCACAGCGGAGCGACCGCGACGGTTCCGGGCCAGCTCAATCCCTACAAACTCGGCATCGACCTGTTCCGGTACGCGGAGGAAAGGGGCATGGACCTTTTCCACCTGCGCGCGGTACACAACGACGTGAGTTTCATCGACGCCATAGTGGACGAGGAATTTGCCGATCGCAGCCGACTCTTCGTCTACGCCCGCAACACTCGCACCGGGCGGACGGAAGTGGTCCGCCGGGACTGGCGGGAGACGAAGAACGAGCTGTTACGCAGTCTCTCCTGGGGGGGACTGCCGCGCATCGAGCTGGCCGAGGTGGACTACGGGGGCCGCGGGGAGCTGCTCCTGCGCCACCACTTCGACGGCCGCGAACTACAGCTCGATCAGGCCGGCGAGCTGTTGCTGCAGCTGTCCTCCCTGTGGGGGCGAGCGGTACACCTGGTGACCCGTGAGGACGACCAGGGCCGGCGTCTCACGGCAGAAGGAGGCGAGGTCCGCATGCTCGAGGTTCCCGGCGCCGGGGGGCAGGCTCAGAGCACCGGGGAAGGCCTGCGCGCCAGCTGAGGACGGTTCTCCGGCGCTTGCGCCGCGGCTCGCGCCGCGCCACACTCGGCTCATGCCGAGACCCGCGCTGCGTGTACCCTTCGCCCTGCTGACGTGCCTGCTGGCCCTCGCCTGCCGTGATGCCAATGGCGTCGTCGGCAGCTCGATTGCCTTCGATCCCAACGCCAGCGGCTCGAACGGCTGCGCGGGCCAAGCCTCTTCCTTCGGCGCGCCTTTGGAGGTCGTTCCCCTGACGACCTTCGCTCCCGACTTCGCGAGCCAGGTGACGGCGGCGCTCGACGACAGCCTGCTCTACCTGACCGGAGCGGGCGCCACGGTGCTGGTCGTCGACGTGGCCGACCCCGGCGCGCCCACCGAGCATCTGCTCGTATCGGACGGAGTCGTCGCCACTGCCCTGGCGCTGCTGGGCGCGGACCCAGCAGCGGTCCCCGCGTTCTCGGGCCTGGCGGTGCTCGACCAGCAGACCCTGCTCGTCGTCGAGCTCTCCACCAACGTGATCCTGGCCGTGGACCGCACGCTCCCCGACACCGTCAGCCTCTACGCCGGGCTGCCCCTGGTCACGCCGGGGCACGCCGACGGCATCGCCGGCCTGGCGCGCTTCAGCTTCCAGACCGCCTCTCAGCTCTGTCCCAACAGCTTCGGCGTCTTCGTGACCGATCCCGGCAACCACGCCCTGCGGCTCATCCAGGAGATCGCCGACGGGGACGGAGGCTTCACGCGCCTGGTCTCGACCCTGGCCGGGATCGGGGCTCCCCTGACTGCCGACGGCAGCCTGCAAGGAGCGGCGTTCGACACGCCCACGGGCATCACCTCGACCTGCTTCGACACGCTGATCGTGACCGAGCGCGGGGACTTCGGCTCGGGTGAGTTGCTGCGCGGGGTCACCGTGCTGTCGGACTCGAACCCCTTCTTTGGCCCCGACGGATTCGTGGAGACCCTGGTGGGGGAGGCCGGGGACGGCCAGACGCAGAGCGGTGTCGACGCGACGGGCGAGGAGGCGGGTGCGGCGCTGGCGCTCTGCGCCGGCCCGGTGACGCCCCTGGCGACGACCGCCGGCGAGGTCTACTGGGTGGACTCCCAGACCGGTGTCCTGCGGCGCTGGAGTGGACGCGACGCGGACTGCCCCTTGGCGGCCGACTGCGACAGCGCCGTGGCGGCGCCGACCCTGACGATGGACGGCGTGCACTCCTTGACCCAGTCGGCGTCCGGAGACCTCTACCTGCTCGACATCGACCCGTTCGGCCCGACGGCGACCCTGCTGCGCATCGCGCCGTGAGCCGCATCGTCCACGAGCTGTCCTGGTCCGCGTCCCGGGCGGGAAACTTCGGGACCTGCTTGCGGCGCTACTACCACGACTACTACGGCTCGTGGAGGGGCTGGGAAGCGCAGGCGCCCGAGTGGCGGCGGCGCACCTACCTGCTCAAGAAGATGACCCGCATGCCCATGTTCGCGGGCGACTGCCTGCACCGGGCCCTGGCGGCGTGGATGGCCGAGCGCGCGCGGGGACGCACGAGGACGGCGGCCGAGATGGAGGAGCGCGCCCTCGAGCTCCTGCGCTCAGGCTACCGCGAGTCGCGCGACGGCTCCTGGCGCGCAAAGCCCTCGAAGCGCACGCGCCTCGCGGAGCACCACTACGGCGAAGCCGCGATCGACGAGGCCAGCGGGGCGGCGACGGAGTATGGCGGTCGCATGGTCGAGCGCCTGCGGCGCTGTGTGCGCCACTTCTTTGCCCTGGACAGGCTCGAGGAGGCGCGCACGATCGATCCGGGCGCATTCCTGGGCCTCGAGGAGATGGGCACGATCGAGTTCAATGGCACGAAGGTCTTCTGCATCCCCGACTTCGCCACCGAGCTGCGCTCCGAGGGGGGGCGCGCTATACACATCTACGATTGGAAGACGGGCAGGCCCAGGGAGCAGGATCGCTTCCAGCTGGCGGTCTACGTGCTGTACGCCCGCGAGAAGTGGGACGCGCGACCGGACGAGGTGACCTGCAGCGACGTCTACCTGAGCGATGGGGAACTGGTTGTCGAGCGCTTCGACGCCGAACAGGTCGAGGTCACAGAGCGGCGCATCGCCGAGTCGATGGACGAGATGAGCGCCCTGCACTTCGACGCCGACGCGGAGGACGGCGATATCGAGGCCTTCCCGATGATCGAGGACCCGACGGCGAGCGAGTGCACCACCTGCAACTACCGCGAACTCTGCGGTCGATGACACCCCGGGCGGGCCGCCGCCCGATCCCACCGAACCCCTGTGAAGAACCCATGAATACGGACAGGCGAGCGATCCTCTTCGGTGTCGGCATCTCTGCCGTGCTGTCCGCGACGATGGTCGTGGCGGGTCTCAAGGCCGGGATCACACCCGGTGTGAGTCCGCTGGTGATCCTGTGCGCCTGGGGTGCCTTCGCTGCCTCCTCGCGAGGCGCGGGGGGCCGGCGCTTTCTGAACCTGGCCCAGGTGGCCGGGTCGGCGGGCATGGCGATCGTCGCGGGGGTGATCTTCACCGCTCCCCTGCTCCAGCACCTGCACCTCGCCCGGGCCGAGGAGGCCCTGCGAGCGGTCGGCTACGCCGGCGACCTGCGCGCCATGCCTTGGAGCGAGGCGAGCGCGGTCCTCGTGGCCCATGACCTCTCGGTCCCGGCCGTTGACGTCCTCGTGCTGATCATCATGAGCCTCGCGGGCGCGCTGATTGGCTACGGCTTCGTCGGGCTGGCCACACGCAAGTTCCTGACGGACCCGACCCTGCCGGCTCCCGAGGCGCGCGCCTGCGAGACGATGATCCGGACCGCGACCGCCGACGCGACGAAGCGCCCGGCCATCAAGGTCTCTCTCGTGCTCGGGCTCCTGGCGAGCTTCGTGAGCCCGCTGCTCGTGCACGCCTCCCTGGCCCGGGAGCACATCGTGCTCTTCTCGAAGAAGCTCGCCGACCGCTCCTTCCAGCTCGATCTGCCTTTCGCGCCGATCTACATCGGGATCGGCGGCCTCCTGACCCTGGCGACCGCCCTGCTCGTGTTCGCCGGCTCCTCCCTGCGCCTGGTGGGGGACTGGGCCCTGGCGAGCATCGAGGCCGGGAGCGAGTTCGCGTCCCTCTACCCCTCGAACTCCATGCGCTGGGTAGGCGGCGGTGCGATGACCGTCGCCGTGGCCTACTCCCTGGTGAAGTTCATGGGGCCGCGTGCGGCGGCGACGGGGACCACCGACTCCGACGACTCCTTGCTGGAGATCGAGCCGGGGATCCGCCGCGCCCTCGGCACCTGCATCGCCCTGGGCGTCGCCATCCTGATCGGCTGGCTGATCGCGACCGACGGCGTGACCACCTTCGCCTTCGCCATGACGGGCGCGGTCCTCGTGATGGCGATGTTGATGGTGACCCTGGGCGCGATCCTCTCCCTGCAGATTGGGAGCTCTGCTTCCCCCGTCTCGGGGACTATCTTCGTCACGACCCTCGTTTTGTGCCTGGTCGCCCTGGCGGTCGGCCGCGCCTCGATCGACGACGTCCCAATCCTGACGGCCCTGCTGGTCGGCGCTTGCGTCGCGGTCTGCGCCGCGAACGACTCGAGCCAGGACTACAAGACCCTGCAGCTGTGCGGCGTGGCGCCGCGCGACGGCTTCCGGGCCCAGCTCGCGGGCCTGCTCGTGGGTTGTGTCGTCGTGCCGCTCTCGATCTACGTGGCCCACGAGGCCTACGGTCTGGGAACGAACCAGCTCACCGCGCCCCAGGGCGAGATGTTCGCCACCCTCGTGGACGGCCTGCTGATCCAGGAGTCCCTGCCCTGGCATCCGATCCTCCTGGGCCTGATGGTGGGCGTGGTGGCCGTGGGGATGGATATGCTGGCCACGCGCCGCGGCTTGCAGCTGCCGGCCATGGCCCTGGCCGTGGGCATCTACCTGCCGGGCTACCTGGGGGTCGGGATCCTGATCGGCGCCGTCTGCCGCGCCCTGGGCGAGCGCGCGCGAGCGTCCGAGACCGGGCGCCGGGAGCGCACCCACGAGTCGATCCTGACCGCCGCCGGGTTGATCACTGGCGCCGCGGCCCTCGAACTGCTTCTGGGCATCGCCATCCTGTTCCGCTTCGACCTCGCCAGCCTGAGCCTGTTCAGCACCTCGGGCGAGGAGGGGAAGGTTCCTCTTCCGCACATTCGGCTGGGCACCTGGGTGGACATTCCACCCGCGACGATCCCGGTCATCGTGGGCCTGCTCGGCATCGTGGTTCTCGGCGGCCTGCTCTACCACAACGCCCGGCGGGGCACGGCTGGAGAGGCCGAGTAGGGGCCCAGGTGCGCCCGTGGGCCTCCAGGGCCTCCGCTCTCCACGCAGTGCTTCAGCCCGAGGGGCCCGAGACGCGATCTATATGATGGTGCCGTTGTTTCCCGGTGCCCACGCCATGGCCGATCCGCGCTGTTCGATCCTGCTCCTGACCTGGAACGGAGCGTCCCACCTCGAGCGCCTGCTGCCGGCCCTGGCCGACCAGCGGCTGGAGGGCGGCGTCGAGCTCCTGGCGGTGGACTCGGACTCGGACGACGGCACCCGCGAGCTCCTCGAGCGTGCCGGAGCGCGCGTGCGGCGCATCGAGCACGCAGCCTTCCGCCACGGTCCGACGCGCAACCTGTGCGCTCAAGGAGCGCGCGGCGAGTTCCTGGTCTACCTGTCCCAGGACGCTCTGCCCGAAGGAGAGCGCTTCCTGGAGGAGTTGCTGTCGGCCTTCGAGGATCCGCGCGTCGCTGGCGCCTGCGCGCGCATCTTGCCCCACCCCGACGACGACCCCCTGGCGGCGCGCACGGTCCTGTCCCTGCCGGAGGCCGGCGCCGAGCCTCTCGCGCGAGAACTGCGCGGGTCGTCGCCGACGGAGGAGCTGGACATCTCGCCGGGAGTCGAGCACCTGCGCTTCAACAACGTCGCGAGCGCCATCCGGGCCAGGGTCTTGCGCGAGCTGCCCTTTCCCGATGTGGACTTCGGCGAGGACTGCGCCTGGGCCGAGCAGGCCCTGGCCGCTGGGCACCGCCTGCGCTTCTGCCCGGCGAGCGTCGCGCGCCACGCCCACGCCTACACCTCGCGCGAGGCCTTTCGGCGCTACCGCACCGACGCCGCCTTCCAGCGCGCACAGTGGGGGCGGCGCGTGCGCCCCAGCTTGCTCTCAGTGGCTCGCGGTTTCCTCTACGAGGTTGGGGAAGACCTGCGCTACCTGGCGGCGAGTCGCCCCTCCTCGCGCTTGCGCCACACCCTGCGCTCGCCCGTATTGCGCGGAGCGCAGGTCATCGGCCAATACCTCGGGAGCCGCGGCTGAGATGGGCTCTGCCGCGTTGCGATCGACTTGGAGAGTCCGGATACTCAGGCGCCGCCGCGGCGGCCGTCAGCGCTGATGCGTCCCATCCAGTCCGTCTCCGTGCTCGTGCCCACCTGGCAAGGGATCGAGTTCCTCGGTCGGCTGCTCGATGCCCTCGCAGCCCAGCAGGTCGGTCTGCCCTGGGACCTGACGGTGATCGACTCGGGCTCTGACGATGGCACCTGGGAACTGCTCGGCGAGCGCGCGCAGGGGTTTCCCGTGCCCCTGCGCCGCGAGCGCATCGATCCGGTCGAGTTCGATCACGGCGACACGCGTAATCTCCTGGCGGCCAGGAGCGACGGGGATCTCCTGTGCTTCCTGACCCAGGACGCCGTGCCGCTCGGCGACGACTGGCTCGCGACCCTGGCGGAGAACTTTAGTGACCAGCGGGTGGGCGCTGCCTACTGCCGCAACATCGTGCGTCCCGACGCCGATGTCCTGACGCGCGTCTTCGCCGAGGCCGATCCGGGGTACGCCCCCCAGCGCCGCGAGACGCGCCTGCCCGAGGCGGAGGTCTACGATTCGCTCGACCCCCACGAGCGGCGCCTGCTCTACAACTTCAACGATGTCGCGTCGGCCGTGCGGCGTGAGCTGTGGGAGCGACACCCCTTTCCTCGCACGGCGTTCGGCGAGGACATCCTGATGGCCCGCGCCCTGCTCGAGGCCGGGTTCACGATCGTGTACGACGCCGAGGCTGCGGTCGAGCACAGCCACGAATACGACGCGACCGGGTACCGCGAGCGAGCTCGGATCGATGCGCGCTTCAACGCCGAGTGGCTCGGCCGCGTCTGCGTCGGCTCGCGCGCGGACGCGCGCACCTTGACCGAGCGCCAGGTCGAACTCGACCGGCGCGCCCTGGAGCAGGCAGATTGCTCGGGCGCGGCCCTTGCGAGCCAGCTCGAACGCGCTCAGGATCTGCGCGCTGCCACCTTCGAAGGGCTCTGGGAGGGAGGCCAGAGTTCGGTGCGGTGGCCCGCCACGCGCCTCCTGGATCGGACGGACCTCTCCGTGCTCTTCGTCGTGCACGGATTCCCCCCCGACACCTGGGCGGGGACCGAAATTTACACCCAGAATCTGGCGACGGAGCTCGAGCGCCGCGGACATCGCTGCACGATCCTGGCCCGCGTCCCGGCCACCGATGGGGAGAACTCGCCCCCCGATTTCGACGTCGCCGAGTCCGAGTTTCAGGGCCTGCGCGTCCTGCGCATGACCCACCGCCTCGACCACGAGAGCCTGCGGGAGAGCTATCACCAGCCGCGAGCCGAGGCCGCCTTCCGGCGCGTACTGGAGCGTGAGCGTCCGGACATCGTGCACTTCCAGCACCTGATCCACACCTCAGCGGGTCTGGTGGAGGTGGCGCGCGAGCTGGGATTGCCCACCATTGTCCACTGCCACGACTACTGGGCCCTCTGCGCGCGCGTGCAGCTGATTCGTCCCGATGGCGTGCGCTGCTCGCAGAACATGGGCAGCGGTTGCTTCCTGTGCGTCAAGGAGAAGGAGAGCGCCTACGCCCACATCCCTGGCCTGCGACGCCTGGACAGGGTGGCGGGCGGCTTGCTGGAGGGGGTCGCGCGCGGCCTGCGCCGGGGGCGTGCACTCGGCGAGCGCTCCGCGCGACGCTGGGACGGCTACAGCGATATGCGCGCCCGTCACGACTTCGTGGTCGGGGCTTACGCGGCGGCTGACCTGCGCATCAGCCCCAGTCGTTTTCTGCGCGCGAAGCACGTGGAGAGCGCCGGCTTCGACCCGCACACCTTCCTCTTCTCCGACAACGGCATGCGGACCGACCACGTGCGTGCTCTGGACAAGGCTCCCGATCCCGAGGTCCGGGTGCGCTTCGGTTTCGTCGGCTCCCTGGTCTGGTACAAGGGGGGCGAGGTCATGATGCGCGCCATGCAGCTCCTGGCGGGGACGCGGGCCGTGCTCAACGTCTACGGGGACTTTCGTCCCCAGGAGGACGATCACCACGCCGAGCTCGCGCGCATGGCCGAGGGAGCGCCGGTGGTCTTCAAGGGCCGCTTCGACAACGCGCGCCTCTCGGAGGTCTACGCCGAGATCGATGTTCTGGTCGTGCCGTCCATCTGGTATGAGAACTCGCCGATCACGATCCACGAGGCCTACCTGACCCGCACTCCCGTGCTGGCCAGCGACATCGGCGGCATGGCGGAGTTTGTCCGCGATGGAGTGGACGGCCTGCAGTTCGAGGTCGGCAACCCCGAGGACCTGGCGGCTAAGATGCGCCGCTTCCTCGACGAGCCGACCCTCGCCGCCGACCTCTCACAGGAGTTCATGGAGATCAAGACCATCGCGCAGAACGCCGCCGAGACCGAGTTTCGCTACCGCGGCCTGGCCTGCCGCGTGCGCGAGGAGGGCGAGCGGACCCTGCTGGAATTCGGCGCGAGCGAGGCCTGCGAGCGCCAGGGGCCGGTGGAGTCCCAGGGCGCGGGCCTCTTGCTCCTGCGGCCCGGCGGCGCCGTGGAGTACGACCTGGACGGGATCGGTGGCGGGCCGCTGGATCTCTCGGTCGAGATCCTGGCCCTGGGCAGCGAGCCCGAGCTGGAGCTGAGCGGCCGCGTACTGCTGGACGGGTGCGAGGTCGGTGAGCTGGGGCCCGTGCGGGCCGGCGACGGTGATGTCGTCAGCGAGCAGGTGCTGGCACTCGATGTTCCCGCCGGCGCCCGGCGCCTGCGTCTCGAGACGGCCGTCGGGGGTCACCTGCGCCTGCGACGCCTGCGCGTGAGCGAGCGGCGTGTGACCCAGGGAGGGCGGGAGTGAGCCGCCGCCGACGAGGACGCGCGGCCCCGCGGCGAAAGGTCTCGCCCGATCCTCTCGACCTGCGGGTGGAGCTCGGAGAGGCCGTCGCCGACGCGGACCTGCCGCTGTGCACGATCGTGATCCTCAATCTCGACGGCCATCACCATCTCGAGCCCTGCTTCACTGCCCTGCGGGCGCTCGACTACCCCGAGGATCGCTTCGAGGTGCTGTTGATCGACAACGCCTCGAGCGACGGAAGCGTCGAGAGCGTGCGGCACGATCACGCCTGGGTGCGACTGGTCGAGAACGACACCAACGTCGGCTTCAGCGCCGGCTGCAACCAGGGCGCGGCCCTCTCTCCCGAGGCGGAGGTGCTGGTGTTCCTGAACAACGACATGCGCGTCGAGCCCCGCTGGCTGCGGGAGCTGGTCTCACCTATCGCCCGCGGGGAGTGCAGCACGACGACGGCGCGCATGTACTCCTGGGACGGCAAGCTGATGAACAGCGCCGGTGGTGGGATGAATTTCCACGGGATCGGAATCCAGCGTGGCTACCTGGAAGAGCCCGGCGAGAGCTACGCCTGGCCGCGCAAGACCCTCTTCGCCTGCGGCGGCGCCATGGCCGTCGATGCCGGCGTCTTCGAGGAGGTCGGGGGCTTCGACGATGAGTACTTCGCCTACTACGAGGATGTGGACCTGGGATGGCGCACCTGGCTGGCCGGCAAGGAGGTCTGGTACGTGCCGACGGCCGAGTGCTACCACCACCACTCAAGCACGAGCGGGAAGTTGCCGCCTGAGATGATCCGCGTGTTGCAGGTGCGCAACCCGCTGCTGACCTGCTTCAAGAACTACTCCGACGAGAACCTGCGCAAGGTCCTGCCCGCCATGCTGGGGCTCGCCATGCGGCGCATGTTCCTGGTGTCGGGTCTGCAGGACGACACGCCGTTCCGTATCGAGCGGGCGGGCCGAGGCCGGCGGGGGCCCGTGCGGCGCGCCTGGGACAAGGCCCGCACGAGCGTGAATCAGGCGGTCCCGGTGCGCAAGGTGTCCGCCGCCGACATGATCGGCGTGAACGACCTCCTGGGACGCTGGGATCACTGGATGGCCCGGCGGGGAGAGGTGCAGGCCATGCGCGTGAAGAGCGATCAGGAGATCTTTCGCCTGTTTCTGCGTCCTGAGTGGTGCATCGAGGGCGAACCTGCGTACGGAGAACTCCAATCGGGCTTGACGTCGTTCCTCGGGATCGATGAGTTGTTCGAGGGCCTCTCCGAGGCCGGACCCGAACCGAACAAGTAGGACCCATGAAGCTCTCGGTCGTGATGCCTGTGTACAACGAGGAGCGCACCCTCGAGGAGATCGTCGAGGCTGTGCTCGCGACCCCCTACGAGAAGGAGCTCCTGCTGGTCGATGACGCCTCGCGGGATGGTTCAGCGGAGATCATGCGGCGCCTGGCCGAACGGCACGCCGAGATTCGCTGCTTCCACCACGAGGAGAATCGCGGCAAGGGCGCGGCCCTGGCGACGGGCTTCGCCCAGGTGCGCGGCGATGTGGTCATCGTGCAGGACGCCGACCTGGAGTACGACCCGCGGGACTACGGCGCGCTGCTGCGGCCGATCCTCGACGGGAAGGCGGACGTCGTCTATGGCAGCCGCTTCCTGGGCGGCGCGTACGTGCGGGTGCACCTGTTCTGGCACTACGTGGGCAACCGCATGTTGACCCTGCTCAGCAACATGTTCACCAACCTGAACCTGACCGACATGGAGACCTGCTACAAGGTCATGAAGGTCGAGATTGCCAGGCGACTGGACATCCAGTCGCGGACCTTCGCCGTCGAGCCGGAGATGACCGCCAAGATCGCCCGTATGAAGGCGCGCGTGTTCGAGGTGCCGATCTCCTACGCGGGCCGGGACTACGCCGACGGGAAGAAGATCGGCCTCGCGGACGCCTTCATCGCGGTGGGGGCGATCGTGCGCTGGAATGTACTCGAACCTCCGCCCGC
>MPMD02223648.1_pt1 | contig 41407 bp, 25 predicted proteins | sample 1617291 | NCBI WGS metagenome assembly MPMD02 (sample SAMN05944810, study PRJNA350692) | marine metagenome | biome: marine; feature: ODZ; material: water; isolation source: 120 m water sample filtered on 30 um supor filter | place: Pacific Ocean | collected 2012-04-09 | depth 120m m | reverse complement strand
GGGCTTGTTGCGGTGGAGGGCGATCACCAGCCCCAGGCCGACGGCGGCCTCGGCCGCCGCCACGGCGATCACGAACATGGCCAGGAGCTGTCCCCGCGGATCACCTAGGTGCCAGCTGAAGCCGGCCAGGCTGAGGTTGACTGCATTCAGCATGACCTCGATCGAGATCAGCATCAGGATGATGTTGCGCCGCGCGAGGAAGCCGAAGGCACCGATCCCGAACAGGATGGCGCTCAGCCCCAGAACCATGTTGATCGAGACGCTCATGCGTCCCTCTTGCGCGCGAGGACCACAGCTCCGGCGATGGCGGCCAGCAGCACCACCGAGGCGAGCTCGAAGGGCAGGGCGAAGGGTCCGAGCAGGGCGTGCCCGATGTTCTCGACGCTACCGAGGGGCGACGCGTCTTCCGCGACGGCCGCGGCGGCTTCACCTAGGTCGCCGAGGCGGGCCACCCACGCCAGGCCGACGCCAGAGAGTCCGACGAGCGCGGCGAGGGGCCAGTGCTTGCCGAAGCGCGGGCGCGCGACCTCGCCGGGCAGGTCGAGCAGCATCACTACGAACAGATAGAAGATCAGGATCGCGCCCGCGTAGACGATGACCTGCACCGCCGCCAGGAACTCCGCGCCCAACAGCAGGAAGATGCCCGCAACGTGCAGAAACAAGGCCAATACCCACAGCATGCTGTGGACCGGATTCCTACGCGTGACCGCGAGGAGGGCGCTCGCCACGCTGACGACCGCCATGTAAAAGAAAGCCGCCTGTGCGGGGGAGGAGTGCATGATTTTGGCCCGAGATTGTGCGGTTCCGGGCTTGTTCGATCCAGTCCGATCGAGCGTGCGTGGGAGCTTTTGTCGTTCGCCTCTGAGGCAATCAGGCTCCCTCCAGAACGGCTATCCCGGTCGGGACTGATTCCGGTGTCCTTCGAGCCTGCCCAAGCGGCTGCAATCGTGGTGGAGTGGTCATGGCGCCACCTTCCCGCCCTCCCTCCGACACCACAGCCGCCGCCACAGGTTGTTGCTCACATGATTTCCTTCGGACCTTCATGCCAGCTCCTCGCTCTCCTCGCCCTCGCCTCCCCGGCCGCCCTGGCCCAGGGCACAGGCGCACCGCAGGAGGGGTTGACCCTCTTTCAGCCCCTCGCGTCCACGACCACCTACCTGATCGACAACGACGGCGCGGTAGTCCACTCCTGGGCCGGGACCTTCCAGCCGGCCAATTCGGTCTATCTGCTCGAGAACGATCACCTCCTGCGCACGATCCGTGTCCAGGGCGGTGGCACCGGCGGCTCAGGCGGCGGCGTCCAGGAGGTCGCCTGGGACGGCACCATCATCTGGGACTATCGCTACGCCAACCAGGAGCACCTCCAGCACCACGACGTGGAGTCTCTGCCGAACGGCAACGTGCTGCTGGTGGCCTGGGAGAACAAGACGACGACCGAGGCCATCGCCGAGGGTCGCAACCCAGCCTGGATCCAGGGCCCGATCTTCCGGCCCGACCATGTGGTCGAGGTCCAGGCCACGGGGGCGACCACGGGCACGATCGTCTGGGAGTGGCACATCTGGGATCACCTGATCCAGGATTTCGATCCGACCCAGAACAACTACGGCGTGGTCTCCGACCACCCCGAACTGCTCGACATCAACTTTCCGCCGCACGTCGCCAACCAGGGCGACTGGATGCACGTCAACGCTATCGACTACAACGCCGCCCTCGACCAGATCATCATCAGCTCCCACAACACCGACGAGGTCTACGTCATCGACCACAGCACGACGAGCGCTGAGGCGGCGGGCCACACCGGCGGCAACAGCGGCATGGGCGGGGACATCCTCTACCGCTGGGGGAACCCGCAGGCCTACGACTCTGGCACCGTCGCCGATCAGCAGCTGTTCGGCCAGCACGACGTCCAGTGGATCGAGGAAGGCCGGCCCGGCGCGGGGAACCTGTTGGTCTTCAACAACGGCACCGACCGGCCCGGTGGGCCCTTCTCCTCGGTGGACGAGATCACGACGCCGGTGGATGCGGCGGGGGGCTACCCGCAGAACGCCGGCGGCACCTTCGATCCCCCCGCGGCGAGCTGGAGCTACGTGGCGCCGACTCCTTCCGACTTCTACTCGGGGTTCATCTCGGGCGCCCAGCGTCAGCCCAACGGGAACACCCTGGTCTGCAGCGGAGCCCAGGGCTGGTTCTTCGAGGTAACCAATGGGGGGGCGATGGTCTGGGAATACGACAACAACTTCCCCAACCCCAACCAGAACAACGTCTTCCGCGTTCGTCGCTACGCGACCTGCGAGGGTGTCGCCTCGTACTGCTCGACAGCGCCAAACTCCAGCGGCTCGGGCGCCGTGATGGGCTGGAGCGGGACGACGGGCATCGCTGCCAACGACTTCGTGCTCACGGTCACCGCCGCCTCCACCGGCATGCCGGGGATCTTCTACTTCGGCCCGAACCAGATTCAGGTGCCCTTCGGCGACGGTTTCCGCTGTGTCGGAGGCTCGGTCTTGCGCCTGCCTGTGGTCGTCACCGACGCCTTCGGCGACGCGAGCTTCGCCCTCGACTTCACCGATCCCGGCCAGTCCTCGAGCGTGATCGCTGATGGCGACACCTGGAACTTCCAGTTCTGGTTCCGCGATCCCGCCTTCGGCGGCGCGACCTTCAATCTGAGCGACGCCCTGGAGGTCCCGTTCTGCGAGTAGGCCTGCCCGGCGCTCTCGCCGGCGAGCGACCTGTTCGAGGACTTTCCTGGCCGGCGCCCAACGGATCAGGGGCCCGGTTCGTGTCGCAGTGGGAGACCGAGTTCCCGCTGGTGCGCGCTTCCTGCGCTCCGCCCCCGTATCCTTCTCTCCATGGGTGCTCGGCGGCTGCTGGTGGTCGAGGATGATCCGGACCTGCGCGAGGTCCTCGTGGAGTTCTTGCGCCGTGAGGGCTACGAGGTGTCGTGCGCCGAGGACGGGGAGCAGGGGCTCGAGTTGATCCGCAAGGAGCGACCGGATCTCGTCTGCTTGGACGTGATGATGCCGGGCATCGACGGCATCGAGGTCTGCCGCCGCCTGCGCGCCGACGCGGACTTCGAGGAGTTGCCGATCCTGATGCTGAGCGCGAAGAGCGACGAGTCTGACGTCGTGCTTGGGTTGGGGGTCGGCGCGGACGACTACGTCTCGAAGCCTGCGCGGCCCAAGGAACTCCACGCGCGCGTGCGGTCGCTGCTGAGGCGCAAGGACCTGCGCAGCCAGTCCTCCTCACGCGCGGTCGTGATCGTGGGCGATCTGGAAGTGGACGAGGAGCGCTTCGAGGTGCGCGCAGCGGGACGGACCGTGCGCCTGACGCCGACCGAATTCCGGATCTTGCAGGTCATGGTGCGCCGTCCGGGCCGCGTGTACCGCCGCCAGGACCTGCTCGAACTCGCGACCCCCGGTGGAGGATTCGTGGAGGAGCGGACCATCGATGTGCACATGCGCGCGATCCGCGCCAAGCTCGGCAGTCACGCGGACTGCGTCGAGACCGTGCGCGGCATCGGCTACCGCTTTCGGGACGAGACGAAATGACCTGGGAGTGGGGGCTGCTCCTCTTCCTGATCGGCTGCGGCTGCGGATGGGCCGCGCGCGCCGCGCGCCGCGACGGAGTTCGGTCGGGCGCCGACCCGGCGTCGATCGCGTGCGCCTTCGAGCACTTGCAGGAGGGTGTCCTCGTACTGGACGGCCAGGAGCGAGTTGTGTCCATGAACGAGGCTGCCCGAGGGCTGGTGGTGGCCGTCGCTCTCAGTGAGGCGGACCTCCCCGCTGACCTGGAGCGGGTGGTCGGCACGGAACTGGCCGTCGCCGTCCGGTCCGTCGGCGACAGGACGGCCCGCAACGCCGTCGAACTTGGCAAGGGAGCGGCGGCGCGCACCATTGCCCTGACCGTCGGCCCCGCGGGACGCGGGCGACGCTTCGTCGTGCTCGAGGACCTGAGCGGCATCGCCGAGGTGGATCGGCGGCGCCGCGACTTCGTCGCCAACGCCTCGCACGAGCTCCAGACACCGATCGCGGCCCTGATGGGGATGCTCGAGCTGATGGAGGACGCCGACGGCGACTACCGCAACGACCTCATGCGCCGTTCGCGAAAGAAGGCCGAGGCGCTCTCGGTCCTGACACGCGACCTGATAGGGCTGGCGCGCGCCGATGATTTCGGGTGGCAGGCGCCGAGGGTGCCCGTGAACCTCGCCCGGGTCTGCGAGTCCGTTGTCGAGCGACACGCGGACGCGGCGCGGGAGAAGGGGCTGGAGCTCTCGCTCGAGCTCGCCGCGGAGGCCGAGGTCATCGGTGACGCGACGAGCGTAGAGACCTGCATCTCTAACCTGGTGCAGAACGGAATCTCTTTCACCGACGAGGGGAGCGTCGTCGTGCGCGTGCTCTCCGGCGGCGGCGGGGCCGTGATCGAGGTCGAGGACACCGGGAGCGGGATCGATCCCTCGATCATGCCCCGCATCTTCGAGCGCTTCTTCCGCGGGGACCCGACCCGCAGCCGGGCCGCGGGCGGCTCGGGCCTGGGGCTGTCCATCGTCCGCAACCTGGTGCAGCGCATGGGAGGCAGGATCGCCGTGTCCAGCCGGCCCGGAGGGGGCACGCACTTCCAGGTCGAACTGCCCCCGGACCCGACCCGCCCGCTGGAAGGCGCCGGGCAGGCCTTTCAGGGCTGATCCACACCGCAAGAGCGCACGCCGTGTTCACCGTTTCTTCACAGAACGGAGCCTATCCTGCTGCCTCTCCGCGAGTGCGCGCCTGGCAAGCTCCGACCACGCGCGTACCTGGCGGCCCACCAGACGCAGCTTCGAAGAAGGAAACACCTCAGATGCTCCGCACCCTCCCCTCCGCGCTCGCCCTCCTCGCTCTCACCGCAGCCTGCGGAGGCGGCGTCAACGGCGCCTCCCGCACCCTGATCCAGAACAAGGGCTCCGACACACTGCTGAACGTTGCACAGGCCTGGGCGGAGGCCTACAGCGAGATCGCGCCCACTTGCGCCGTGGCCGTCTCCGGCGGCGGTTCCGGCACGGGCATCTCGGCCATGATCAATGGCACGGTCGACGTTGCCAACTCCAGCCGCAAGATGAAGGAGCGGGAGCTCGCGGCCGCGCGCGAGAACGGTATCTCTCCGGTCGAGTTCGTCGTCGGTTTCGACGCCCTCGCGATCTACGTCCACGCCGACAACCCGATCGAGTCGATCACCCTCGAGCAGCTGGCCGGCATCTACGGCGACGGCGGCGCGATCGAGCGCTGGAGCCAGATGGGTGTGACGATGGCGGAGGGGGGCAGGGACGAGATCGTGCGCGTGAGCCGTCAGAACAACTCGGGGACTTTCATCTATTTCCGCGAGGCCGTCCTGGGCAATGAGGGCAAGTACAAGCTCGGATCGCTCGACATGCACGGCTCGAAGGACGTCGTCGATCTCGTCGAGAACACCCCCGGCGCCATCGGATTCTCGGGCCTCGCCTACGCTACCGAGCACGTCAAGCTCGTGCCGGTCGTCTCCGCGGAATCCGGCGCACCCGTTGCACCTTCGGTGGATTCGGCCGTGGATCGAACCTACCCGATCGCGCGTCCCCTGCTCATGTACACTGCCGGCCAACCAGAGGGCGTGGTCGCGGAGTACCTGGATTGGATCCTCTCGGATGAAGGCCAGCGGATCATCCTGACCAAGGGCTACGCTCCGGTCAGACCACTGAAGTGACGAGCGGGGAACAAATGAGCCACTACGAAGAGCGTCTGGAGCACGACCTGAGGAAGGTCAAGAAGCGCGTGCGCGCCATGACCGAGACCGTCGTCGCGGCCGTGCGTGACTCGGTCAAGGCGGTCTTGACCACGGACGCCGAGCTGGCCACCGAGACGATCCTGGGGGACCTGCCGATCAACAGGCAATCCCGAAAGCTCGATCAGCGCTGCCATCGCTTCATCGCCCAGCACCTTCCGAGCGCCGGACACCTGCGCTTCATCTCGTCGGTCCTGCGCCTGTCGAAGACGCTGGAGCGGATCGGCGACTACGCCGAGACCATGTCGAGGGCTGCGGTACAGCTCTCCGAGCCCCCGCCCGAGACGGTCTCGCGCGACATCGAGATGATGGGCCGCCACGCTGCGCAGACCCTCGAGCGGTCCCTGGAGGCCTTCGACGAGGGCAACGTCGAGAAGGCTCGCGCCACGCGCTCGGTGGTGGGGCAATACGGCGCGACCTTCGACAAGGTCTTCTCGGACCTCGTCGCTGTGGGAAAGCGGGATGTGCTCCGGATCGAGGACCTGTTCTCGTTGATGGCCGTCCTGAACCGCCTCGAGCGAGTGCTCCACCAGGCCAAGAACATCTGCGAGCAGACCATCTTTGCGGTGACGGGCGAGGGCAAGGAGGAGAAGACCTTTGACGTCTTATTCCTCGACGGCCGCAACGCCGGTGCGAGCGTCCTGGCGGAGCACTACTGCCGCAAGGCGTATCCCGAGAGCGGGACCTTCGAGAGCGCCGGGTGGGCCGCGGAGAACGCCCCCGACCAGGTCTTCGTGGAATTCGGTATCGGCAAGGGGCTCGACCTGCTCGGCAGCACCCCGCGCTCCTTCGGCGGCATGTCGGATCAGGTCTCGGACTTCGACCTGATCATCGATCTCGCGGGCGAGGCGCGCGAGCACATCACCAAGGTCCCGTTTCACTCCGTACTCATCCACTGGGATCTCCAGGAACGCGGCGACCCGGAAGCCGTCTACAAGCAGCTCGTGCCCCGCGTCCGCGATCTGATGGCCCTACTGCGCGGCGAAGACGACGACTGACCGTGGCGCAGAACGAGGGAGGAAACGCCGGGCCGAACCATCTGGGTCGGGAGTGGTGGTGGGACAAGGTCGCCCAGGTGCTCGTGTTCCTGGGTGGCATCTCGGCCATCGTCTTCGTGATCGCGATCTTCGTCTTCGTCGCCCAACAGGGCCTGGGGTTCGCGCTCTTCGACCTGGACCTGGGTACGTTCCTGACCTCCCCGGAGTGGCGGCCGACGAGTGAACCCGAACCCGTCTTCGGCGCCCTGGCGTTGATCGTCGGGACCGCCAGTGTGACGGGCCTGGCGATGCTGGTCTCGGTGCCCTTCTCCCTCGGCGCGGCCATCTACATCGGCGAGTTCGCCACCGGGCGCACGCGCGAGGTCCTCAAGGTGTTGGTGGAACTCCTGGCGGCGATCCCCTCGGTCGTCTGGGGCTTCATCGGGCTGATGGTCATGAGCCCGATCCTGATGGACCTGTTTGACGAGCCCGTCGGCGTGTCGGTCCTCAACGCCGGATTGATCCTGGGCCTGATGGCGGCGCCGATCATGACGACGATCGCTGAGGACGCTCTCAAGGCCGTGCCCGACGGCTTCCGCGAGGCTGCGGAGGCGATGGGGGCGACGCGCTGGCAGGTGATCCGGCAGGTCGTGCTGCCCTCCGCCAAGAACGGCCTGGTCGCGGCCGTGCTGCTGGGCGTCGGGCGCGGTTTCGGGGAGACGATGGCCGTTCTGATGGCGTCGGGCCACTCGATCAACATGCCCACCAGCCCCCTCGATCAGGTGCGCGCACTGACGGCGACCATCGCGGCCGAGCTGGGCGAGACCGCGCGCGGCTCGGATCACTACCGCGTGCTGTTCTCGATCGGGATCCTGCTCTTCGCCGTGACCTTCATCATCAACTTGCTCGCGGACTTCTTCGTGCGCGGTAAGGGGGCGTCGAGATGAGTTCGTTCCGCGCCACGGACCTGGATGCTCGGAATCGTCGGCGGCAGCGCGCGTTCCAGTTGCTCTTCGGGGCGATGACCGTGCTCCTGATCCTCCCGGTGCTGCTGATCCTCGGCATGCTGATCTGGAAGGGACACCCGGTCATCTCCACCGAGTTCTTCCTCGCCAATCCCCGTAACGGAATGACGGAAGGGGGCATCTTCCCGGCGCTGATCGGCACCCTCTATCTCGTCACCGTCGCCCTGTTCGCCTCGGTTCCGCTCGGCGTCGCGGCCGCCGTCTACCTCTCGGAATACGCCCCCGACAACCTGCTGACGCGCCTGATCAACCTCGCGATCATCAACCTCGCGGGCGTCCCCTCCATCGTCCACGCGCTCTTTGGTGTGGGGGCCTTCGTGCTCTTCTTCGAGTTCGGGACGAGCATCCTCGCCGCCAGCCTGACCCTGGCCGTGATGACCCTGCCGGTAGTGATCGTCGCCACCCGCGAATCGCTGCAGGCCGTGCCCCAGGCCTTCCGCGAGGCCAGCTGGAGCCTGGGCGCGACGCGCTGGCAGACGATCCGTCGGATCGTCCTGCCGAACTCGATCAGCGGCATCCTCACGGGCGTGATCCTCGAGGTGTCACGCACCGTCGGTGAGACGGCGCCGATCATGTTCACGGGCGCGACCTTCTATGTGGCGTTTCTGCCTTCGAGCTTGTTCGAACAGACGATGGCGATGTCCTACCACCTCTACACGATCACGACCCAGGTCCCGGGCGTACCCGAAGCGCTCCCCTACGGCGTGGCGCTGACTCTGATCGGGATCGTGCTGCTGTTGAACTCGGTCTCGATCGCGTTCAGGATGGTCCTGCGGGGGAGGAAGAAGTGGTAGAGAGCGAGTCGCCCGGGCAGGTGAACAAGCTCACCGTCGAGAACCTGACCATCCGCTATGGCGAGACGGTCGCGCTCAAGGACGTCAGTCTCGAGATCCGCAAGAACGAGATCTTCGGGATCATCGGGCCCGCGAACAGCGGCAAGACCTCCTTCCTGCGTGCGATCAACCGCATGGACGAGATGACCGCAGGCATGCACGTCTCCGGTCGGGTCGCCCTGGACGGCGAGGACGTGCGCGCCTGGCGCAACGTGTATGCACTGCGGCGCAGGATCGGTGTCGTGTTTCCCCTGCCCGTGGGGTTGCCGCTGTCGGTCTTCGACAACGTCGCGCTCTCTCCGCGCCTGCGTGGGATCCGTGACCGCACCGAGCTGGAAGAAGTCGTTGAGCGCAGCCTGACTCGCGCGGCCCTCTGGGACGAGGTCAAGGACCGCCTGCACTCCCTGGGCAGTCTGCTCTCGGGCGGACAGCAGCAGCGACTGACCATCGCGCGCGCCCTCTCCCAGGAGCCGGACCTGCTGCTGCTCGATGAGTTCTCGATCGCTGTCGATCCCGTCACGACCATGCGCATCGAGGACATCCTGAAGGAGCTGCGCGAGGAGATGACGATCGTCCTGGTGACCAACCTCGTCCAGCAGGCGCGGCGGTTGGCCGACCGCACGGCCTTCTTTCTCCAGGGTGGGCTGGTGGAGGTGGGTCTCACCAAGGATCTGTTCATGCGCCGGGTTACGGATCGGCGGACGACGGACTACCTGGAGGGGCGCTTTGGCTGAGGTCGCACATCCCGCCATCCGGACGCGCGGCCTGAGCCTGTGGTACGGAGAATTCCAGGCGCTCTTCGACGTGGACCTCGACATCACACGCGGGCGAGTCACCTCGCTGATCGGCCCCTCGGGGTGCGGGAAGTCGACCCTGTTGCGTTCGGTCAACCGCATCATCGAGCGCCTGGACTACGTGCGGACCAGCGGTTCGATCGAGGTCATGGGACAGGATGTCCTGGCCGAGGAGGTGGCCCTGACCCAGCTCCGCAAGGAGATCGGCATGGTCTTTCAGCGCCCCAACCCCCTGCCGATCTCGATCCGCAAGAACGTCCTCTTCGCGCACCGCCTACACCGGGCGACGCAGCAGAAGCCCTCGGAAGAGGACGAGATCGTCGAGCGCGTTCTGCGCGAGGTGCTCCTGTGGGACAACGTCAAGGACCGGCTCGACACGCTCGCGACAAGGCTCTCGCTGGAAGAACAACAGAAGCTCTGCATTGCGCGGCTGTTGCCGGTCAAGCCGAGCGTGTTGCTCATGGACGAGCCCTGCTCGGCCCTCGATCCCGAGGCGACGAGCGCGGTGGAGGAGCTGATCTGGGAGCTGCGGGGTAACTACTCGATCCTGCTCGTGACCCACAACATGGCCCAGGCGAGGCGTGCCAGCGACGAGTGCATCTTCATGCTGCTCGGCAAGGTCGTGGAGCATTCGGCCACCGGCGACATGTTCGTGACTCCCAAGAACCAGGAGACCGCCGACTACGTCGAGGGTCGCTACGGCTGATTGATCATGAGCACACCTCGCTCGAAGCGCGTTTTGCTCGCCGCGCCCATGCGCACGCGCCGCGAGGAATATGTGCCCTGCGTTCGCGCCGTGAGCGCTACACCCTGGTCGGCGCGATCGGCTACCCTGGAGGGCGCATGCGAGGAAAGATGACCATTGGCGTTGCCTCCGCGAGGAAGCCACCCGCGCGAGCTGGTCGGGGGCTTCGGGGCGCGTTCCGCGCCCCAGGGCGCGACCGAGGTTGATCGATGATCCCGTGTGATGAGAGCGTTCTCTGCCGTACGGATGCTCCGGATCTGCTCATCCGGCACTGGCACGGCGACGCTTCCCTGGGGCGAGCGCTGATCGTCCACGGCTTCGGGGAGCACAGCGGGCGCTACGGGCACGTGGCCGAGGCGCTCGTCAGCGCCGGCCTCGAGGCCACCGCCTTCGACCTGCGCGGTCACGGCGGCTCGCAAGGCACGCGGGCCTTCGTCGAGCACTTCGACGACTACCTCGACGACGTCGATGCGGTCCTCGCCACCCTGGATGACGAGCAAGCGGACACGCCGCTGTTCCTCCTCGGCCACTCGATGGGCGGGCTGGTCGCGGCCCTGTGGGTCTTGGAGCGGGGCGTTTCCCCGGCCGGCCTGATCCTCTCCAGCCCCGGATTCGCCTTCGCCCTGCGCGTGCCGGCCTGGAAGGCGACCGCAGGCCGGATCTGCTCGCGTCTGTTGCCCAAGCTCGCCCTGAGCGCCGAGCTCGATCGCGGCTTGCTCTCCCACGACCCGCAGGTGGAGCGCGACCTCGCGGGCGATCCGCACAGCCAGACGGCCACCACCGCGCGCTGGTACACTGAGGCCCTCGCGGCCCAGGCGCGCGCGTTCGAACTCGCGCCGCGCCTTGCGGTGCCGCTCTTGTGTCAGGCGGCGGGCGCCGACGCCCTGGTCGACCCGCGCGCGGCGCGGCGCTTCTTCGACGCCGCGAGTTCGCACGAGCGCCGCTGGATCTCCTACGACGACATGTACCATGAGATCTACAACGAGCTGGAGCGCGAGCGCGTCCTGGCGGACTTGACCGATTGGATCGGCGCGCGCCTGGTGGTGAGCGCGGCATGAAGGTCCCGCGCAGCGCTCAGTGGGCGATCCTGGCCATCGTCGGCGGAGTGGCCCTGACCCTCTGCGACAGCGTGCACATCGCCTTCGGCGTGCTCGTCAAGACGGACACATCCTTCTTCGGCCAGAGCTGGTGGGTGCTGCCGATGTTCAGCGCCCTCTCGCTGACCATCGTCCCGACCTACCGCTGGTTTCGCTGCCTGACCGGTGGCCGGGAGTTGACCACGAGCGGCGTCGAGCTCACCTGCTCGGCGCTCCTGTTCCTCGCCTCCTATGCTTGCACCGGCCCCCTGGGCGACTGGGGCCTGGGGCTCGCAGCCCTGCTCACCGCCGCCTGGGTGGCGCGCCTGTTTCGCCGTCGGGTGCGCGGCCTGGTGCTGTTCTCTCTCGTCCTGGCTGTCGCCGGACCCGCGGCGGAGGCCGCCCTCGCCGCCTCCGGGGCCTTCCACTACATTTCTCCCGACCTCGGTCCGGTTCCATCCTGGTTGCCAATGATCTACCTCCACGGTGCCCTGCTCGTGGCGGACCTGGACGGCTTCCTTGGCGGCATAGCGCCCTCCATGCGCAGTTGGAAGCTCAGCCCCCGTGCATTTCGCTGGATGCTGAATGTGTTCCCGCCGCTCCTCCTGCAGCGCATTCGGATCGTGAGCGTCGGCTCGGACTTCCGCACTTGTCGCGTCCGGATCGCGCTGAGTTTCCTGACGCGCAACCTGAACGGTGCGACCTTTGGCGGGACCATCTTCTCCGCCGCGGACCCGATCGTCGCCACGCTCTTCTGGCAGCTGTTCGCTCGCCGTGGAGTCGCGGTCGAGACCTGGCTCCAGGGTGGCTCGGTGCGCTACGAGAAACCGGCCACCACAGCCCTGACGATGGACGTCAGCTTGAGCGAGGAGGAGATCGAGTCGGCGGCGGCAGAGCTCGAGCAGCGCGGCCGCTTCCGCCGCACCTACGAGATCGAGGCGCACGACACCCACGGAGACGTCTGTGCGCGCATCACGACCGAAGTCTACGTACGCATCCCTCGCGAGGTGCCCGCTGGGCACTCGGCCTTCTGACAACCCGGCGACCATGGACACGGCCAAGATCCTCGCTAGCTGGAAGCGCCTCAGTTCAATACCGGGAGGGCGCATGCTGTTCGGCTGGTTTCTTCGTCGCTCCGTGCCCTACACCGGCTCGATCCACCCGCGCGTGCTCGTGCTCGAGCCCGGATTCGCACGCATTGCCATGGACGACCGCCGAGCGGTTCGCAACCACCTCGCGAGCGTCCACGCCGTCGCGCTCATGAACCTGGCCGAGGCGACCAGCGGCCTGGCCATGCTGACGGGCCTGCACGCCGACGCGCGCGGGATCGTCAAGGGGCTCAGCATCGAATACCTGAAGAAGGCCCGCGGGACGATCATTGGCGAGAGCCGCTGCGATCCGCCGCGCGAGAGCGAGGAGCTGGATTTCGACGTCAGCGTCGAGCTGTTCGATGCCGGCGGAGATGTGGTCGCGCGCGCGGTGGCCCACTGGAAGATCGGCCCCAGACCGTGAGCGGCGTGGAGGGACGCGGACTCTCGTTGCAGACCGCCCTGACCCGCGACGCGAAGATCGAGGTGCCCGTGATCTGCGGCGCCATGTATCCATGCAGCAATCCGGAGCTGGTGGCCGCCGTCAGCGCCGCCGGAGGTCTGGGCGTCGTTCAGCCCCTCTCGCTCATGCACGTCCACGGCCACGACCTGCGCGAGGGTTTGCGCCTGATCCGCTCCCTCACCCCCAACCCGATCGGCTTCAACGCCATCGTCGAGAAGAGCGTCGCCGCCTACGAGAAGCGCATGCGCAGTTGGGTCGGCGTGGCGCTCGAAGAGGGCGTGCGCTTCTTCGTGACGGCGCTGGGCAATCCGCGCTGGGTCGTGGAGGCCGTGCACGAGGCCGGCGGCATCGTCTACCACGACGTCACCGAGCGCCGCTGGGCCGAGCGCGCCCTGGACGAGGGCGTGGACGGCTTGATCTGCGTCAATGACCGCGCGGGCGGCCACGCCGGAGAGCGCGCGCCCGCCGCTCTATACGACGAACTCACAGAGTTCGGCGTGCCGCTGGTGCGCGCCGGCGGCGTCGGCGGCCCCGCGGACCTGATCGAGGCCTTGCAGCGCGGATATGCCGGCGTGCAGATGGGGACGCGCTTCATCGCCACCCCCGAATGCCGCGTGCACGATTCCTATCGCGCGGCGATCATCGAGGCGGGGGAGGACGACATCGTCCTGACCGAGCGCCTCTCGGGTGTGCCGGTCTCCGTCATCCGCACCCCGCGCATCGAGCGACTCGGCACGACCGTAGGGCCCATCGCGCGCCGACTCCTGCGCGGGCGGCGCACGCGCCACTGGATGCGCACCTTCTACGCCCTGCGCTCGATCCAGAGCCTGAAACGCTCGTCCTTGCGCGGGCTGGACTACAACGACGTCTTCCAGGCAGGACGCAGCGTGCAGTCGGTGGACGAGGTGCTCCCCGCGGGTGAGATCGTGCGTCGCTTCGCGCAGGCCGTCGAGGAGGCGGGGTGATGGCCGAGCCGGCGATCGACGAGCGCCTGGTCGTCTACGGCGCCAACGGCTACACAGGCCGCCTCGTCGCCCGCGCGGCGCGCGCCCGCGGCTGGACGCCGCGGCTCGCCGGCCGCAACGCCGAGGCGGTGGAGAGCGTGGCCGCCGAGTTCGATCTGTCCTGGAGCGCCTTCGGTCTCGACGACCCTGTAGCCCTCGACGAGGGGCTCGAAGGCGCGACGGCCGTCCTGCATTGCGCGGGTCCCTTCAGCCGGACCTGGCGTGCGATGTCGGACGCCTGCCTGCGCACGGGGGTTCACTACATGGACGTCACCGGCGAGCTTGTTGTCTTCGAGGGTCTGGCAGCCCGCGACGACGCTGCGCGCGAGGCAGGCGTGATGCTCCTGCCCGGCGTCGGTTTCGACGTGGTCCCCAGTGATTGTCTTGCGGCGCACCTGGCCCGGCGACTGCCCGACGCGACGGCGCTCACCCTGGCGTTCCAGGCCAGCGGAGGCGTCTCTCACGGCACGGCCACCACCCTGATCGAGAACATGGGTGCGAGCGGCCTCGTGCGCCGCGGAGGGCGCATCGTCTCCGTGCCGGCCGGGCACCTCACGCGCCGCGTGGACTTCGGGCGGGGCCCCAGGCCCGTCGTGGCGATCCCCTGGGGCGACGTCTCGACGGCCTACCACACGACCGGGATCCCCGATATCGAGGTCTACGTTTCCGCCGGGCGTTCTGCCATCCTCGGCATGAAGCTCAGCCGCCACCTGGGCCCGCTGCTGCGCTCGCCAGCTGTGCGTCGCTTCTTGCAGGGCCGCATCGACGCGCGCCCGGCCGGTCCCGACGATGCGGCGCGCGAGCGCGGCCGCACCTCCTTGTGGGGGGAGGCCCGCACGCAGGACGGGCGCTCGGTCGCCGCGCGCATCGAGGCGCCCGAGGGCTACACCCTGACCGCTGATGCCGCCCTGCACATCGCAGGGAAGGTGCTTGCGGGAGAGGCCAGCCCCGGTTTCCACACGCCCGGGGGTCTGTTCGGGCCCGACCTGGTCTGCGAGCTCGAGGGCGTGCGGCGCGAGGACCTGTAGCTCACCGGAGCTCGACCTCGACCAGCGCGAGGTTCGAGAAGGGCGGTAGCTCGAACACCACTCGCTCGCCGTCGGATTCGGGCACGAGGCGCACATCTCTGAGCACCTCACGCGCCCGCGCGCCGGCGGGTGCGATCACGCGCACTCCCGAGACGGGCGCGGGTGCTGTGCCCGTGTGTCGCGCCCGAACCGTATCGACCCACGCGAAGTCGTTCGCGAGAGCCAGGACCCGCCGCGCGCCCTCCCCGTAGGCGACCACGTGCAGCTCCCGCGGACCCCCGCGTACGGCGAGCGGTTGCCCGCCGGGATCGGGGCCGAGGGCCTGCAGGAAGGCCGCGCTCGTTGCGCTGCGCGTCGTGGAGTCGCACCAGTCCCAGCCGGGCTGTGGCGTGAGGACCCGGCCTCCGCGCCGTGCGAAGCGCGCCACCTCCTCGCGCATGATCAGCGAGAGGTCGCCGGGCGATGGCAGGAACAGGAAGGAGTAGTGGTCCAGGGCGCCCTCGGCCAGCAAGTTGTCGCTCAGCAAGCCGACCGGCAGGCGGGCGCGCAGCGAGACCTCGAAAGCGCCGTTGATCGGCCCGACGAGCGCGCGCCACACCGCGGCGTCGTTGGGCGCGAGGCGCGCGCGGGCTCGCTCGCTGTGGTGCAGGGCGATGCAGCGCGTCGGCCGCAGGCCGGCCAGGAAGGGACCGGCTCGCGCCCCCAGCTCCAGGGCGGCGGAGAAGGTGCGCGCGTCGGGGATCGTGGCCTCGGGGTGGTCGAGGTTCGCGATGCCCCCGTGGGCAATGACGCCGGCGGTGGCCGCGAGGGCCGCCGCGGCGCTCTCCAGGCGTGGGATCCAGACGTGGGGGGGCCGACCCTCGGCGCCGTCGCGACTCCAGCTCCAACCCAGGGCCAGGCGCACGTCGCGCGGTGGGGCGACAAAGCCCGTGCGTTCGAGCAGCGCCTCGCTGCGCGCGGAGACGCCCTTCTCGAACTCGGTCTTGACCCCGTCGGCCAGGCGCAGGAGGCGGCCGCTGGTGTGCGGGTCGAGTAGATCGGGCGCGCGATGGTTGCCGATCACCAGCACGGCGTCTTCGCGGCGCGCGCTGATGGCTCGCCGCCAGCGCAGGAAGGCGTGCTCGATCGTGAAGTTGTTGAACTCTAGCAGCTTGCGGTAGAGCGGATCGCGCGGGTCGATCGTCTCCGGGTGGTTGAGGCCCGTGGCCTCGGAGAAGGCCGAGCGACACGCGCCGCACCAGCAGCCCGTGCGGGGCATGTGCACCTCGTCGAAGTAGAAGCCGTCGGCGCCACGCTCAACTAGTTCGAGCAGGCGCGTCTCGATGTGCTCGACGTAGGGCGAGTTCAAGCACAGCAGCGGGCGCGAGTTGCGCGTGTAGCCGCGCCCCGAGTCATCGCGCGCAACCCAGTCGGGATGCTCCCTCGCCACGCCCACGTCCTCGCTGTGTCGGTAGTAGGCGACGATCCGCAGGCCGGCTGCGTGGGCGCGGGCGATGATCTGCTCGGCCACGTCCTCCTCGCGCGCCCAGTCCTCGACCGGTCCGACCGCGCTCGGCCACCAGGCGCCTTCGCCCAGGGTCCGGAAGTGGCGCACGAAGTGCCGCGCGCCGAGGTCGCGAAAGGCCTGCGCGGCGTTGCGGAAGATATCCCGCTCGCGCCAGCGTGGGGAGAGGCGCGTGTGGAGCGAGCTGCGGCAGCGCTCGTACCAGGAGGGTGGTTCGAGACCGCGCACCTCGTCCAGCCAGGCCGGGCGGTCGGGCGCGAGGGTTCGGGCGATGAGCGCCAGGGTCTCTGGCGAGTGGACGGCCGTGGCGGTCGGCGCCGCGTGGTCGGGGATCCCCGCGCTGTCGGTCAGCACCAGACAGTCGGGGCGCAAGGGGGCGGCGGCCAGGATGAAGTCGAGTTCGCCGGCGCCGAGGTCGGCGGAGAGCAGGCGCGCCCAGCTCCAGGCCTCGCGGCCTTCCAGGGCGCCGGTAGAGGGGAGTTCGTGGCTCGCTAGCTGCGCGCCCGCGGGTCCGGCCTGAAGGGTCACCTGTGAGCGCGCGGCGTAGCGCAGCCAGAGGTGCCAGCGCCCGTCGTGGGGAATGTCGAGGGCGTAGGTGCAGCGACCCGCGCCGCTGAAGCGGATCACGCACTCGCGTCCGCTCGCCCAGGGGTCGAAGTGCGCCCGCGCGAAGGAGCCGTTATCGGGCTCGCGTACCCGCGGCGCCTCAGCCTCGATTACGAGCTCGTCGGCCAAGGTGCCCGACGCCGTGAGTGGGACCAGGGCGACCCACAGGGCCGCAGCGCTGCCGGCGATCTTCATCGCGCGTCCCGCATCAACGCTCGCCGCTGTCGGAATCGGCTGCCGGAGCGGCGCTCGCGAGCAGGTGATCGAGGAGGGCGGCGAGGGCCTCGAGTGCCTGTTCGTCGGCAGGCGGCGTCTCAAGCAGCGGGCTGGGGGCGGCTTCGGGTTCCAGCATCCTGCGCAGGCTGCGCGCGACGTTCAGGGTCGCGGGATGGCCGTCGCCCAGGATGGGGCGGTAGCCCGCGATCGCTCGACGAAAGAGGGAGGCGGCGTCGCCGAGTTCGCCCAGGGAACGGCACACGACCGCCAAGTTGTTGGCGATGTTCAGGGTGTCGGGATGGCCCTCTCCCTGGGTCCGGTCGGCGATCTCGAGAGCCTCGGCGAAGCGCACCTGGGCGCTGGCGAGGTCGCCCTTGCTGTAGAACAGCGCCGCCAGGCTGTTGAGGTGGTTCAGAGTCATCGGGTGGTTGTCACCCAGGGTCTCGCGAGTGCCTTCGAGGGCCTCGATGAAGAGCGCCTCGGCCTCGTCGAGTCGGCCGACATCGCGCATCAGGGTTCCCAGGTTTCCGAGGGCCTGCAGGGTCGTCGGGTGCGCATTGCCGAGGGTCTGTTGCAGACCGCGCAAGGCCTGGCGTGAGAGGTCCTCGGCCTCGGAAGTGCGACCGAGGGAATGCGAGAGAGCGGCTAAATTCAGGATAGAGGTCAGGGTCTGAGGGTGTCGCTCGCCGAGGATGCGCCGGCGGGTGCGGAGCGTGTCGCGCAGAAGCCGTTCGGCTGCGTCGAACTGGGCACGATTCATCAACGCCGTGGCGAGGTTGTTGGCGGAGGTCAGCGTCGAGTGATGGGCGTCGCCGAGCGTCTCGCGGCGGCCCTCGAGTGCGCGTTCGAGCAGGACGATGCCCTCCTCGGGCGCGCCCCGTTTCATGAGCAACAGGCCCAGGTCGTTCAGGCTCGAGAGGGTCTCCTTGTGTCGGGCGCCGAGAGTGTCCTCGCACAGGGCGAGCGCCTCGCGCAGGGGCGCCTCGGCCTCCTCGAAGCGTCCCAGGCGTCCGAGGAGCTGTCCCATTTCTGCCATCGGTTCGATGGTCCGCGGGTCCCCTGCTTCGTGGATGCGACGGGCGATCTCGAGGGCCTCGCGGGCGCAGACCTCGGCCTCCTCGAAGCGTGCCTCGGCGACGAGCTGTGTGCCGCGCGCGCGCAGGGCTTGCAGGGTCTGGGGGTGTTCGTCGCCCAGGACGCGCTGGCTGCCCTCGAGCGCGTCGAGCAGCAGGCGCTCGGCTTCCTCGTGGGCGCCGCGGGAGAGCAGCAGCGAGCCCAGCTTGCGGCGCGCGTCCAGGGTTAGCCCATCCTCGTCTCCCAGGCGCGCGCTGCGCAGGGCGAGTGCCCTGCGCAGGAACTCCTCGGCGCGCTCCAGGAGCCCGAGCTCGGCCAGCGTCTCCCCGAGGGCCTGCAGGAGGCGCGCCCGGGTCTCCGGCTGCCCATCGAGGTCTTCGATGGCCTCGAGTGCGCCCGCGAAGAGGTGTTCGTCGAGGGTCGCCAGGGCCAGGCCCGAGAAGTCCGCGCCGGCGAGGAGTTCTTCGAGGTGGGCCGCTTGTTCCTCGAGCTGCGCCCCATCGAGCCCCGCCCGCTCTCCCGCGGCGCGCACGCGCTCCAGCGTCCCGCGTCGGATCGTCCAGCCCATTCGTTCCAGGTCGATGCGCTGCAGTTGGTCCGCCTGGAACTCCGCCACCCGTTGCACCTCCTCGGCGCGCCGTTCGGACTCGATGCGGCGGGCCTCGGCCAGCTCGGCGTTGCGCGTGGCGCGCGACGCGTTGCCGCTGGCTACCAGTCCCAGCCACGCGATCACCACGAAGGCGGCCGCCGCCACGGCCGCGCTGGCGGTCGGGGTCGGGTGGCGCTTGCTCCAGCGCAGGGCGCGCTCCAGGAGGCCCGGCGGCCGGGCGAGGATCGATTCCCCGGCGAGGTGGCGGCGCAGCTCGCCGGCCACCTCGGCCATCGACCGATAGCGCCGACCTGGATCCTTCTCGAGGCACTTGCCGGCGATCACCACCAGGTCGTGGGGGACTTTCGAGCGCAGGGTGCGCGGGTCGCCCGGTTCCTCGAAGAGGATTTTGCGCTGGATCTGGATGGCCGTGTCGCCCTCGAACGGCCGCCGCAGGCAGAGGGCCTCGTAGAGCATCACGCCCAGGGAGAAGATGTCTGTGCGGTGGTCGATGCCCACGCGGCGGGCGGCGATCTGCTCGGGGCTCATGTAGGCGAACGTTCCGACCACCTCGCCGGTGGCCGACAGCGAGAGCTCGTCGGCGATGCGCGCGAGCCCGAAGTCCACGACCTTGATCCGCTCCTCGCGGTCGATCAGTACGTTTTGCGGCTTGAGGTCGCGGTGGATCACGCCCTCGGAGTGGGCGCTCTCCATGGCCTCGGCCAGCTCCGCGAAGCGCTTGGCCGTGGCCGTGAAATGGTCCGGGGAGAGCTGCTCGACCTTGCGCGTCTCCGCCAGCACCTTCGCCATGGAGTGCGAGCCCTCGACCAGCTCCATGGCGATCCAGGGCACGCCGTCCTCTTCGCCGTAAGAGTAGACCGCCGCGATGCCCCGGTGAGACAGCCTGCCTCCGGCGCGCGCCTCGCGCGAGAAGTAGTCCAGCGCCCGCTGGTCGGAGCGGCCCGGGAGCAGGAGCTTCAGCGCCACGCGCCGCTCGAGGGAGATCTGTGTCGCTTCCCAGACCTGCCCCATCCCGCCCTGGCCGATGGGGGCGATCAGCTCGAAGTCAGCGAAGACGTTGCCCGGGGAGAGGGAGAGTGGGCCGGTCGTGGGGAGTGCGGCCGCCGGCGGCGGGCGAGTGGGCTGACCGCTGTCGCGTTCGTGGACGTCGGTCATTCACTCCTCCTCCTTGGCGCGTGCGATCTCGCGCCGCTCCCAGCTGCGGCGGATGAGCTGCAGTTTGCGTTCGATCGTCCGCAGGCTCTTGCCCTCACGCGTCGCGATCTCCTCGTTCGAGTGACCGTGCAGGCGCGCGGTCGCGATGGCGCGCAGGGAGTCATCCTCCAGGCAGCGCAGTAGGTCTGCGACCTCGTCGGCGAAGAGCGCCGCGAAGGCGGGCTCGGGTTCGTCGCCGCCCACCTGGGCGATGCCATGATCCGCCGCCGAGGGGTCCGCGCGCCGGAGGAAGGCCGTCTCGCCCAGGACCATGCCCCCGCCCCTGCGGCCGGCGGATAGACGGCGGATCTGGTCCACCGCCCGGCGCTCGGTGAGCATCACGAGCACCTGCCAGAGGTCGTCGCGATCCTCGACGCGCGGGAAGCGATCGTTGCGCAGACCCTCCAGGAACCCCTCGAAGGCGACCAGGGCCACGTCTTCCTCATCGGCGGCGCGGCGGGGTGACCCGCCCAGTCGAGCGCTCGCCAGGCGCACGAGCTGTTCCATGTAGCGGCCCCACAGGCGTTGGGCCGCCGCGGGACTTCCGCCTCGCAGAGACTCCAGCCAGCGGGTCACCGATTCCATGCACACATGGTACCGGGCCGGAGGCCCCTCGCTTGCCGTTGCATCCTCGCCCCCGGCGGGACTTCAAGTCCGCCTCCATCACCAGCCTCTACGCCAGAGCGCGCGAAAGGGCGATTCCGCCTTTGCGCTCAGGGGTGGCTGTGGACCTAGCAGGGCGTCTGGCCGGGGACATCCCCGCTGACGGGCCCGATGCGCTTGGTCTCGCACTCACGCATCAGCAGCTCGTGCAGGCGGCCCGCCTGCTCGGCGTAGTGCGGGTTCAGCATCAGGTTGCGCAGCTCCATCGGGTCGTCGGTGAGGTTGTACAGCTCGTACTCCTCCGCCATCGCCATCAGCTTGACGTGATGGATGACCTGGGAGGCGTGCGAGCCTTCGATCTGGGGCGGCTCATCCACCTCGAGCGTCACATCCCGGCGCAGGCTTGGAGGGCAGTGCTTGCGTGTGGGGTGCGTCCAGAACTGCGGGCTGTCGAAATATCGTGAGTACTTCCACAGGATCGGCCCGTCGCCGAAGTCCGCCTCGACGATGATCGACTCGATGTGGCTGGGCTGCACGATCCCGTCATGCTCGACGCCAAGGAAGTTGTGTCGGTTGAGGCCCCGGCTGGGATCATCGTCGGTCATGAAGTAGACCGGACCAGTCACCTCCGCCGGGTCGGTCTCGCCGCTCACGACTCCCGACAGATCGCGCCCAACGGGAAGGGGAGCGTCGCTCTGGCCGTGGGCTGTCATCGGCAGCAACTCCTCGGCCGTGTAGCCCGCCATACCGAGCAGGGTCGGGAGCAGGTCGACATGGCTCGTGACCGCATCGACTTGTCGGGCCTCGCGGTTTCCAGGCTGGCGGATCACGAGCGGCACGCGGATCGTCTCGTCGTAGGCCGTGTACCACTTCTGGTGCATGTGGCCGTGCGCGCCGAGCATCGTTCCGTGAGACGAGGTGAAGACCACGATCGTGTCGTCGGCGGCGGGGGACTTGTCCAGGGCGTCGAGAATGCGCCCCATCTGGATGTCCGCATTCTTGTGGAGTTGGTAGTAGAGCCGGAAGTAGTACTCCTGGGCGTTGTCGGGGTGCAGCCAGTGGGCGTAGGCATCCCTGAACGACCACTGCACCGAGGGCTTGGTCAGCAGGCGCTCGCCGTTGGAGTGCCTGAACATCGGAGTGAACAGGTGTCGGGCGTCCGGCACGTCGGCGTCGATCTCATAGTGCAGGCCGCTGGTTCCACCGTTGCGTCCCGTGTTGGCCCAGTGCCCGTAGTGGGCGACGTCGCCAGGGTTGACGAAGGAGCAGACGACGATCCAGGGGCTGAAGGCGGGATTGCCTGCGAGCTGGCCGAGTAGCGAAAGGGTCTGGTCGGCGAACTTCACGTCCCGCCCTTGCCAGCCGTCGGGAACCGACGAGCCCGTGTCGAGGGCGCTCGAGGTGTGAGCATCGGGACCGATCCAGCCCCGGAAGCCGTTGCCGTGCAGGCGGTCCGCCTCGTTGTAGAGCTCGCGGATGTCGGGGTCTTCGATGCCCTGCTCGTCGTAGCTGTCGATCGGCAGGTGCGTACCGGGTGTGTAGAGCGTGGCGTTCGACGCGCTCCATCGGCCTCGGAAGAAGGTCCGGTAGCCCGCGGAGCGGAAGTAGTCGCCGAAGGTCGGCACCGTATCTGGATCGAGGCCGGAGGCGGAGGGATCGAAGGGGTCCTTCGCCGCGCCGATGGTCTGGCTCACCCCGTGCAGCGAGGGATAGTGGCCGGTGTAGAGCGACGCCCGGCTGGCCTCGGTCCCGACCGAGGCAGCGTAGTGGCGGGTGAACTCCACGCCGTTCGCGCGCAGAGCGGCCTGGGCCGGGAGATGGGCCTGCCTCCAGGCCGTGAGCCCGGCAGCTTCGTACACCGTCGGGTAGCGCATCTCGTCGACCACGAAGACGAGGATGTTGGGGCCCGAGCCCTGGGCCTGCTGCCCACCCCTCCCTTCCTCCAGGGTGGGTTGGCCGCGGCCCATCACTCCCGCCAGGCCGGCCACAGCCGTGCCCTGCAGGAACCGCCTCCTTGACGGCTCGCGTGCGCTCTCAGTCATGGTGTTCCATCAACTCTCTCGGTCTGTCGGACTCCCGACCCGAAGCTCCTCCGGCGGAGTTGTCGCGCGCAGCTCGCCAGCCCTGGTGATACCTGCCGTCGTATCCGAACCCAGATATGGGAATCCCGCCACGGTCTATTTGAAGAATCGTTATCCAAGGGCATGGCTGTGGTCTTTTTGGGTTGTATTGGCCCAAAGAGAGGTCCTTCCCCTCGGCCTGGCGCCGGTCCCTGTAGGCAGGCCGGAACCGCGTTCCTCGCAAGGGCCCCTCAAGCCGGCGTGGAGGACGGTCGACCACCAGAATCGCCCCCTTCCCCTCCGATGGAGATCCTCCGACACTCTCGTACTCGCCGGGCCGGTCTGCTGGCGCGAGCCGCCGCGAGGGCCCCCGTGGCGTTCCTGTCGCTTCTGCTCACCACGCCCGCTCTCGGCCTTTCGGCCGCCCGGATCGAACCCGGGCCTGTCCCAGGGCCTTCCGCACCGAGCGGCCCGGCCCTACCTGACGCCCTGGGGGATGTTCTGGTCGACCTCGACGCCTTCGGCGAGGAGACCTGGAGGCCGGCGGTGCAGGCCCTCCACAGCATCGCCGCCGACGCCGTCGTGCGCGAGGACCGGGCCGCACGCGAGCGCATCGCCGCCGCCCTGATCGACATGTTCGACCACCCCAGCCGGGCGGGCGACGGCGCGGCAGCTCACGCCTCCTGGGCCCTGGCGGCCATGGGCGAGGCGGTCGTGCCGGCCCTGGAAGCGGCCGCAGGTGATCGCCGACCCCGGGTCCGCGCGGGCGCGGCGCGCACCCTGCTGCGCATCGCTCACCCCGGTCGCCTGGAGACCCTGGCGCGCATGGCTCACGATCCCGACCCGCACGTTCGGCGCGTGGCACGCAAGGGGCTGGCGATCCTGCCGGCCGAGGAGGTCGCTACCTGCGAGGCGGCTCCGGCCCTCATGCGCGACTCGGCCCTGGTGCGCATGGCGGTCGCGGGCGACCCGCGCACGGCCGTCGTCGCTGCCGCCGGATGGGCGCAGGCAGGCGTCGGACTCAACGCTCTGGGGGTCGTCCTCTCGCCCTCTGACCCCGAGGTCGGCGTGGTCTGGGAAGCCGTGGCCCGCCACGATGCGCTCGCGCGTCACCAGGGTCAGCGAGCCCTGCGCCGCATCTACGGAGCAGGCATCAGCGAGCCAGTCTTACAGGCTGTCGGGGAAGCCGAGTGGGACTCGTGGCGCACGAGCGGCGCGGCCCTCTTCGACGACGCCCCGCCGCTCGCCGCTCAGCGCAGTGAGTCCACTTCCGACGCGGTCCGCTTCGGCCGCTCCTTGCTCACCAAGGCCAGCGGCCTCGATCTCGTGGCGGGCACCATCTGGCGCGGCATGTCGGGTCTCGACCGGATTGAGGACAACCTGCGTCGCGCTCGCGAGCGACGCGAACTCGAGGTCGCCGTGCGCGAGGGTCGGGCGGCCGAGCTGGGGGGGGTCGCCGACTACGAGGGCATGTTCGGCGCGCTCGGCGAGCACTTCGAGATCAGCCTCCTGCCCAGTCTCTTCCGCGGTGAGTTCGGCAGCGCCGACTCTCCCTCGGGGACGGCCGAGGACGTGCTCGTGATCACTCCCGAGGCGCGCATCGGCCAGAGCTGGCGCGTCTACGGCGGCATCGGCGAGGGCCGCGGCCTGGTGGGCGCCGGTATCGAGTATCGGCCCTCGCCCACGGACGGGAAGCGCATCCTCGTGTCGCGCGTGGGCCCCGACGCGCCGGGCGGCCCGGTAAAGCGCGAGCGGCCGCGAGGCGGCTTCGCGCGCGTATGGGATATTTTTCTTCCCGTCGCGGAGGTGGGGGCCTTCTGGGCCGGCGGCACGGGCATCATCGAAGGCCTGTGGGCCTTCGCGGGCGTGGACCTCGCGCGCTCGGCGACCAACGCCGTAGAGCACGAGCGCTACGAGGGTCTGCCGCGCCTGAGCTCGCCTCCGGGCGTCGATCCCGATCGGCGAGGGAAGTTGACTTCGGTCCTCGCGAGCATCGCCGTGAGTGAGCGGCGGTCGCTCATCGACGCCCTCGTCCCCGAAGACGCCAAGGTGGACCTGTGGCCTCTGGCGGCCCTGGCCTGGTACGACCGGGAGCGCGGCGACAGTACGCGGGCGGCCTTCATCGACATCCTCGGCGTCGACCCCTTCGCGGCATCCGACACGCCGCACTCCGCCTGGGCCGAGACCCTGGCCGAGCTGGCGGCATTGGATCTCGAGCCCGCCGAGGTGCGCGCGCGTCTGTTCTGGGCCAGCCCGACCTACGACGCAGAACTCACGCGCGTTGGGGCCTGGGACGTACTCGTAAATCGGATCCACCTGCACGCTACCGCCACGCCCGTGCGCACTTCGGCGATCTCCGTCGATCGTCGGATGGCGATGACCTTCCACCCCTTCGCCGACCTCTCCGGCGCGGACGACTCGTTCGTCCGGCGCTTGCTGGAAAACGCCATCGGGAGCGATCGCGTCTTCCCGACCACCTTTGGCGGCGTGACCCAGCACTGGGCGCGCGAGCCCGGCGCCGGCGGTCGCGATCTTGCACGGCGCGTGCGTCTGGACGCCCTGGCCGCGGACGGGACGGGCCTCTCCGTCGTCGAGACCCCGCGCGGGCGCGAGCTGTGGTTGACCGTCCCCGGTGAGGGGCGTGACGAACTGGAGCGCTTCGTGGTCGTGGCGGGCCTGGTGGAACGCGTCGAGACCTATCGGCGTTCGGCGCGAGGTGAGGGTGGCGGTGAGTCCTACCGGCTCGTGGCTCGCAGCGAGCGGGCAGGTAGGCGCACGCTCTTCGAGCGCGAGCGGGTGAAAGACGGCGAAGAGGTCGTCATCACCGAGCGGACCTTCATCCATGCCCCGCTCTTCGAGGCCGACTCGTTGGAGGGTACCCTCGTCAGCCGACGCGTCACTCACCTGCGGGACGGCGAGTTTTGCACCCTGGTCGAGGTGGACGCCACCACTCCGGCCAACAGCGGGCGGACGCTCGTCGCGTCGGAGGGCGCGCGGACCAGGCCCCGTGCTTCATTCCGCGGTGTCTCGGTCGAGCAGGCGCGCGGTAGAGAGGCGTTGCCCGACCGCCGTTTTCTCTACTTGCCGACGGCCGACGGGAACCGGCGCCAGGTGGAGGTGCGGCTCGATGTCGAGGGTCGCCTGATCGGCGTTCGCACGAACGATTTCGTTGGCGATGACATCTACACCTACGTGTGGAGCGATGTCTTCGAACCTCAGGATGTCGGGCGGACCTACCTGGCCCACGCGGACGCCCCGGGCGAATCGCGGCAGCGTTTCAGCGGTCGGATCACCGCAGCCGACCGACGCGGCGCCGCCGCCGTCGAGCCCGAGGTGACCTACGAATACCGGTCGCTCTCCGAGCGATCGATTCTCGAGCGGCAAGGCCGCGAGATGGAGGTCTCCGTTCCGCCCGGTACGCGCGAGGTCATCTCCACTACCCACAGCGGGGGAGTTCCGACGCGCCCCTCCTCGAGCCTCGCCTTCGATCGCGCCTTCATGGAGGACGCAGGCCTGCGAGACCGCATCGGCCGGCTTCTGGGGGTCCCCGAACTCCTCGAGCCGCGCGACGGATTCGACCGCTGGCGCATCGAGAGTGTCTATTCGGAGGTCGTGCTGCTGCGCACTGAGCTCGGTCTCGACCTCGGCGGCAGTCAGGACGAACGCATCTGGCGTGCGCTTGAAGCGCTGCGCAAGCCGGGTGACGCACTCCTTGCTTTGCTGCCCCTCAGCGATGCGACCGTGGCGACCGCCAGGGTCTCGCTCTATGCGCAGTTGCTGCGTCAGGTTCTCAAGTCGGGCGAGATCAAGCGTGGCGTCGGGCCGCAGCTCTCGGAGAGCTGGTTGGAGGCCGTCGCAGAAGACCTGCTCGAGGAGGTCGACCTCGCGCGCGTCAGCTTGCCCGGAGTCGTGCGCTTCCTCGGAGAGCTGGAGAGCTCGACCCTTTTCGAGCCTGACGGGAAGATCGACTTCGAGCAGGGCTCGCACGTCTTCGCAGTGCTGTCGTGGATGCGGCTCTTGCAGCGCACGGGGCACGACGGACGCAACCGGCAGGTCGTTCGCGAGTCGCCGACCGATCCGGCAACCCTGGAGCGAATTCTGGGCGCCGCCGGCGACATTCGCCACCGGGCAGGATTCGAATTTACCGGGCGCTACCCCGGCACCAGCACCGATATCGACGAGCGCTCCCTGGCGCAGCTCCTGTTCTGGGCCGAGCGCTACGGTGCCGAACCTCAGAGGATGCCGCGGCTGGAGGACGTCAAGCTGGCCAATCCCCTCGGTGCTCCGCGGGAGGTGCTGCGGGTCTCGCGCGAGGCCTTCGGACCGAACGTCGAGACCTTCGAGACGACCCTCTCGGAACTTGTCGCCTATGGAGAGTTCTGGACCCTCCTCGAGGCGCGCGAGCAACCGCTCAGCTACGCGACGTTCCTGGAGGAGGCAGCGCGCTGGACGGACATCCAGGAGCGCAAGGGCCACGAGGGCCAGAGTCTGCGCGCCCTGCTGGAGGAGACGCGATTGCTCGGAGAGGCCCTGACACCGGCTGAAGCGCTCGTCGCCCTCGAGCAGACACGACGCGACTACAAGGCCTATCGGATCCGGGCCTTCCTCGCCAAAGCCGGTGTGGTCGGCGGAGGGCTGGCACTCATCCTCGGTCTGCTGGGGCTGATCCTGCGAGCGTGCGCTCCGCGGCGCTCGCGGGCGAGTGACGATGCCGAGGAAGAGCAGGCCGGCGTGCGCGCCGGCGAGGTGAGCGAGCCGACGGCCGGCGGCGAGTTGCTGACCTTCCCCTGGTACCGTGAGCATGTCGCCTGGACCGAATCCCTGGCGTTCTTCCTGCCCTACCTCACGATCGCGATTGGCGACGGCGGCGACGCCCGCGCCCTGTGGGCACTGGCTGCCTACCCGACCCTCTTCCTCGCGGCCCACGCCCTGGCGCGTCTGTGGGGGAACCGCGCGATCATGCACGCGCCGGTTCACGCGCTCACCTGCGCGAAAGCCGGGGTGGCGGCACTCGGGGCGAGCGTGGCCGCGATGGGCTTCTCGCCCTCCCACCCCTGGGTGGTGTGCGGCCTGACGATTCTGGTCGCGACCGTGGCCGCCTGGCACGCCGCGATCCAGCGCCGGGCCCTTGCCACGGAGGCAGCGGCGGCGAAGGGAGCGGCGATGCCCGAGGCGAGCCGCTCCGTGTCCATCGCGCCGCCGACGGCGAAGGTCCTGCGTGCGGCCGCCGATGCCCTGGCAGCGGCAGTCGGACGGTTCAGCGAGGCCCAGCGCGCCTGTCACTTCGCCCTCGAGTCCTTCCGCGCCGAGCGTGTCCGGTCAGCGGGCGCCGAGCGCGTGACGATCGTCGGCTGGCGCGGCAGCAACTACCTCTGGATGGTCCTCGGCCTGGCGGTCGGCGCCTTCCAGATGGGAGCCGCCTGGCGCTACGGCTACACACCGGGCTACGGACCGACCATCACCCTGCTCGCCCTGCTCTGCTTCTTGCAGGGAGCCCTGGGTCCCGTGCCCATTCTCCCCAGCCGCGCGGCAGAGGGCCGGGCCTTCTACGGGCTGCGGATGCTGCTGGACGTCTCGCCGTTCGGCGGCCTCCTGCGCCGTCGGCGCCAGCGGCGCGTGATCACCAACCTCCGCGAGGCGGCGGCGCAGGTGCGGCGAGACCTGGAGTGTGTGCGAGAGGATCACGGCATCGACCGGGACACCTGGGCGGAGCTGACCCGCGTCTGGACCCAGCCTCCCTTCGGTGCTCCGACCGACGCCGTACGCGTCGAGGCCGTGGAGATGACGCTCGGCGTTCACCTGAAACTGGTGGAGGACTGGCTCGAGTTCCTGGCGAGCCTCGAGGGGCGCGCGTTCACGGCCTTCGCGCGCACGCACTACCCCTACTACGACCCTCAGTATCACGACCCGATCCTGTTCATCAAAGGCCCGCGCTTCTGCGTTCTGCGTCACGCCGTGAACGATGGCGTCGCGCTGCTTCCCGGGAGAGCGCAGCACTGGCTGAAGCGCGGGTACGAGCCGCTGAGCGAGGCCGACGGCGCGCGCTTCAATGGCCCGCAGACCTACCACCGGGCGCTGCACCCCGCACCGCTCTTCAACCTTGCCTACTACGCGGATGCGGCCGCTGACCGCATGCGCGAGGTGGCCGACTTCATGAACGGCCGGGTCTATCCCGCGAACATCGCGCGCTCCGTGCGCGAGTACCACCGCCGCTACTTGCGTGGCCGCGTTGCGGAGAGCGGGGAGGGCGTTCTAGACGAGGACGCGTTCGTCGCACAGGTCGCAGCCAGCCGCCACCAGACGGCGCTCGTTCGAGAGCATGTCGGGACGACTCCGGGCGAGATGTCTCTGGGCGAGGCGATGACGGAGGAGTCAATCGATCGTCTGGTGATGGTGAAGGAGGCGGTCAAGGCTCACAAGGGATTGCTGGGCGCCGGACCGACCAACACCAGCTACGGTAAGACCGTCCGCGAACACCGCTGGAACCTCCTGACCTACTGGCTGCTGGTCGGTCTGGGAGCGGTCGCAGTCGCCCTGCTGCGCCCGATGCTTGTGCGTGAGGGGGTTGTGAACCACATCAACGGCCTCGTGCCGGGTGTGGTCGGTTCCCTGCTCTCTGGAGCGATGGTCGTCTTCGTCAGCTTCTACGCCTTCCTGAGCGTGCTGATGGTGCTCAAGGTCATCCTCTTCTTCCGCGGCCAGCCCGTTGTCCGCTTCCTCCCCGGTGACGGGCGCGCCGTCCTGGCTTGCAACCGTCTGATCGGTGTCGGGATCGGCTTCGGCCTGATGCGTTCGGCTCTCGCTCTCGTCCCGCTGCTCTCGCCGTGGCTGGGGTGGGCGGTGGTGGTGTTCGCTGTCCCGCTGGTCCTGACCGGTCTGGTGTTGCTCGGCCGGGGCCTGCTCGGCGTGGCGCACTCCGAGCAGCTCACCGACGAGCACTTTGCGCGCTTCATCCCCGGTCACCTGCTGGCGGAAGCCCTGGCGGACGAGCGCGACGGCTTGCGGCGCGACGAGCTGACGGGGCTCGGCCTGCGCGTCGACCAGATCAACGAACACAACGCGGCCGAGATCTGGATGGACCTCTCGGGGCGCTACTCGACCCTCCGTTCGCGGCTGATTCGCATCCTGCGCGGGGAGCGGCCTTCGCAGTGGCCGATCACGCGCCTGCGCCAGAACCACCGCCTAGGCCTCGGCAAGATCGTCTACCTCGTCAACGTTCAGGGCTCCGGGCGCTTGCGTTTGATCGAGGCGCTCTTGGGCAAGCTCGACGGCGAGAGCGCACAGCTGCAGGCGCGCTCGGCCGCGACGCGCGAGTGGTTGGAACCGGAGCGGCTGGAGGCTCTGGAGGAGGAACACGCGGCTCTTGAGGCGGTGCTTGGCGCGGCGGGGAACGACCCGATTCTGCGCGACCGGGCTAGCTTTGAACACGCTCTCCAGCGCGGGCGGTTTCTGAACGACGACCTGCTCACGGGCTTGTCGGTCGCGGACGTCGCGCGCCTGCAGGACTACGAGGCGGTCTGGTCCGAGATCGTCTTGATGCAGACGGTCTTCGGGCGCTCGGCGGAGGGGCGCCTGTTCACCCTGCTCGAGAGCGCCATGGAGAAGTGGCCGAACATTGGCGTCGTGCCAGTCTTCGACGACAACGACACGAATCCCGATCCGGAGGACACGCGCGGCCTCGACGCCGTACTCGAATCTCTGCGGAACGGCCGCCTCGCGGCACACGCAGGGCGCATCCTGATCAGCAAGCACGCGTTTCACGGCACGAACCTCGGCTCCTCCGAAGCGGTCGGCCTCTCCACCGGCGCGCGTGCCTTGCGACTTCTCGGTGGCCTCGCCGCAGCGGCGGCCTCGGCTCTCTGGCTGGCTCCCACCCTGCCGGTGCTGGGTCCGGCGCTCTCGGTCGTCCTGGCCATCGCCGCCTGCACAGCCTTCGGAGTGGGTGCGCCCAACCAGGCCAAGCAGCGTCAGAAACCGTTCATGAATGCCGAGGCGGTCTTTCGCATCGGCTACCGCTTCGAGCGCTTCCTGCGGCGGGTTCCCTCCTTTCTGCTGCTCGTTGACATGGAGGACCGGTTGCTGCCGGAAGTGTTCGACGCAAAGATGGCCGTCTGGGCCATGCGCGAGCGAAGCGCGAATGAGTGGCTCGCGCTCTCGCGCAGCGAGAAGCCGACGGCCGCCCTGCGCGAGGACTCCCGCCGCTGGAAGATCCAGCTCGACCGCGCCGCCCTGGAGTGGGAGTACGAGCGCACCTTGCGGGGGCTCTGCGCCGAGGGGTCCGCTCGCGCAGACGGCGCGCGGGAAGGCTCGAAGGTCACGCGGGCGAGCTTCGAGTCCACGGGCAGCGCCGCGCTGGTGCGCGCCCTCGAGCTCGTCTCGCCCGATCGCCACCGCTTCGAGGCCATCGGAGCGAAGGCCGGCGCGGGCGGCGAGCGGGCGTTGATGCGAGCGGGCAAGTTCTCAGAAGCCGAGCAGGCACGCCTGTCCGCCCTGGAGGCCTTCGCCGAACTCGGCGCTGCGGAGCGTGTGTGCTACCAGCTGTGGGCCTTCCTCGAGGTGTTCCCGACCGCGGAGGACTTCGTGCGCGGGGTGTTCCGCACGCGCAACCTGCCCGACGTGATCCAGACCGAGCTGCGCATGGTCCCGGCGAACCAGATCGACCGCAGCCTGAGCCCCCTCTTCCACCAGGACTACCTGACCTGGCACTCGACGATCCAGCCCGGTCAGGCGGCCTCGGGGTTCCTGTTCCTGGGCGGAACCGGGAACACCTTCCGCTGGGAGATGCTCGGCGGCGACGAGGGCCATCCCTACACGCGCCTCGCGCGGCTGTTGTGGCCCCTGCGCGAGCGGATTCGCGAGGAGGAGAGCGCACGCCCGCGCAGCGCGTCGTGGTCGAACCTGGTGAGCGCGACCCTCTCCGACGCCGACCTGCGCATCGATCGACCCTCGTTGACCTTCCGCCGTCTCTTGAATGTCCATCAGCCCACCGGCGTCTGGGACCTCTACAACGTCATCGAGGATTCCGAACGCGGTCGCCGCGGCTCCCTCTTCCGCCTCAAGCAGACGCGGCTCGTCGGGAGCTTCACGCAGGTCATGGAGGACATCGGCCCGCGCCTGGGGCCCAAGTGGGTCAACCAACGCCAGCGCTGGATCATCCTTCAGAACTTCGCGGCCATCTTGCGCTTCTTGCCCATCGCCTGGATGTTCGGCGGTCAGTACCTGGGCGCCGGTCTGGGCTACAGCTTGATGGGCGACGTGCAACACGTCGGCCAGGGCGCGGCGGGTCTGATCGTCGGCCTGATCGCGGGTGGCGCCCTGGGCTACGGCGCCGGGCGCGCTGTGTTTCGCTGGGCGAGCCGAGCGGGACTGATCCAGAACGCTCAGTTTCACGTCGATCCGATCGACAGCCTCGGAGGCGCTCGCGGACCGGGAGTGCTGCGCTGGCTCGTCAACCGCCTGCGCGGCGACTATCGCCTGCAGCAGATCGCGCACCTCGCGGCCGGCACGCCCTCGATGCTCGTCTCGTCGGTCATCTTCATCCTCTCCCTGGCCTACTTCGCCAGCTGGCTGGATCCGTCCCGCTGGGAAGGGGTGCGCGCCCTGACCAGCCCGGAGTTCGAGGTCTTCCTGCGCGACGTTGCGGTCTTCTTCCAGACCTACGTGCCCGTCCTTCAGGGTTGGGTTCCCGCGACCTTTGCCGGGCTCGTGATCTTCGTCTATCCGCCCCTGACTCTGTGGGTCATGAACTTGACCGTGACGGTCTGGAAGTCGTGGCAGGACGAGGAGTCGGTGCGCGAGAGCATCAAGAGCCGCTTCACCGATGAAAAATACTCCACGCTGCTCTCGCTCTGCTGCGAGAAGGAGGCGGGAGGCTCGGACGGCGCCCTCGCGGCGGAGCGCAAGCGCCTGGAAGCCGCGGACCGCGAGGGAGAGTTGCCCGCCGAGGAGGAGGAGCGGTTGGCGCTGTGCTACCGCATCGAGGATGGGATCGAGAGCGCTCGCGAGCAGTTCAGTCCGGCGCTCTTCTCGGCCGACGAGGCCGACGGCCGCGGTCGCCCGCGCGAGGTCGATCCCGACGCCCTCTACCTCGACCCCGCACGCTTAAATCGGGCGGTCGTGATCCTCGAGTGCCTCGCGGAGCGCGCGGGGCCGCTCGAGACTCTGCTCACCACCCACATCGTCGACGGCCAGGTGGTCGCCCTGCGCGAGTACGCTTCTCGTCACTCCCTCGCGCAGGTCCGGCGCGAGACGGCCGCCCTGCGCGACGTGGCTGACGGCGCCCTGCGCATCGGGCAGACCCTCGGAACCGTCGGTCTCGTGGCCGCGACGGCGGTCGCGGCCCTGTGGTGGTTCGGCTGGATCGGCCTGCGGCCCGCGGCCGCCGTTGTCGCCGTCGGGGGACTGCTCTTCATCGCCAACCTGCTCCACCTGCGGATCGTGACCTCGACCCTCGTGCGGCACGGGATCGCGACGTCTCTCTTGTCTCCGGGGATGCTTGTCTACTTCCCCTTCCTACACGCGCCGGCCTGGCGCGCCCTGGGCATGGCCCTGCGGCCCTTCGAGAACGAGTCCTACTGGACGCGCGGACGCGACGAACACCTCAACCTGGCGCGGCTCGGCTCGTGGTGGTCGAAGGTGCGCTTCGAGGTGACCGACTTCTTCACGCGCTTCACCAAACCGACCACCGTCTTCCTGATCGCGCCCGTGCTGGGTGTCTTGATCCTGGTGCCTTTCTATGCCCGCAAGGTCGAGCTGCGCACGGACCTCGCGCGACACGGCCTCGAGACGTACCTGCTCGCCGTGCGATCGGGAGACATCGAAGCGCGGCCGGGCGTGTGGGAAGCACTGGTGTACGACGACTACCGTCAGGGGCGCGAGATGAGCGGGCGCCTGCTCGGGTTGCTGGCGGACATCTCGACCATCCAGGACGCCGCGCGCTTCGACGAGAGCCGGCTGGATGAGGGGCGCGTTCTGCTGGATCTGGCTGTGCGAGGCGCGGAGCAGGTTCGCAAGAGCCTCCTGGCCGACATCGCCGCCGGACGCCTCAGCGAGGCCGCGGCCGCCGCTCGCTATGAATACGTCGCCAAGGGTTTCGAGCGCTGGCTCGGTTCCATCGGCCGGACCGACCTCTTCGCGCACGCCTTCGGCGTGGACTACACGGCACTGGACGTGAGGGGTTGGACGGGAGTGGCCAACGCCGCGGTCGAGGCCCTCGATGCCGACGGGCGACAGCTGCGGGTGCGGATCGGCGCCGCGGGAGGCGCGGTGAAGCTCGACGAGGGGCCCGCCGTCGTACGCTTCGAGGTGCCCGGAGGATCGCTGTCGATGGAGGAGCGCGTGTTCCTGTTCGAGGTGGGCGTGATCTCCGGTGTGCCGGACGGTCACTGGATCCAGGCCGCCACCTGGAGTACCGAGAGCCCGCGCGCGGACCTGAGCCCCTCCGAGGTGCTGGAGGCCTATCGAATCGAGACGGTCTACGAGCAGCCCGGGCGCTCGACGGTCTTCCAGTCCGCCGGCGATAGCTTCGATCCGGCGCGCGTGTACGCCTTCGAGATGTACGTCAAGGGACCGGCCGCGGCCTACGCGGACTTCGAGCTGGGCGTCAACGCGCCGCGCACGCGAGGGCTAGTCGATCTTCATCATTCGCTCGAACCGACGCTCCTCGCCGACGCTCTTCTCGAGCCTCCCGATCGCTTGAGCTGGTCCGAGGGCGGCCGGCCGGGTTCGCCGGGCTGGCGTGCGACCGAATCGAGCTTGCTCTCAAGCGCCACGGCGCCCTCAGCGGCGGGCACGGTCTTGGGGTCGGGCTGGACACCCACGACGGACCCCAACCTCGCCAACCGCGCCGCCTTGCGGGTCATCGAGCGTGGCACCGCACACCACATTGAGGTCGAGTTCGACGCCGAGAAGCGCAGCGCCGAGGCCACTTTTGACCTCAGCCGCCTGTCGGGCGAGGAGTTGCTCGAGCTGCGCGGTCAGGTGCTGCGCGCGGTGATCGACGTGCCGCGGGACGCTCCGGGCGGTGGCGAGCACGCCCTGGTGGTGCAGGCGGTCGTCAAGCTTGGCGAGGCCTACCGCGAGCTCTACACGGGCTTCAAGGCGCCGCGCGGTGGGGGCCGCCTCCATCTCGCCATGCCGATCGACCTCATCACCTGGAGCCGCGTCGGGCTCGAGAAGGAAGACCGAGTGGTCGGCGCCGACCCGCTCGCGCGCCCGGACGATCGAGCGCGTGCCGTGAGCATCCGGATCGTGGCGCCGGAGGACGGCGGGTACTACGCGGGGACCTTCGTGCTGCGCGAGGTGAGCATCGTTCCGATCGTTCCCGCGCCGCGAGCGAGTGGCGCGCGGTTCGCGGACTCCTGCGGCGTCAATCTGATCGACGGCAAGTACGGCTATCGGATTGGCAACCTGGCCGACCCCGACGCGGGCTACAGCCAGAACCTGCCGTGGCTGGAACGCGAGCTGGCAGCCGTCGCCGCCGATGGGATGAAGCTCATCCGTGTCCCGCTCTTCGCGGACCTGCGCGGGGATGTCGTCCGCCGCGGCGGTCGTGGTCGCTTGCGCGTAGGTGGATTCGCGGACGAGGGGGGGGCGCGCTGGCGCGCCGACCTGCGGGCACTCTTCGACACCGCGCAGGCCCACGGCTTGCAGGTCATCCCGGTCCTGTTTGGCTTCGAACTCGGCGATGGCGTGGCTGATGACTGGGGGACGGGCGAGTGGCCTTCCGACATCACCGACCCCATAGCCCGCCAGGCCCTGCTCGACGTCGTGGTCGTGGAGGTCATCAAGGAGTTCGGCACCCATCCGGCGGTCATGGCCTGGGATGTGTTCAACGAGCCGGAGAACGCGACGGCGATCGGAATCGCGGACCTGCAGGACTTCGTGCGCGAGGCCGCCGCGCGCATCCACCGCCTGACCGGCGGTGCGGCGCGTGTGACCCTGGGTGCCAAGACCTTCACGAGCAACCTGGAGTACTGGCAAGGCCTGGGCCTCGATCTCTACCAGTTCCATTCCTACGAGAAGGACCGCGGCACCGATCCACTCGGTCTGGATCCCGGTCGCTTCGGACTCGACGCTCCGGTCTTGTTGGGGGAGGCCGAGCCGGGTTCCGTGAGCGAGTCCCTCGCCGCCGCCCGCGCCGCGGGGCTGGTCGGTGTCCTGTTCTGGACCGACGCCCACATCGGCGGCGCCTTCGAATTCACGCCCGCTGAGCGTGAGCTCTACCGACGGGAAATCGAGTCGATCGGTGCCGCGGCCCCGCGCTGAGTATCTATCTCAAGCCTGTGGCGACGAACGCGAGGCTGAATCGTCGCGACCCCGTTCATCGGTCATCTCCCCCACGGTGGCGTGCTCCCGGCTTGGCCGATCCCGGTCGTTTGTCTAGGCTGTGTGCTCACTCCTCGTTCCCCTCGCCTACGGATGACATGCTTGGACTTGCCTTTTCTCTGGTGACATTGGCGGGCGGTACTGCACCGCTCCAGGACGCAGACTCTCCTCCTCCGACCCCCTCGCAGGAGGCTGTAGAGCGCGTCGACGAGCTCGACATCGCGATCGAGGACTACCAGCTCGAGTGGCGCAAGGAGCAAGAGGAGCTGGCGAAGAAGTACGCCGAGGAGGCAGAGAAGGCGCAGGCGGAAGGCCGCGAGGTCTCGATGCCGGCCACGCGCATGGCTCCCGACTTCTCGCGCTTCATCACGACCCTCGCCGAGTGGGCCGACGGGAGCGAGGGCGAGGATCAGGCGCTCTACCTGACCCGCATCTGCACGCTCGGCATGTACGGGGAGGACAGCGAGGGACGCAAGGCCCTCGACCGCCTGCTCGAGTTCCACATCACGAGCCCCTCATGGGCCCGGCTTGGGCAGATGCTGCCGTTCCTGGAGTACCGATTCGGAACGGAGATAGAGGGTGGCCTCTTCGGACGGCTCGCCGCTAACCCCGACCCGGATGTGCGCGGCTGGGTCGCGATGTCCGTGCACCGCGAGGCGCTGGAAGGCGCTGACCGCGATTCGGAGGAATACCGAGTGGCGCGAGAAGCGGTCAGCAAGGCGGCGCAGGCCGCCAAGGACGAGGAGGTGCGCGACGGCCTCATCGGCCTGATCGAGGTGCGCGAAAAGCTCGGCGTGGGCGCGACCGCCCCCGACATATCAGGAATCGATCTCGACGGCGTCGCGTTCAAGCTCTCCGACTACACGAAGCAGATCCTGTTCGTCGACTTCTGGGGCGACTGGTGAGGCCCTTGCCGGGCCATGTACCCCCACGAGCGGTCGCTCGTGGACGAGATGAAAGACCAGCCCTTCGCGTTGATCGGCGTGAACAGTGACGACCTCGAGCGCGCTCACAAGGCGGTCGAGGAGAATGAACTCAACTGGCGCAGCTTCCAGAACTCACCCGAAGGCGCCGAGCGCTCCATCTCCGACGCCTGGCGCGTGCGCGGATGGCCGACGATCGTCGTCATCGACGAGACCTTCACGATCCGCTACCGCGGCCACGACGGTCAGGAGGCGACGAAGATCGCCAAGGAGCTGGTAGAGGGGCTGAAGGCGAGCGAGTAGCGGCCGGAGCCTTCGCCGAAGGCGCTTCCCTGAGGCGCTCGTTGTCCGAGACATCCCCGAAGGCCGCCGGGACCTCCTTGCCCGACTTGCCGCTGGAGCGACGGCCTGCAGGGCCGCCCTCCCACCACAGCGCAGCGCTGATCAGAAATCGTCTGCGGCCACGTAGGCGTCGATCACGGCCTGCTCGCCCTCGGCGCCGCCCAGGGAGTTGCCGTGCTCCATGCCGAGCACGCCCTCGAAGCCCTTGCGGTGGATGTGGCGGAAGACGTTCTTGTAGTTGATCTCGCCAGTCCCCGGCTCCTTGCGGCCGGGATTGTCCCCGACCTGGAAGTAGCCGATCTCGCTCCAGGCGAGGTCGATGTTGGGGATCAGGTTGCCCTCGGTGATCTGCTGGTGGTAGATGTCGAAGAGGATCTTGCACGAGGGACTGTCGACCGCGCGGCAGATCTCGAACGCCTGCGGGATCTTGGTCAAAAACTGCCGGGGATGGTCGCGCCAGGGGTTGAGGGGCTCCAGGACCATCACCAGGCCGGAGGGCTCACAGACCTCCGCCGCTCGCCGCAGCATGTCCACCAGGTTGGCGGTCTGGTAGCCGGGCTCGAGCCGGGGCTCCAGCTCACCGGGCACGACCGTGCACCAGGTCGCGTTCACGCGCTTGGCGGTCTCGACCGCCTCACCCATCTCCTTCACGAAGCGCTCGGTGTCCTTTTTCTTGCCACGCACGAAGGATGCAGAGCCGAAGCCCTTCGAGTTGGCGACGAAGACTCCCATCTGCATGCCCAACCGATCGAGCTCCACGCCGATCTTCTCCTGCATCTGAGGCTCCCGACCGCGCATGCCGTTGTCCTCGAACGCGGTGAACCCCTGGTCCGCCATGAACCGCAACTGGTCGAGCAGGTCGTCACCCGCCGAGTGACGGAACATGCCGAAATGCGGCCCGTAGCGGAGCTTGAACTGTCTCTTCGCTCCCGCCTCCTGGGCTGCGGTCGAGGGCGAGGCCATGGTCGCGGCGCCAGCGGCCAGGCCGCCCAACAAGAAGTCTCTGCGTTGCATCGTCGATCTCCTATCGAAGGGGGTTTGCGGTACTCTACTGCAATGAAGCGCTTGATGGCGATCCTGTCCTGCCTGGCCGCGGTCGCCTGGGTCTCGGGCGCCCTCGCGAATTCCGGCGCCAGCCCCGCACGCGCTCGCATGGCCGCCGCGGCCGAAGCGCTGCTCGATTCAATGGACGACGCGATGCGCGAGCGCATGCAGTTCGCGTTCGACGGCTCCCAGCGGCGCGACTGGCACTACATCCCGCGCGAACGGCACGGCGTGAACCTCGGAGAGCTCGACGGCCTCCAGGCGCGCGCGGCCCACGAACTGCTGCGCAGCGCCCTGAGCGACGGAGGCTACCTCAAGGCGCACGGCGTGATGTTGCTCGAGGAGATCCTGCACGAGGCCTTGCCCGAGGAGCAGCGACGGCGAGGCGCGCGCGACCCCGGCCGCTACTCCCTGGCGATCTACGGCGATCCCGACCCCGTCGCGCCCTGGGCCTGGCGCATCGAGGGCCACCACATGTCCCTCAACTTCACCTCCGTCGAGAGCGAACTGCTCATCCCCACGCCCTTTTTCATGGGGGCCGAGCCGGCGGAGGCGAAGGAAGGCAAGCGCGCCGGCCTGCGCGTACTCGCGAATGAGATCGATCTGGCGCGCGAACTCCTGGCCAGCCTCGACGAAAAACAGCGCGAGGTGGCGGTCCTCTTCGCCGAGGCGCCGGGCGACATCCTGCTGGGACCGGGCCGTGACGAGGGCCTCGAAAGCGCGCAGGGTCTCCCCGCCGCGGACATGCGGCCCCAGCAGCGGGCGCTGTTGATCGCGCTGATCGGCGTCTACCTGGGCAACTGGCGCCAGGACGTGGCCGCCAGAGAGTGGCGGCGCATCGAGAGCGCGGGGATCGACGGCGTTCGCTTTGCCTGGGCAGGCGCCGAGGACCTCGCCAGCCGCCACTACTATCGGGTCCACGGTCCTCACTTCGTGATCGAGTACGACAGCGTGCGGCCTCACGGCAACCACGTGCACTCGATCTGGCGCGACCTCGAAAACGATTTCGGCGGCGATCTCCTGCGAGAACACCTCGAGCGCGATCATTCCGATCGCTAGGCGGCTGGGATGCGGCCCGGGTGAAGGCCGTCGCGGCTCGGAGAGACCCCCCCGATCCGTGTTGACTCGGAACGGAAGCGCGAACATGATCGCGCTCTCCTGCCTCGCGCGCCCAGGTCGGTGATCGGCTTTTGCCGTCCGCCCCCGGCGAGGTAGGGGAGAGCGCAATCGTGGGAGTGAGGCAGGCAATCCAGTCGCGGGGAACGAAGCGGGCGACGTGACGAGCGTGGGATCGGAGCGGGCCGAGCGCGGGTTGCTGAAGTCCATCGGCGGCCTGACGGGTCTGACCCTTTTGAGTCGCGTCCTGGGTCTCGTGCGCGAGCAGGTGCGCGCCGTCCTGCTCGGCACCGGCGCCGCCTCGGACGCCTTCGGCCTGGCGATCCTGATCCCAAACCTGCTGCGCCGCTTCCTGGCGGAGGGGACCATGTCTACGGCCCTGGTCCCGATCTTCACCGGCTACCTGCGCAAGGGAGACGAGGAGCAGACGCGCGTCTTCCTCTCACGCTTCGTGACGCTCCTCAGTCTGGTGACGACGGCGATCTGTCTGCTGGGCGTGCTGATCACGCCTTGGCTGATCGAGACCTTCTTCTCGTCGCGCTTCGGCGAGGTGGAGGGCAAGGTTGAGTTGACCGTAGCCCTCACGCGTCTGATGTGGCCCTACCTGCTCTTCGTGAGCCTCGGCGCCGTGCTGCAGGCGATCCTCAATACCCACGGGATCTTCGGTCCCTCAGGCGCGACGCCCGTGCTGTTGAACCTGTGCATCATCGGTTGCGGGCTGGGCCTCGCCGAGCGCCTGCCCGACCCTTCCTACGGCTTGATCGGCGGCTTTCTCCTGGGGGGCGCCGTTCAGGTCGTCTTTCAGGTGCCCTTCCTGCTGCGCTCGACGCCCACGCGCTTCCACTTCGACCTGCACCTGCGCGACCCCGGCGTCCTGCGTGTCTTGCGCCTGATGATCCCGGGCATGTTCGCAGCGGGCGTGTGGCAGGTGAACATCTTCGTCAGCCAGCTGATCGCGGCGACTCTCGACGGCGGCTCGATCGCTTCCCTGCAGTACAGCATTCGCCTGCAGGAGCTGGTGCTGGGCATGTTCGTCGTCTCCGTCGCCCAGGTCATATTGCCGAAGCTCTCCAAGCATGCGGCCGACGGGGACGACGCGGCTCTGCGCGCGACTTTGCGCCTGGGTCTACGCCTGGTGCTCTTTGTGACGATCCCGGCCACTGCCGCCCTGCTCGTCCTGGGTGAGCCGATCGTTCGTCTGTTGTTCGAGTCGGGCGAGTTCGATGCGCGCTCCACGCGCATGACTGTTCTGGCGCTCGAGTTCCATGCCCTTGGGCTGTTGCCGATCGCCCTGGCGCGCGTCACCCAGCAGGTGTTCTTCGCCCGCAAGGACCAGCGGCGGCCGGCGACGGTGGCGGTGCTGGTCGTGGCGGCGAACATCGTGCTCTGTCTTACCCTGTCGGCCACCGACCTGCGCCACGGCGGCATCGCCCTGGCCGGCAGCCTGGCCGCCGGTCTGCAAGCTCTCCTGCTCGCGGTGTTCCTGCGACGTGAGGTCGGCGCCCTCGGCGGTCGCGCGCTCCTGGGGCGCGCGCTGCGCCTGACGGTCGCCGCGGCGGCGATGGCGGCGGCCCTGGTCGCCCTCGCCCGTCTGTGGCCGGCTCCCGAAACGCGCGCGGCGCTCGCCGGCTGGGTCGCCCTGTTCTGCGTCGGCGGCGCGGCGGTCTACCTTTCCAGCGCCGCCTTCCTCGGGGTCGGCCAGCTCGGGGAGCTGCTACGTCGCCGCATGCCATCGGACTGATCCCAGCGAGTACGGCAAGGTCGCCATGGCAAGTGCGGCGGCATGCGTTTGCGGATTCCGCTGTCCCCGGGCTGTCTCGTGGCGGGGGGCCGTGCCACCCGCGGCGCCTCTATCGCGCAGAATCAAGGCCAGACAGAAGGCCATGAACAGGGCGCTCATCCAAGAGCGCCGCAGCGGCCCTACTTCCCGTGGCACTTATTGAACTTCCTGCCGCTGCCGCAGGAGCACGGG
>MPMD02309063.1_pt1 | contig 41532 bp, 36 predicted proteins | sample 1617291 | NCBI WGS metagenome assembly MPMD02 (sample SAMN05944810, study PRJNA350692) | marine metagenome | biome: marine; feature: ODZ; material: water; isolation source: 120 m water sample filtered on 30 um supor filter | place: Pacific Ocean | collected 2012-04-09 | depth 120m m | reverse complement strand
TTTGCTATTCATTCATAATTTATTCGCTTCTTTACAGGATGTGGCTGTCGATGGTCTGGCTGTCGATATCCTCAGTCCCGAGGAGTTCGGAAAAATCAACGGATTTATGTTCGGTGCCAAACGTTTTGGTACTATGATAGGAGGCGCTGGAATAGGAGTGTTGATTGGCTCTTGGGGCATACGCGGCGGAATTTTCCTCATGGTACCAATGCTCGCAATGATTATGTGTTTGCCATTGTTCTTTAGGGAACGACCCGGTGAGAAATTGTTGCCTTGGACAGAAGGAGAAGCTGTAATCAAGAGTTCAAAATCTGAAAAATCAAAAGAAACTGGAAAAATGAAGGATCCGGGATATGTGAGAGGGGAACTTAGTAATGAGAATCTGATTAAGGCCTTATTGATTGACTTCGCATTACTGATCTTCATATTCTTATTCCTTAAACTAACGATTGGGGACATTGAAGTGCCGATTCTTGGAGAGGTCCCTCCTCATTGGCTAGTCTGGTTCATTGTATTGGGCCTTTGGAGTTACTTCTTCTATTGGGCTCCCGTGGAGGAATGGGACTCTTTTGGTATGCAGTTCTTCTGCCTGTCCAAAGAAAGAAGTGATATCGTGAAGGCCTTGTCCCTCAAGGCACCACTTATCGGTATAATTTTGGCGATGCTAACTTATTTCTGGGAATTTTTGATTCCTGTACTGAATGTCCTGTTCATACAACAATTGGGATGGACGGATACTGAATATGTGAAGATTACTGGTGGTCTGGCTGTGACAACTGCGATTGGTGGAACCTTGCTTGGTGGAATTATTGCCGACCGATTTGGAGCACGGCGCATTGCTAGCTTATTTGCTGTCTTGACAGGGCTTTCAATCTTTACTATAGCCCTCGCAGAGCCACTGTGGAACAACAGGGCAGTTATGACCTTCCTGATTGTGTTATATCCTTTCCTGGGGGCTGCAATGGGAATTTCTCTAATCTCTTTGTTCATGAACGTTACGTGGCCAAGAGTCGGCGCTACTCAGTTCACATTATATATGGCTCTTCTGAATTTTGGGGCTCTATTCGGTCTGAAAATGGCAGGCTATTTTGAGGAAAATTTCGATTACACTAGTACTATAATGATTGGGGGGGCTTGTCAATTGATGATTGCCTTTGTCCTACCGTTCATAGACCCAGGCCAGACTCGCAGGGAACTGGGGAACGAATTCTGATTATGAAGCCAGTCGCTATTACACTCAGCCAGGAGAAGTACATGAAGAATTATGCGGCGTGGCTGGCGGAGGCAGGCTTCGTCGCCGAACGCATTAATAGTGTAGATGAACTGGAAAGATACCCGTTGCTAGTCCTCTCCGGCGGTGGAGACATGACGCCTGGCAGTGGCGCGTTCCAGGGCAAGGTTGATGAGTCACGTTTGCGACACCCGAAGCCAGAGCGCGATGAGCTGGAGCTGGCGCTGCTCGCATCCGCACGAGAACGGAAGATGCCAGTTCTCGGTATCTGCCGCGGTATGCAAGTTCTCAACGTCGCTTGCGGCGGAACGTTATGGCCCGACATCAGTGACGGTGGTTTCGAGACCGCGGCGCACACTGGAGGGACGAAAGATACTGATGACGTCCATCATTGGGTTGAGATGGCTGGAACTGATTTCGAAGTGACCAGTCACCACCATCAAGGGGTACGCGACTTGGGCAATGAGCTGGAAGTAATATCGAGTGCGGAAGACGGCATGGTTGAGGCATTCAAACACAACGAGTTGCCGTGGCTAGGGGTGCAATGGCATCCAGAGCGTACACCTGACGGTGCGGGACGGAGCCTGATGCAGGAATGGTTACGAACGCAATGTTGACTGCGACGCTGCTCGGCTCGGCGCAGGATGGAGGAGTCCCACAGGCAGGGTGTCACTGCACCCACTGCGCCGCTGCAGTCGCTGACCGAAGGTTTGAGCGGACGCCTGTCTCGCTTGCCCTCCAATCCCCAAGTGGGATACAGCTGTTCGAAGCAACGCGCTCTCTGTCACGCCAGCTAGCTTTGGCCGGGGCGCATACGCCAACTGCGATATGGCTGACACATGCGCACCTCGGCCATATTGACGGGCTGGGGCAGTTCGGTACAGAGGCGATGAATACCCAAGGAATACCGCTACACTGTTCCCCGGCAGTCGCAGATATTATACGCACGACACCAGTCTGGCGCACGCTGCTAGATCAGGGCAACCTGCTGCTCCAAGAATTCTGTAGTGATGAGCCGGTCGAGTGCGGAGGCTTCACGATCACACCACTGGAGGTGCCACATCGCGATGACCTGAGCGACATGCACGCATTACAGGTAGACGCAGAACAAAAATTGCTGTTCCTGCCCGACCACGATAGCTGGGGCGCAACGCTAGCAGCAGTCGACGCCACCGACCCACGCGACTGGTTCCAGCAGTTGGGCATTGATATCGTGCTGCTCGACGGCACCTTTTGGTCGTCCAGCGAACTGCCGCGGCAAGTTGAGGTTCCGCATCCGCCGGTAAGCGAAACGCTGGAGTTGCTCGGTACGCGGCGAGAGGGTGACCCGCGTATCGTATTTGTACACCTGAACCACACCAATCCGCTATGCAATCCAGATTCATCCGAGTCTCTAGAACTGGCCAGAACAGGGTGGGAACTTGGATACGAGGGGCTGACCTTCCAGTGTGGTTCCTAAACTACCACCCGTATTTCTCCGTAATCTTGAGGCTGGCCTTGATTTTGAGCAGTTTGCGCGCCAGCGAGGCGAGGTCGGGGTTGCGCACCAGCACACCCAGCATCTTGAGCCACGGCAGGTCGGAGTAGTTGCGGCCGTCGTAGATTTCACCAATCAGGTTTAGGACTCGTTCGTTGAGCGAGTAAATAAGCTTCGACTCATCGACAAATTGCTGCTGAGTCCAGGGCTGTCGCTTCAGAATGCGGTCGTACCAGATATGTGGTTCCAGCTCCGGGTGCAGTGCCTTGCCGACGCGCTCCCAGTAGCGGCCTCGCAACTCGTGGGTGTTGGTAGCGTGTGACGGCGGCTCTAGCTTCCCGCTGCCAAGGGCGTTCTGAATGGCGATGGCGGCATATTCTCCAGATAGCATCCCGACGTGGACGCCACCCTTAGTGATAGGGTTTGTCAGTCCGGCTGAGTCCCCAACGACGTAGGCGCCATGTGTCGCGAACTGCGGGATGGGGCCATCACGCGGAATCAGTCCGCCATTTTGCCGGTCACCTAGGTCGTTAGGGATGCGCTGGTCCGGGTCAACGTGCATCTGCTCGCGGCAGAAATGTTCGAGCCCTTCCTTGGCTCCGTTGGTCGCGACAATGCCGACGTTGAAAATATCATCGCGCGGAAAGACCCAGACGTAGCCGTTGGCGTAGCGGGGGTTGATGTAGAAATCAAAATAGTCGGTATCTGGGAAGTCGACATCGCTGGTGCGAAACTTGTACTGGAGGCCTGGCAGCAGCCTTAGCTTGTTGTTGCCTTTGAGGCCAACTTGTGTTACCAGTACAGGGATGCGTCCTTCGGCAATCACTAGCTGTTGCGCCTGCGCCACTTGCTGGTTCTTGGATGTGAGATTCCAGTGTCCATTCTCGCGGCTGACCCTCGTAACGCGAACGTCCTCGTGCCGCTCGGCTCCGGCGCTGACTGCGTCATCAGAGATAGCTCGGTCGAGTCCCCAACGGTGGATTGAGTAGCCGGGCGACATCAGCCCCACCGACTTGCCGTTGGGCATGCGGATACGGTTGCCCTTCACTTCACGGATAGCCCAGTCGCCGACAGGGTAGTTCGTGTGCTCGAGCGCGATACACCCCAATCCTTCACCGCAATGAATAGGGTCTCCCACCCTTTTCTTCCTCTCAAAAGTGACTACAGAATGCCCCGCTTCGGCAAGGCGGAGTGCTGCTATTCCGCCTGCGGGACCCTGCCCCACGATGGCCACATCATGCATGACTGGCGCAGTTCCCCTGTGTTAAAAACTTGCGGACAGACATTGTAACAAATGGTCGCGATGGTCATTTGTTCCGACACATCCTTTTTAGGCAGGAGTGATGTACGGTTTATTCGATGAAGCAATGGTGGTTTTCGGATGGTGATTGACCCACTCAAGGTTCACCCCAAGGAAGCGGCAAAGGACTACAGTTTAGTCAAGGCCCTGGTAAAGTATCTCGAACAGGAACGTATTGCCCTTCACCGGATTGCCGAAGCGATGGGCCGTATGCCACCGCTCCAGCGCGAATCAGATGCCGCTGGGATGATTGAGAAGATTCTTGCCAGCCGGCAGAAGAAGCTGATTGAGGCACAGCAACACCTGCAACCGCTGGTTAAACAGGCACGCAGACGCGCCAATGCGGCTGGCATGACCAAGAGTGGCAGAAAGCGTACTGGCGCCGAGCTCAAGGAGCAGAGGACAGGAGTCAAGTTTGGGTCTGCCACCTGTGCCGACTGCGAAAAGGTGCTGAAGAGGGGCAATCGCGTTGCGACCTGCAACCACTGCAACATCAAGTTCCATACCGCTTGCATCTCGCCTATGTTCCTGTGCGGGCAGTGCAACGCTGACCTTTCCCAGTTTCAGGCTATTTACTGAGAATCACGCAGCACTGGTCGTGCTTCCCTAAACGACGGTAGCGTTGCGAGGTCGATTTCCGCCACCGCGACACCTGCTTCGAACGCGTGCACTGCATCGATGAAGCGCCCTCGCGGGTCCAGAATGCATGATTCTCCGCCGAAGGTCAGTGACCCTTGTACACCGGCGTTATTGGCGAAAGCCCAGAAGCAGGTGGTTTCGATGGCGCGAGCGGGGAGCATGCGGTGGAACAGCGGCCGCGACGTTGTGGGACTGGCCGAAAGGTTCAGGATAATTTCGGCTCCGGCATGCGCCAGCGCCTGTGATTGCGCCGGGAAGAAGATATCATAGCATACCTGCATCCCGATACAGCCAATTGACGTCTCAAAGACCGGTTCGTCAGACCCTGCAGTGAAGTACAACTTCTCCTCGAACGGTCCGAAATTGGGAAGGTAGCGCTTGCGGTAGTGGCCGATATAACCGTCGGGACCAACCATCAGTGCGACGTTGTAGAGATTTCCGTGGCTGCGTTCGACTAGCCCTGCAGCGATGTGGACACCACTGTCGGCCGCTAGCATCGCCAGTCCCGCCTGTGCCTCTCCATCGCCCGGCACTGCTTCGGCGACACGTGTGTAATCATCGCGCAGCAGGTAACCTGTCAGGAACAGCTCTGGCAGCACTAGTAGATCCAGCTCGCCTTCGCAGGTTGCCTGTGCCTGCTCTAGAAGCTTCTGGGACTGTCGGAGATTAGCTTCGACGTCACCTAGCTTGACCGACGCCTGTGCTACAGCTAGCTGCATACGAGGTCGTAATCACGCTGCTATTAAGCGGTAATTGTTATTATTGGGTGCCGCCTAACACGATTGTATGCACTCGTTCCGACTATTTCTATATGCACTGGTCGCTACAGTTTCGCTTGCAATAACTGCAGCTGCAGATGATGGCTACGAGGACAATGACGATTCAGGGAATGCCGCTACAATTGTGCCTGGGGTCTATCCTGGGCTATCACTTGAAGATGATGACTGGTTCAGTTTTGACGTAAATAACCATGACCTAAAGGTAACTGCTTGGTACAAAGAGAATGATGCCCTGCAACTTGAGCTATGGGCTTCGGGAGGCAGCTCGGCAATTGTTACTTCTACTGGAGGTGAAGGAGAAGAACAGGTAGCTGCCAGTGGTTTGACCGGCACTTACTATGTGAGGGCAGTGTACGTTGCAGATACCGATTATGCACTAGCGCTAGTCGCACAGCCGGCCGATGAGCCAAGTTGGCTCTACATGCTCTATTTGGCTGGGGACAACAATCTCGACAGTGCCGGTGATGAGGACATTGAGGAGATGGCAAAGATTGGGTCAACGGAAAATGTTTGGCTGCTTGTGCTACAGGACAAGTGGAGCACTGATGATACTTCAATTCAATTTGTTCGCTCTGGTGAAATTGACGTCCTGCCTCTTTGGGTTGTTAACCAGACTTGGGGCAATGAGGTTGACACTGGTGACTTCACCGTTGCGCGGGACTGGGCGGAATGGGCCATCCGAGCCTTCTCGATTGATTCAAAATTGATGCTTGATTTTTGGAACCATGGAGGAGGTATCTATGGTTGTTGCTGGGATGATAACAACAACCACAATTTCCTTTCCTATAGCGAGCTTTCGACTATACTCCAAGCGCTCTCTAGTAGCTATGGTAAGCTGGAGCTAGTAGGATTTGATGCCTGCTTGATGCAAATGGCAGAGACACTGGTAGAACTGGGAGAGTACACCAATTTTATCGTTGCAGCCGAAGAGACAGAACCGGGTGATGGCTGGGAATACAACTATTTCCTGGATGATCTCGTTGCTAACCCAGGAATGGATGGTGGCGAATTGGGTGAGGCAATCGTCGTTGGTTATTTCGAGTTGTATGGTAACAGCGGCGGTGAGACACTTTCCGTCGTGAATGCTAGCTATAGAGCACAGATTACGCAACTGCTAGATGACTTTGCCAGTAAAGCACTAGATGATGGTGCGACTACAGACGTTGCAGCTGCGCGTAATGACACATATAAATTCTATATGACTGACTTTATCGATTTGTCACACCTTGCCAGTAATTTCATTGAAGTTCATGACGGTACTGAGCTTGACACGCTGGCGCAGGAGATAGTCACCGCGGTCGATGATGCAGTCTACTACCGTGATCAAGGCAGTGGCGCTAGCGTTACGCGTGGTATGAGCATCTACATGCCAAGCGCAAATTATGCTAGTGAATACGACGGACTGGCGATTACAGCCACCAAGTGGGATGAGCTAGCAGCCGCAGTAGCCGGTGGCGGCGGTGGTGGCAGTGGCGGCGGAAGCTCCGAGTCACTATGGTGGTATAGCGTAGACTATGAAGTGGCTGACCTGGACGGGGATGGGGACCCTGATACTGCCTTGTTCTGGTTCGACCCAGATACCGTTGCTTCTAGCATGGACATTACTGTCTCGGTTGAGGTCTACTCCTACGATGAATACGTGGATACTTTTTCTGGTGAATTTACCATTGGCGGGGAAGTCTGGGACTATCTAAGTTTGGATTGGACTCCCGATACACCTGGTGCATCAGGTACCTATGAATTCTGGCTGTACCTGCTGGACGATAACGGAGAAGAGCAAGACTTGACTATTATTGACACAGTCTACCTTGTGCCACAGGGGGAGGGGCACTCAACCGTCTGGCTATACAGCTGGTCATACGAAGCAATTGACAGTGATGGTGACACCGAGCTGGATGAAATCCAGTTCAATTACGACCCAGACACCAGCGCTGGAGCCGCAGAGGTGCATGTCTTTCTGGATGTATTTGACAACACGGGCGAGTTTTACGATAGCACCAGTGCTATCCACTACGTATTGGGACAGTCACTTGATCACTTCAGCCTGAATTGGACTTGTGACCTAACAGGAAACTACACCTTCACTCTGCGTTTGTTAGATTCAGAAGCCATTGAACGTGAGACTGCGGAGGTCAAGGAACCGATTGCCTTAGTAGCGCAGGGAGAGGGAGACGCACCCGAATGGTTCCTAACCTGGAGCTTTGCCGTCTATGACCTAAGCGGTGACACTCTGGATGAAACACTAACCGTTAGCTATGATCCACAAACTGGCTGTCACTGCATGATTGACGCGACAGTCGTACTAGTCACTACAGATGGCATAGGGCCAGTTGGAAATGTGACTGTGCCACATTCAATCTACGCGACCGAAGAATTCTCCTACGATATTGAATGGAGCCCAAGCGTCTCGGGGAGCTACTACTTCGTTGTGACACTATTAGATAACATGGACCGTCAGGAAGACCAGTTCGAGTTCGGACCTGTCCAGCTTACGATTCACGACGCTACCTATCCGGTGAGTAATTTCACGGTTCTGGCTGACGGGGAGCCATACAACGGTACCAACATAATTGGTGGGATTACTGTTGTTACGCTCGATGGGTCCAAATCTAGCGACTTGGAATCGAGCATAGTTACCTGGTATTGGGAATTCGGCTCGAGGAGAGTGCTGGTGATGAGGGGTGAGATTGTCATTCCTGGTGACGCTGAGGTGCTAGACGAGGGGCAACAACTAAGGCTACAGTTCAATGATATGGGTGAACTACCGGTAATCCTCACAGTTACCGACGCGGCCGGCCACAGTAGCAGCTCCGAAATGAGCATCATGGTAGCCGATACTATGCCACCAGAACCTGTCATTAGTTACCACTACCTACAAGGTACACAGGCGGTTCATGGCGAAGCAATGGCACTGGTACCGCTCAGGCTGGATGCTAGCCTGACTCGTGATAACTTGGATATGCCAGCATTCCTGGAATATGAATGGCATTTTGGTGACGGCGAAATCGAAACTGGGATGATTGTAGAACACACCTATGCAGAGGGTGGTAACTATCAACTGCATCTTATTGTACGTGACTCGTCTGGGAATGAAGCGAGGTTGGAAGAGACGCTACACGTTGCTGATGCGCCGCCAGTGGACTTGTTCATCAGTGATTTATTGCTCTCTGACAACAACCCCGTGCCAGGACAGGAGGTTACACTTAATGCACTTATTGGAATTACCCTCGAAGGGGAAGGGTGGGGTGCCGAGCAAGCATTCCTAGTAACATTCTACATTGACGAACAGAGTGAATCAGGCTATCTTGGATCATTGGAACTGGGCGAAGCATTCGAAGGAGTTGATTACGAACTACGGCAAGAATGGACCGCCACTGCAGGCAACCACACAATCTATGTTGTAGTTGACTCTGAAAATTCTGTAGCAGAGCGATACGAGAACAATAACGTCTTTGCACTGGAGCTGGAAGTTGCAAGTGAGCGGCAGCCGGGCGATGGTTCGGGTTGGTCAAACGGATCGATTGCACTATTCTTCTCAGCCCTTTTTATGGGGGGAATCGCAATTTTTATGGGGCTGCGTTTGAGTAGGGGGATTTGAAGTCTCAGTGCCCCCCTACTTTTCTGATATTTATGCGTCTTCCCAAAGATTGCCGTAACATTATAGCCGGTTTCATACAGCATCGCGTAGCTGATGCCAGCGCCAGTGGTGTGGTGCTTGGTCTCTCGGGCGGTATCGATTCGGCAACTGCGCTGGCAATCGCGGCAGAAGCGCTGGGGCCCAAGGCAGTATACGGGCTTTTACTACCCTATGGCGACACGGTATCAACTGAAATGGCTTCTACCCATGCAACCGCATTGGAGGTAGAAACACGGGAAGTAGACATTACGCCACTAGCGATCGCATTTGCGGGTGTGGCGCCCTATTTCGAATCTCGCGAACAAGAAGGTAACCTGCGCGCCCGTCTTCGTATGGCACTGCTCTATGCCGCCGCTGCTGAACGGGGGGCACTGGTACTGGGAACATCTAACAAGTCGGAGCTGTTAACTGGCTACTACACCAAGTGGGGCGACGGCGGGGCCGATCTACTTCCTCTCGGCGACCTCTATAAAAGTCAGGTGAGGGTACTCGCCGCCGAACTGGAAGTGCCCAAAGCAATTCGTGAACGCACCCCCACAGCCGAGCTCTGGGAAGGTCAGACCGACGAGCAGGAACTGGGACTGCCGTATGTACAACTCGATCAGGTGCTAGCAGGGCTGGAACGGCATGATTCGCAGGCGCGGGTGGCGGCACGCAGTCACGTTTCCGAGGCTGATGTGGGGTGCGTCGAGACGCTGCTACAGCGCTCGATCCACAAGCGTATCTTTCCCCCAGTCTGCAAGTTAGGCCGGCGTACTGTAGGTATTGACTGGCGCGAGACTACAGGCGCCAGTTGAGCTACCTTTAAAAGCAACTTATAAGGCTTTTTGACGAATGCCATTTCCAAGGTAGAAAACGGATGAGAATAGTGGAATCACCATGCTGTTTTTGTAAGGTTCCACCTCCTTTTTTAACAAAAACAGGTGGAACAGTGATCGTTTTTTATAATAAACTGTGAAAAATACAGTTTGTGCAACGCTTATATCTAGCAGGCAGAATGCCTCGAGCCCATGCTCTTGTGTTCGTATGAGATGATTATTTGGATGCCCCTAGGAGGTGCTTAATGCCCGCCAACCCCAAAGGACTCGGAATCGAGAGGCTTTTTACCGAACAAGGAGTTGAACCGTTCGATTTACTCGAATGGAAAAAACGTGATACTGTAATTCGAAATTACGACGGCACAATAGCATTCGAGATGCAGGATGTCAACCTGCCCACTAACTATAGCCAGACTGCGGCCAACGTCCTAGCGCAGAAATATTTCCGCAAGGCAGGCATTCCGCGCAAACTGAAGTCGGTAGCAGAGAAGGAGGTACCGAAATGGCTGTATCGGTCCATACCAGACACAAAGGCACTCGCTAAATCGACAACCGAAAATCGGTCTTGCAGCGAGAAAGACGGTCGACAGTTATTCCGTCGCTTGGCAGGAACTTGGACTTACTGGGGGTGGAAACACAGTTATTTCGCGACAGAAGCTGATGCACGTGCTTTCTATGATGAACTGTGCTATATGCTAGCGGCACAAATTGCATCACCTAACTCACCACAGTGGTTCAACACTGGCCTCAATTGGGCCTACGGAATTGAAGGCCCCGCACAGGGGCACTACTTTGTTGACCCGGAATCGGGAGAACTAGAACGTTCGACCAATGCTTACGAGCATCCCCAGCCTCATGCTTGCTTCATTCAGTCAGTTAGCGATGATTTGGTGAATGAGGGTGGCATCATGGACCTCTGGACGCGTGAAGCTCGGCTCTTCAAGTTCGGTTCGGGCACTGGATCAAACTTCTCGGCAATCCGTGGGGACGAGGAACCACTCTCGGGCGGAGGTTGCTCTTCGGGTCTAATGTCATTCTTGAAGATTGGAGACCGCGCTGCTGGGGCAATTAAATCGGGTGGTACGACGCGGCGCGCGGCCAAGATGGTCTGTCTCGATATGGACCATCCTGACATAGAAAAATTCATCAACTGGAAAGTCTCCGAGGAGGAAAAAGTGGCGGCACTAGTCGCCGGTTCGCGCCAGTTACAGAACCATGCTAACGAAATTCTAGCCGCGATTGAGGCGCATCCAGACACAGAAGAAAAGTTTGATCAGAAACTGAACCCGCCTCTGGCGCGAGCAGTGCGCTCTGCACTAAACGACCACGTTCCTGAAACACTAGTGGCCCGCGTGCTCGAATTGGGTGAACAGGGGTGGAACCAGCTGAAGGTAGCCACCTTCGATACCGAGTGGGAAGGTGAGGCATACGGCACAGTCTCGGGACAGAACAGTAACAACTCAGTCCGGGCCTCCAACGAATTTATGGAGGCTGCGCTTTCCAATGGTGAATGGAAACTCTACTGGCGTACCGAAATGGAGACTGCCGCTGCCGAAGGGCGCGAACCGGAGCCGTGTCGAAAATTACCTGCGCGGGAGCTGTGGGAACAGATATCGCAGGCTGCTTGGTCCTGCGCCGATCCTGGGATCCAATTCGATACCACCATTAACGAGTGGCACACCTGCGCGCCAGACGGACCAATCCGTGGATCGAATCCCTGCTCGGAATATATGTTCCTGGACGATACGGCGTGCAACCTCGCGTCGCTAAACCTCGGTGCGTTTTACGATGGAAAAGAGAGTATGGTAAGGCTGGATGAGTATCGACATGCCATTCGACTCTGGACTGTTGTACTCGAGATTAGTGTGCTGATGGCGCAGTTCCCGTCCGAGGCTATTGCACGACGTAGCTACGAATATCGCACTCTGGGTCTTGGATATGCCAACATGGGCTCACTGCTGATGCGCATGGGGATTCCCTATGACGACGAGCGTGCGTTCGCCATTTGTGGCGCACTGACTGCTATCCTAGGCGGAGGGAGCTACACCACATCGGCCGAGATGGCTCGCGTCAAGGCCCCTTTCCCACGCTACGAGCACAACCGTGATTGCATGCTGCGAGTGATGCGGAACCACCGGCGCGCAGCGTACAACGCCTCGAGCGACGAATACGAGGATTTGACTGTGAAACCACTTGCAATAGATTCTGCCTACTGCCCAGAATACCTTCTCAACAGCGCCCGTGAGGTATGGGACGAGGCCGTTTCCCTGGGTGAACAACACGGCTACCGTAATGCACAAGTGACTGTGATTGCGCCAACAGGTACCATTGGCATACAGATGGACTGTGACACCACTGGCATAGAGCCTGACTTCGCGTTGGTTAAGCTCAAGACACTAGCAGGTGGCGGGACCCTACGAATTATCAATCAGTCAGTTCCACTAGCGCTGGAGCGACTCGGTTACGATGAGACGCAGTGCGATGAGATTATTCGCTACGTGCTTGGGAATGGCACTTTGGAAGGTGCACCTAGTGTCAACCGCGAATCATTAAAGCGCAAGGGGCTCTCAGGCGAGATTATCGACCGGCTCGAGAAGGATATTCCAACAACTTCATCGTTGAGGATGTTGGTAACACCACTGCACGTCGGCGAGGAATATTGCCGTGAAAAACTAGCCGTCGCGAGGGAGCAGGTAAATGACCTGCGTTTTAACTTATTAGAGCATCTCGGATACGAACCTGAAGAGGTGCAGGCGGCCGACGACTATACCTTTGGAAGGCTAACACTTGAGGGGGCACCGTACTTCAAGGACACACACCTTGCAGTCTTCGATTGCGCCAACAAATGCGGACAATATGGTACCCGCTCCATCTCGTGGCATGCACACGTCCGTATCATGGCGGCCGCACAGCCGTTCATCTCCGGCGCTATCTCGAAGACGATTAACATGCCTCACGAAGCAACAGTGACTGAAATCAGTCAGGCATATGAAGAGTCATGGCGCACAATGAACAAGTCAATCGCGCTTTACCGTGACGGCTCTAAGCTGAGCCAGCCACTGATGTCGGGCACCAGTCTAGCAGTCGCTCTAGTCGAGGAGGAAGAAGAGTTTCTCGCTGAGGGCATTGTCTCAGCCGAGAAGGCGACTGAAATTATGGCCGAGGCATTGCCGGGCCCCAATGCGCATCAAATTGCGCGCAAGGTCGTGACCCGCTACATCGCGCAGCGGCGGCGGCTGCCTGAGCGCCGTACAGGTTACATCCAGAAGGCAAAGATTGGCGGCCACACAGTCTACCTCCACACCGGACAATACGAAGATGGCAGTCTAGGAGAAATATTCATTGACATGGCAAAGGAGGGCGCCGCCTTCCGCAGTCTGATGAACTGCTTCGCAGTTGCTATCAGTCTAGGACTACAGCACGGCGTTCCACTGGAGGAGTTCGTCGACGCGTTTGTCTTCTCGCGCTTCGAGCCACTGGGACCAGTGCAAGGTAACGACCGCATCAAGATGGCGACCTCGATTGTTGACTATCTGTTCCGCGAACTGGCTATCAACTACCTCGGCCGCAGTGACCTAGGTCACGGCGTCACGGAGGAGGATTTGCGCCCCGACGCGCTGCGTTCGGTGGCGGAGGACGAGCTGGAAGAAGCGTCAATCGGCCGCTCCCCCCACGGTGAGGCGTCGGGAGACCAGCACGAAATTCAGATGACACTTGATGACATGGGCAATTCGCCAGCCCTAGCTCTCGAGACAGGATCGCTAACATCGGACGTAAAAGGTAATTCACTACAGGCAATTGTTACAGAAGCTGTTCGCATGGGCTTCTCGGGAGATCCGTGCCCTGATTGCGGCCAGTTCATGCTAGTCCCCAACGGTAACTGTTTCAAGTGTACTGGCTGCGGCGCGACGACAGGTTGCAGCTGACCTCGCCTCGCCTTACTCATCACCGAAATCTAGCGCCTCGTATTCTGCGAGCGACTCTGGGTTGGCGAGCGCGTCACGGTTCTGCACAGGCCGGCCGGTAACAGCGGCGAGCACCGCTTTTTCAACCTTTTTGCCTGAGATGGTGTAGGGAATATCAGTGACTGGCAATACGTGACGCGGGACGTGCCGCGGCGTGGTAGCGCTGCGAATTGCCTGGCATATTTGGTCGGCGAGAACATCACTGAAGGTGGCGCCTTGAGCCATTTTCACGCAGAGCACAATATCGATATCGCCTGCGACCGGGCGACCGACAACGATGGTATCGGCGATTTCGGGCAGGTTCTCGACCGCACGGTAAATCTCAGCAGTGCCAATGCGTACACCACCTGGGTTGAGCGTAGTGTCGCTGCGGCCGTAGATGGTGGCGCCACCCGCTGCAGTTATCTCGACAAAGTCGCCATGGGTCCATACTTTGGGAAAATCCCCGAAATAGGCGGCGCGATACTTCGCGCCGTCCGGATCGTCCCAGAATCCAGTCGGCAGCGATGGAAATGGGCGCGTGCATACCAGCTCGCCGCACTCTCCTGTCAACTGCTCACCGTCTGGTGACCATGCCTGCACATCCATCCCCAGCTGCGCGCATTGCAGCTCGCCCCGCCGCACTGGCGAGAGCGGGTTGCCGCCGAGGAAGCAGCCGATGATGTCGGTGCCGCCTGAAATCGAAGCGAGGTGGAGGTCGTCGTGAACATTCTGATAAACCCAGTCAAACTGCTCCGGCACCAGTGGCGCGCCGGTCGAGAGCAGCGCGCGAAACTGCTGTAAATCGGCTTCGTCGCGCGGTACCAATCCAGCGTCAGCGCACGCCGATAGAAATTTGGGTGAGGTGCCAAAGTGGGTGATGCCAGTGCGCTCTGCCAGCCGCCACATCGCACCGAGGTCGGGATGTCCGGGGCTGCCGTCGTAGAGTACGATAGTAGCCCGTGAAGCGAGCGCACTGACGAGCCAGTTCCACATCATCCATCCACAGGTGGTGAACCAGAACAGACGGTGCCCAGGCTGCAGGTCACACTGTAGTTGGTGCTCCTTCAGGTGCTGCAGTAGCGTCCCTCCGGTGCCATGCACGATTGACTTGGGTGGCCCGGTAGTTCCTGACGAGTACATGATATAGAGCGGATGATTGAAGTTCACTTGCGTGAACTCCGGTACCACAGTATTGTTCTGGAGTAGGTCAGGATATTCAACGACCGAGCTGTGTGCCAGCTCGCTCGGGACGTCGGCGAACGGGATGCGAACGACGTGCTCGATGCCAGAAATTTGCTCGAGTACGCCGTTCACCTTTGTGTCCATCGCAAAGCACCTGCCATTGTAGCGATAGCCGTCAGCTACGATGAGTAGCTGCGGTCGCACCTGCCCGAAGCGATCTACCACTCCTTGCGCGCCGAAATCGGGCGAGCAGGAAGTCCAGACGCCGCCCGAAGCAGTGGTGGCGAGCATCAGCACCAGCGTCTCAACACAGTTCGGCACGAACGCCGCTACACGGGACCCGTGTCGCAGTCCCAGCGCGCGCAGGCCGGCCTGCGCGCGGGCGACCCGCTGCTGCAGCTCACCTCGCGTCAACTGCTCGTCGTCGCGCCCTTCGCTGCAGCCGATGACCGCCAGGCGACCTGCGTCGCCGGCGAGCAAATTCTCGGCGTAGTTGAGCCGCGTGCCGGGGAACCAGCGCGCGCCCGGCATCGTCGCGTCGGCGAGCACGCTGTCGTAGCCGTGGCTGGCGCGCAGTCCCGAGAACTCCCAGAAGTGCGCCCAGAAGTCCTCCATCGCGTCGAGCGACCAGCGATGGACATCAGCGTAGGTCTCGAGCTTCGCCGACGCCGATTGCATGAAGCGCCAGAGCAGACTCGCCTGCTGGCGTTCCTGCGACGGCGTCCAGAGGACTGGGTTGGCTGCCTCCACTGGCGCGCGCAGTCGCCGCCGCAGTTATATCTTGTCACGGAGTGACTGGACGAGTCCGGCGCGCGAGACGCAGGAGTGGTTGAAGAGCACGACCAGACCGAACAGCACGAGCACCAGCGCCCCCACCACCTTGTATTCCATCCCCCATGCGTAGAGCCCTGTCCCGAGGCCGACCACGGTCATCATCTGGCCGCCGTAGAGCCAGAGCAGCAGCTGCTCTTCAAGGCGAAACCGCGGTTTCAGCAAGCTCGCCCCTGCTTGCCAGCCGTGGGTGAGAGTGACCCCATCGAAGATGAGCCCCCCTGTCGTCAGCCAGAGCGCCATGGCCTGGTCGGTCGTCACTATCTCCGTGGTCTGAAGCAGGAGGCAGAGGCCCAGGCTGACGATAATCAATGCCCCAATTGAGACCAGCGAGGGCTTCCCGCGAGATGCCATGGGGTGTTAGTTCGGATAACGTGTTAACGGTCAGAGCATCCCGGCTTTCTGTATAACCATCAGCTGCTCAGTCGAAAGCTTGTCGCCGGAGAGGAACTTGCGGAATAGCTCTTCGGCGTTGGCTGCCGACTCGAATACGCTGACTTGGCTGGTGCCGCGCCGAAGCTCAGCGAGTCTCCTGTCTATTTCGGAGAGCTCGCGCAGCTGCTCGATGTACTCGGCATGCACCTCATCTGCCAGCTCCTTGACGCGCACGAAGGCGCGCTGAGCACCATCCGCTCTCTTGCGCGTTTTGCGGTTCTCTCGCACCGCGTCACGCATCGATTCGTGCTCCACCTGTGCATCTTCACGCGCGCGTTTCTTGCTCCGTAGCAAATCCTTGCGCTGTTGTTCGACCTGTCGGAAGCTATCCCGTGCCGCAGTGACCTCGACATCAGTCTCGAGCAGCTCGTCCTGCTCGCTAATCTGCGACTGCAGCGCCCCAATTTTTTCAACCAACACGCGCTCCTTTTTGATGCTCATTGAGCTGGTCATTTGCTTTAGCTCCAGCTCTTTTATTTGCCGTCTCAGCTTCGGAATAGGCGGCAGGTGGTTTCCGGCGAAGCGGGAGCGCTTGATTTTCAGGAAATCTTCGCGCAGCTGGTCCACTTTTGTGCTCAGATCGCGTAGGTCGTCCCGCGTCTCGCCCACCTCAACGTTCAGTCCGTTGCGTCGGTCACGGTGTGCATAGACCTGATTCATCAGTTCCTTGGCCTGCGCGTTTAACACGTCGCGCTCGGCGGCGTGAGACTGTGATTCCAGGTTCAGCACATCACGTTTGCGGCGTAGTTCTTCGGCCAGTGCATTAATCGCTTTACGGTGCTGCTTCAGCTCCCGGCGCGACAGCTTCGAGTAGTCGGGACCTTTTTCATCAGCTGTTGCCGGGGCCGTCTCTGTCTCGGCTAGTCGCGCCAGCAACACATTCTTGGTGCCAGAGACTGGGAGTTCGCGCTCGCGCAGCTTCTCTTTGAGTTCAACGACCGTCAGGCCAGCGTATACGCTGGGTGCAGGCACGTCGCCTACCGGGGCGTCGGGGGCTGGTTCCTCGGTTTGGTTTTCCATCGCTTTTCCCGGGGCATTGCCCCGCTGGCGGGCCTAACCGAAGAGAGCACCGAGTCCTTCGACTGCTTCCTCTTCACTGACTTCTTCTTCCTCGGCCTCTGCTTCCTCGGTGGCAGCTTCCTCGCCGCCAGAGTCTCCACCGGACGGGGCCGACGCGACGGCCGCTGGAGCGGCTACCGCAGCAGTGGCCATAGCTTCCTCGATGTCTACGCCTTCCAGCGCGGCAACGAGGGCTTCGGCCCTCCCCTTGTCGGTCTTCAGGCCTGCAGCCTTGAGGACCTTGGTGACGGACTTGGCGTCGATTTCGGCGCCCGCCGAGTTGAGCAGCATAGCCGAATAGATGTATTCCATTTTTTTTCCTCCTATTCGAACATGGCTCCTAATCCTGATACAGCGTCCTCCTCGGACGCTTCGTCTTGCTCAGCTTCCGGCTCCTCCCCAGCCTCAGCTTTCTCCGCCTGCACAGCCGGGGCTACAGCAGTTGCATCCTGCATTGCCTTTAGCTCGTTGTCGGCTCCATCGCCAGCATGGCTAGCGACGCCTAGCATCTGCTGATGCGCCTCGGCGAGCAGCGCGGAAATAGTATCATCTGATGGCCACACCGCAGCCTTAGCGACCGCCAGTGCCTCTGTGCGTGCTTTCACAAGTAGTGGTACCGTGGTGGCAGAGCTGAACCAGCGCGTGTGCATAGCGAGGTTGAACGCTCCCACCGCAGCCGACTGCAGTTGGCTGTGGAATTCATCATAATCAATATCCAGTATTTCGGGAGGGTAGAAATTTTGGCCATCATACGCGCCAAGTAGTTCCATCCCCATAGCAATCGGATATATCTCCAGTTTGGCCAGCGCCGCAGCCACTTGCGCCGAAATGGTGTCGCCCTCAGCGACGGCAACGTGCCGTTTACGAATCACAATCTGCCCCTTCTCGATGGCAGCCGGGAATCCTGCCTGTTGAAACTCACCAACAATAGGGCCAGCAGGGAACGGAGTTGCTCCTTTCTCGACTACGATATCTGCGCTTGCAACCTCGCCACCTCTGGCGGGCGCCATAGTTTCAGCCGCCTTGAGCAGGCTTGATATCGTGAACGGACTCCCGTCGCCGCTTAGCAGCGCTAACTGTTCTTTACGAAACGCGTCAGCCAGCTTCTCGAGTCCAGGCCGCTTGGCAGCCACGGCCTCGATAGCGCGGCGCAGTAGCCGGTTACGACTCATACGCACGCTTACTCCCCGCTCTCGCAGCGACTTACGCATCTCCATCATCTGTCGGGCAGGGATACCGCTCACATCAACTAGTGCAACGACTGGAGCTGTGAGATATTCCTCGAGCTGTGCAATCTCATCATGCTTCCACTGTGTGGCAACCGCTTTCATCAGATCCTCACCGCCTTGCCCATCGTGGTTTTGACCCAGACCGAAGCGATATTTTGGTCGCCACGGTCAAGGTGTGACTCGACCCGCTTTAGGACTGTTTCGAGGTTCTCCACCAGCTGTTCTTGCTCCATTGCCACCGTACCTATCGGCACGTGGAAAGTAGGTCGGTCGCGCGATCGCAGCACTACCAGATTGCGCAGACCGTCGATTATACGTGCGATGTCAGCAGTCGGCGGAACCGGCCGTGGCATCTTGCCTCGCGGCCCCAGTACGACACCGAGCAACTTGCCGATATCAGCCATCATACTTATTTCGGCAACAAAGTAGTCGATTCCATCGACGACCTTGCGTGCACGACGCTTGTCGTTGGAGAGGTCCCCTAGCTCTTCGGGGGTAATCAGCAAATCAGCATGTGCCTTAGCTTTCTCGGCTAGTTCCTTGCGCGCGAAAATAGCGACGCGCGCCGGTCGTCCACGGCCGTGAGGCAGTGCTAGTTCGTCGTTTATACGCTTCTGAGGGTTCTGTAAATCGACGTCGCGCAGGTTGATTGCGACGTCTACTGTCTCGGTGAACTTGCGCTCTTTGCGCGTCTCCAGGGCATCTGCGATAGCCTGCTTTACGTCGCTTGCGATGTTTTCACCCCCGTAGTATGCGGGACAGCGCCCCTCCTACGGACTTTGCGCCGGACGCCGGCTATTATTTAAGACTGGGGTCGGCCAGCGACCACAAAACCCCCTCGCTACTGCGCCGCCCGTGATTGAGGCGCGCAGGCTTGTGAAGCAGTTTGGTGCGGTGACCGCGTTAGCCGGCCTGAGTGTCGAGGTCCCCGAAGGACGTGTCGGGCTGCTCGGACCGAACGGCGCCGGCAAATCCACCTTCATCAAGCTTGCGCTTGGAATATTCTCTCCAACATATGGTTCGGTCGAGGTGCTTGGCGAGTCAGTCACGACAGCAGGTCCCACTCTAAGGCAGCGTATTGGCTATATGCCAGAGCACGACTGCCTGCCCAACCGCCTGACCGGAGTGGAATTTGTGGTTGAGATGGCGCAGATCTCAGGGATGACACGACAGGCAGCAATTCAGCGCACACATGAAGTGCTGAACCACTTGCGCATGGGAGAGGAGAAATATCGCCCAATCTCAGAGTACAGTGGAGGTATGCGGCAGAAGGTGAAGCTGGCGCAAGGGCTTGTGCACGGCCCTGAACTGGTAATTCTTGACGAACCCACCTCGGGGCTGGACCCGCAAGCACGGCGTGAGATGCTGCGCACAATTCGCACACTGACCGAGCTAGGGCATTCCAATGTGCTGCTATCAACACATATACTGCACGACGTCGAACAGATATGTGATCATGTCATTATCGTTTCTCAGGGGAAGCTACAGATGGTCGAGCAGGTTGAGAGTCTGCTAGCCAAGCTGGAGGACTGGATCGAGGTGCGTGTTGGTGAACCACGCGACGCGTTCTGTACCGAGCTCAAGAAGCGCAAGCTGGATTGGCAGGAGCACGGACCCGCTCTGCGTGTTAGCTTCCGCGGCGACGAGACTTTTGATGCAATTCTTGCGGCTGCCGAGGAGAGTGGAGCGCCACTGCTACAGATGGAAAGAGCAACTCGAGCACTGGAAGACCTGTACCTGGAGGTTGTAAAGTGAACGAAACGCGCGTGATGGAACGCTATCGCAGCTACATTGCTGTATTGGGTGGCCGACCGATCATTATCTGGGGTATGGGCTGGCGTGAGTTCGGACGCATGATACGCAACCGGTGGGTTCAGTTGGTAATTGCATTGGTATGGCTGCAAACGCTGCTGATGACATTACTAATTCTGCCATTCCAGACAGACCCACAGCCTATTCACCTGCTACTCTACGGTGACTTGGAGGCCAGTGGCATTCGCATACATCTGGTGCTGTTGGCTGCGATTACTGGCGGCCAGTTGATTTCCCGGGACCTCTCCGACCAGTCTATCCACCTCTACCTAGCGCGACCTCTCACCCGTGTTGACTACCTGCTGGCACGACTGCTGACGCTGCTGTTACTATTTCTGCTGGCGGCATTGCTTCCTAATCTGTACCTGACATTGGTGCAGTGGACAGACAACGGCTATGCACTGGGGTGGTTCGGAGACCACCGCTGGATGCTGCTCGCCACCCTAGGCTATGGTCTGGTGGTAACGGTTACCTTTTCGCTCCTCGCCCTAGCATGTTCGGCCCTGACCAGCCGCGCTGGCTTCGCAGCGGCTGGCTTCTTCCTGGCAGTTTACTTCCCATCATTCCTGGTCGAAACTGGCTATGGGCTAGTGCAGGATGAACGCATCCTGCTCTTTTCGGTACTGCACCTGCTTGACATGGTGGGTCACGAGATGTTCGATGCGCCGCAATGGGTCACTGTGTTTGGATTCACTTTCGAGGTTGAACTGGGCTGGCGTACACCATTTCTGCTGTTGGCGGCAATCTGGGCTGCAACAGCATCCGCAGTCACATTGCGACTACAGCGGCTGGAGGTGACGCGCTGAGTATTATCCTTGAGGGTGCGACGCGCAACTACGGGCTGGTCCAAGGTGTTTCCAACGTCTCGATTACGCTCGAGTCCGGTATCACCGGTATCCTCGGGCCGAATGGCGCCGGCAAGAGCACACTGATGAAGCTTGTACTGGGGCTGGCGCGACCATCACTAGGGAGCGTCAGCGTCGATGGGCGCAACCCCGCCAGCGACTGGGAGCTGCGCAGCCGCTTCGGCTTCGTCCCGGAGTACGAGTGCTTCTATGACCATATGACCGGTCGCGGATATGTCGCGCACTTCCTACAGCTTCATGGCGTTTCACCGGATGAGGCAGGTGAGCGCGCGGCGACCCTGCTCGATGACCTCGGACTTGTTGAGGCTATGGAGAGACGGATTCGCACCTACTCACATGGGATGCGCCAGAAAACTAAATTTGCTCGGGCAATTGCACACGACCCAGACATTCTGGTCCTAGACGAACCTTTCCAGGGCACCGACCCAACGACACGTCGCCTGCTGATGGAACGCATCCGGAAATGGGCTGACGAAGGACATACCATCCTACTTTCAAGCCATATTCTACACGATGTCGAAGCGCTGACCGACACTATCGTATTCCTCTCGGGCGGGCAGGTATTAGCTGTTGGCGACCGACACGCCATTCAAAAACTAATGCCACACGTGAGGCAGAAAGTGCGGCTTACTCCCGCTGATGCAGGGCAACGAGGGCAACTGGCGCGACTACTGCTCGAACAGCCGTCAATCGAGGGAGTCTCGTTGCAACGCGATTGGGTCGAGATCGATACGAGCGACGCTGAGGCGTTTCATCAAGCGCTGCCACCGCTGCTGCGCAAGGCAAAGATTGCGATTCATGGTATTGACTCGCCTGGTGAGGACCTCGAAGCGCTCTACGAGAAACTGGTTGGAGGGGAACAATGGGAAGCATAGGCGAGGAACTTGAACGGCTGCTGCAAGTTGGCCGCCCAATTTTCCTAGACGGAATACGGCAGTTCCTGCTGGCGCGCAGCACACTGATTATCGCGGCACTGCTACTGACCCCTTGCCTGCTCTCAGGCTGGTACTGGTACGACAACCGCGGTGAGACGGAAACGCAGGTAATCGATGGTGATCCATTGCATGAATTCATGGCGGACATGTTCTACGGCCTCGCGTTTCACGTCTACTTGCCTATGGTAATGGCACTGGTGGCGCTGCTGGGGGCAGCGGAGTTACTCGATAGTGAGTTCCAGAAGAATACAATGCAGCTGCTACGCACCTCGCCGGTGCGGATGTACGAAATTCTGCTGCCAAAACTGCTCGCCGGTACAGTCGGTACCTTCTTCGCCGTGGGAGTGCCGCTTACCTGCCTATACTTTGCACTGCTGGTGCACGCTGGCAGTTTCGGTCTGCGCGAGCACTTACCATTGTTATGGGCAGCACTCGGAACGCTGCTACTGGCTTCACTAGCCTATAGTGGGATTTTCCTGTTAATCAATGCCCTAGTAAGGCGTCCACTACCCGTATCACTGGTCTACTGGCTAGTATGGGAAGTAATAATGAGTAGTGGCAGTTCACAGCGTTTCACCGTCATGCACTACCTCCGGTCTTTTGCGTTTCCAAGGCTAGATTATCTGGGAATCGTTGCAGATGACCTTAATCTTGTCATCGAGAACACGAGTGGAGATTTGCCTGAACTTGTCTCCATTGCTACCGATCCGCTGCAGGCAGTTGCTGTACTGTTGGCGTTAACAGCAGTTACCATGCTGCTCTCGACGCGTTTGCTCGAGCGCAAGCAATTCTGAAAGCTCGGAGTATGGCTTTGCGTGCGGCCACGTCAGGCGATGGTAATGGCGACTTTCTTGATGCAGATGCTGTTGCCTTCTTGGACAAAGGTGACGTAGCTCTCACCCGCTTGAAGTCCCAGTTCCTCCTCCACCCAACGTGGAAGATAGATACGCCTGTTCATGTCGAATTTCTTGACATCGGTGATATTCTTGGCCATACCCCCCTTTCGTTGGCAGCGCTAAAAGGGTTTTGGGGTTTTAGGGGTGGTCTTCAAGGCTTGCGCCAGTACTGCAGCACTTCGCGTCCGCGGCGTGGATCTATCGAGTCGACAGGCGTCTCTTCCCGGTCCAGGTGCCAGTGTAGACTGAAGAGCTGGTGCAGCTCGCTGATGGTGACTCCCCACGGCGGTCCTCCTTCGGCGAGCGGCTTGTCGAGTGGGAAAAAGAGCCCTAGCAGCATCCCCCCCGACCGCAACAGCTGCCATGCAACGCGGTCATATTCGAAGCGGCGAGACGGCGAGACGGCACAGAAGCAGATGTACTCCAGCAGGTAGTCGAACTGCCCGTGTAATTCATCGGGAAGGTCGAAAAGGTCCTCCTTGAGGACAGAAATCTCGACCCCCGCCTCGAGCGCGTTGCGGCGTGCCGCAAGCACCGCCGTTTCGGCGAAGTCGATGGCAGTGACAGTGAAGCCGGCCCGCGCGAAGGTGACCGCGTCCCAGCCTCTGCCACAGCCGATAATACAGATACGGCCCGGCTCCAGCTCCTGCACTACCCGCTCGAACAGCGGCGTGGGCCCACCTAGGTCCCATTGGTCCTCTCCAGTATGGTAACACGCTTCCCAGAAGTCGGGCGTGTTGACGGGGTCGTCCACGCCGGGGCAGGGGTAAGTTTCAAAAAGCTTCCCGCAACGCTTTATCGTCCCTCTTAGTGGCGGCGGCATGACCTCCCTCACGATGCGCACCAGTGCCGGCGACATCGGCCTACGACTCTACGTGAAGCGTGCTCCCGAGACCACGGCCAATTTCCTGAAGCTAGTCGACAAAGGATTCTACAACGGCCTCCATTTCCACCGTGTCATCCGTGATTTCATGCTGCAGGCCGGTTGCCCCCACTCGAAAGACCCGCGCAGCTCACGTGCCGGGACTGGCGGTCCTGGCTGGCAAATTAAGGACGAATTCCACCCGCAGCTGAAGCACGCCCGCCCCGGACTGCTGAGCATGGCCAATGCGGGGCCGAACACCGGCGGGAGTCAGTTCTTCTTGACAACGGTTGCGACTCCCTGGCTTGATGGAAAGCACGCCATCTTCGGTGAGGTAACCTCAGGGATGAAAATTGTGCGCAAAATAGAGGCTTGCAAGACCGGCGGGGGAGACCGTCCGGCGCAGTCGCAACAGATTATTTCAGTGAAGCGGGATTAACCGTAGTCCTGACCGGTATACGGTACATCAAGATCAAGCTGCACGACGTAGAGTCCGCTAGTGATGCAACTCAGGTAGATGTAGCCCTTATGGTATTCGGCAGTCCAGAGGAATGGCACCCATCCAAAGTCGTAGAAATCGGAATCGAGCGTCTGGCCGTCGGCGCCGTGCGGCAGGTAATATCCGACGGTCGCAGCAAAATGCAGGTCAGTCATATTCTCCACAGGTGGCGCCATCAGCGTCTCCAAGTCGAGTACCCAGAGACCAGTATGGTAGTTACCCATGTAGAGCCGGCCGTCCCAGTCGCCGCCCATGGAAGCGTCAGTCTCAGGTGTAGTGGGAAACCACGCGCTATCGAGGTTGTGTGGGCTGAAGAGGAGCCACTCATCACCACCTGGAATGTAGTGGTCTACCCCGAAAGGATTCTCCCAGTAGCTGAGCAGTTGTGGCTTGAAACGTAGGTGGCCGTTAACCATATCGTACTCAGTGGTATCAAGAATGTATGTCAGCCCGGTGCCGACAGAGGTCTCTAGGACTTCTGTCGCGCAGAACGTGACATGGCGCAGCTCACTGCCAAGGCCCAGATGGCTAGCATCGATCAGTACCGGGAAGGGCTCAACATAATGAATATAGGAGGCACGGCCCCCATTTTCGTTGCCGGTAGTGCCTGAGTCTGGCTGCCCGTCGTGATCCAGATCAGCAAAGTCCATCCACTGCCCCACCTCATCCGCGCGCCAGCGACAGGTGATTGGGTTTCCAAGTCCCGTCTTGCAGGTAGTTGCCATCGCTATGTATTGGGCTGGCGTATTGACAGGGTGAGGAATGGTTTCGAGGTCAAAGATGCGTAGTCCTGCTTCCCAGTAGGCGCCGTAGATGTAGGTGTGACCATAGCGTGGGTCATTAGTGTCCTCACCCGGCCATTTCTGGACGGTCATGTCATGGATGTAAATCCAGCCGCCACGGGTGGTTGACCATGCCACTTCTGCCTCGCCTACTTTGTTAATCGTGTGCCCCTCGCCAGAGGCGGGGACTCCGTCGAGTAAGCGTGATGCCGAGCCCTGCAGGTTCAAGTGCGCAATAGTAATACCACCACATGCTTCCTCACTCCCAATTTGACAGGCTGTGTAATCCGGGTTAGCAACGAAAATATACCACTCACCGTCAATCATGTGAGTGTAGAGGTTGTGTGGTCCTGAGGGGTGGTCAATGTCGTTCCAGTGGTCGACCCAGATTGGGTTGGCCTTGTTCGTGACATCAACCAGCGTTACCGCTACCTGTACGAAATCGTTCCAGGTGGTAAAATCTGGATCAGCGTTGCCGGGGTCTATAATCTGGTTTTGAATAATCACGTATTCGCGTGCGTCAAATTCGATGTACTTGACGTCAAGCACCTGAGTATTCGGATCGCTGTAGCTCCCTACCTCGCTCATATTGTAAGGGTCCGTCACATCGATGATACGCATCTTATTCCAGCCAGCTTGGTAGGCATAGGTACGTCCATCAGGCGCTTCGGCGACCTGAATTTCGGCGTTGTCAAAGTTGGGATTAAAGCCAACGTATTCTATGTTCTGGGTGTAGAACTGGTGTTCCGACGCATTGCGGTGGTCATGCCCCTCATCTTGCAGTAGCGGGTCATCGAACAGACGACCAGTTTCGGAACTACCGGGACCGTCGCTATCATCACCCTCCAACAGATAGGCTGCGGTCGCTGCCATGGCGACCACCACTAGCAAGATTGCAGAGACCCTCAGGACCGCTTGTTCCATCGATGGCGCGCGGACTTCTATAGGCTATTTATACCTCGGGCTGGTCAGTTATCAATGAGTTTCAGGACCGGCTCTCCAGCCGTGTTGCTGGCGCTGGCACTAACGCTGGCAGGCTGTTTGGAGGGTGACGAGGCTGATGAGCCTTTCTGGGGCGTTGAACTGCCCGGAGAGGCGGCGTCTGATTTCACGCTGGTTGACCAACATGGCGACAATTTCAGCTTAGTTGATACCACAGGCAAAGTGGTGGTGATGACCTTCGTCTATACCAACTGCATCGAAATCTGCCTCCCCGTGACCCACAAGCTCCGCAACCTGCAGGAAGCGCTCGGTGACGACTACGGTGAGCGGGTAGAAATTCTCTCCATCACAGTTGACCCTGAGCGCGATACAGTCGAGCACCTCGCCAACTGGAGCATGATGAGGAACGCCAGTTGGCCGCACCTCACTTCCAGCGCCATGATGGCGGAGATGGCGATGAACAATTCTGTGTGGGGGCCTTACAGCATTTACGTTGAGAAGGTTGTCGAAGACCAGGAACTGACAACCAACGCAAAACACTCGCTGGTAATCATGCTGTCCGATAACTCGACCTATGTCATGGATATTGCACCGAGCGCGTTTGACCCCGCTGCCACGGTATGGAACCTGACTCAGGAGGGGCTAGGAGAGCAACAACTGGATTATAACTATACAGGAGCAGATTTCGTTACCGACATCTCCGGCCACGAAGCGAATAACAACTGGTCCTGGACGCTGCACGTCTGGAATGCCAGCAGCAGGAATTGGGAACCGACCGGCACGAACGCCACGGATATTCCACTCACCGAATCTGTGCACGCCGCCTGGATGCCCGGAAACGCCAATATCTCGCAGCTGCCACTGCCCAGCGCGTTCAGCGATTGCGACGGTCATGGCTGGCTGATGGGCGAAGGCTCTGGAATGCACTGCATGTGCGATGAAGGATACGGCTGGCCTGGACAAGACAGGCTTTCGTGCGTGCTGAAGGAGGGTGCAGGTGGCTACGGCGACTACGGCATCAACCACTCGACTATCCTTTACATTATTGACCAGCAGGGGCGGTTGAAGGTGGCGTGGCCAGGGCTAGATTGGACCTACCGCGACGTCCACCATGATGTGGTGTTGCTGCTGGATTAATCCTCGCTCAGGGCGCTAATTTATACCGTCCCCTGCTGCCGCGACAGTGAGTCTATCGAAGATTACTGCCGCGGCATTATTCGTTCTGGCGCTAACGTTTAGCAGCGTGCCAGTCGTGGCACACGACGCAAGCACCTTCACAATCCTGATTCGTGATGACGGCATAACGCCGGCAAATGCCAGTATCAGGTTCAACGATACTGCTTGGTGGATTAATATCGGTGAAGACGACAACCTGACGCACCGAATTGTCTATGACGGCGATGGTGATGGGAACTATTCTGGACCGGGAGACTGGGATTCAGGCGACTTGAGCAACAGTTGCGAACGGGACGAGAACGGGACCAAACTGGATGATGAGTGCCAGACTTCGTTCGAGCTTGGATTCAACGACACCTTCGGTCCCGGCACCTACCATTATCAGGACCTGCTCTCGAACGGGACGACAAACAACGCCACACTTGTGGTCACATCAGACACGCACTTGAACCCCGGTTTCCAGCAGCCTCAAGAACAGCCCGATACTGAAGAAGAAGAAGAAGAGCGCCCAGCCTGGTTACTGGCTGTCGCTGGCATCTCAGCTCTTGGTGCCGCTGTACTGGGCTATATGGTACTACAGGGCCAGCCCAAGAGCTGATGCAGCAGGAACTGGTTACCGGTATCGCCCTTGGCCTGCTGACCGTTGCCATACTGAGTGGCGTCTACTGGCTCAACCTGCCCGAGCCGGAATCAGAGGAGAATTACGACGACTTGCTGAAATCGGCTATCTGCATCTATGCATTGCAGGGTATCGTGAGTGATTACCACTACCACTCCTGGCTTAACATAACTGCAAACGGCGACCGGGTCGAAATACCAGCAAACGTTGGCTTCGAATACAATGACGATAGCAGTGTTCAGTTCATCCATCCAATCCACACATACGATAATTCTGGACAGGTCCACGTCGAAACCATCGCTAATGCGACGGTAACACTAGGAGACTTCTTTGCTATCTGGGAGCAACCTTTCTCGAGTGAGGAGGTACTCGACTATACCGTAGACGACACACACACGCTGAGGATGACTGTTGACGGCACCGATTCACAGGTGTGGGAAGCACAGGAACTTGGGCCATATCTGGTAATCGAAATCTTCTACGAAGCAGCTTAAGGCCCCACCAGACTGGGGGTACATGGGGCGCGAGGCTGTAATCAAGCTGCTAGAACAGCGACATAAGCAGCACCTTGCCGAGCTAGTGGAGTGGACCTCAATTCCCTCTATCTCGGCGCAATCGCAGCACGTTCCGGACATCCAGCGCGCCTGCGACTGGGCTGCTAACTACTGCCGGGCAATGGGAATGGAGACCGAGGTGCATCCAACGGCGGGGCATCCTGCCATTATCGCACGCCACGATGCCGGTTCTGATGCAACGACGGTGCTGCTCTACGGCCATTATGACGTCCAGCCTCCCGAACCAATGGAACTGTGGGAATCGCCCCCTTTTGTTGACAATTGGGGAAGTGGCAAAGCCGTTGGCGGCAACGCAGAGCCAGTGCGTGACGGAATGCTTTTCGGGCGCGGTGCGAGCGACAACAAGGGCCAGATTTTCGCGCATCTGGCTGCACTACGTGCCTGGTTCGAGGTCGCTGGTGGCCCTCCAGTCAACCTGCGGCTGCTGATAGAGGGTGAGGAAGAGATAGGATCACCAAATCTCGGCGAGTTCGTGGAGGCACATGCCGACGAACTGCGTGCCAAGTGGGCAGTGGTAAGCGACGGACCAATGCTGTCACCGGAAGTGCCAGCCATCTCCTATGGATTGCGTGGGCTGGCATACTTCCAGCTTGATATCTCGGCCGCCAGTGTCGACCTCCACTCCGGCACGCATGGCGGAGCGGTGCCGAATCCCGCCACTGCACTGGCCGAATTCATTGCCACGCTGCACAATTCGGACGGCAGCGTGAACTTGCCAGAATTCTACGACAATGTGGTGCCGCTGGAGGCGGCAGAGCGTGAAGCACTGGCCGAACTTAATTTCTCTGACGATAAATATTTAAATGATTTGGGCGCTCCCGGCCTCATTGGTGAAGAGGGGTACACAACCCTCGAGCGGCGATGGGTACGGCCGACATTGGAAGTCAACGGAATCTGGGGTGGCTATACTGGTGAAGGAGCAAAAACTGTGCTGCCGGCCCGTGCATCGGCCAAACTCTCCTGCAGGCTGGTACCAAGGCAGGATCCGAACGCAATCGAAGCTGCTCTACGGCAGGCATGCTCTGAGCGGTTGCCTGACAGCGTGCGCAGGGAGCTGCAGGTGTTCGCTGGCGCGCCCGCCGTGCTAACATCGACTGACTCGCCCGGAGTGCAGGCTGCTATACGTGCACTCAAGGCGGGTTTCGGCGCCGAACCTGCCTTCACTCGCGAGGGGGGCACGATTCCTGTTGTGGCCGACTTCCAAACTGTGCTGGGAGCGGAGCCGTTACTCATTGGCTTCGGCCTTGCCGAGGATATGCCGCACTCACCCAACGAACGATTCCGACTAGAATGCTTCTACGGCGGCATTCGCACCAGTGGTGCGCTTTGGGACGAGCTGGCGCAGCTCGCCTGACGGGCGCGCTGGCTTAAAGTCGGTGCACCGTGGCGGAACATGGCGTCCGCCGTTTCCGGTCTCGAGCCCAGTACGCTGTGGAATAATTTTGCAGCGCTGAGCCGCATTCCGCGGCCCTCGAAGCAGGAAGAGCAGGTGCTGGCCTGGCTGCAGGAGTTCGCTGACTCGCACGGTCTCGAATGGCAGCAGGATGAAACCGGTAACATCATCATCCAACGGCCCGGCAGCGGCGGCGGCGAATCCGCGCCGGTGGTTGTCATCCAGTCGCACGTTGACATGGTCTGCGAGAAGAATTCCGACGTGGAACACGACTTCACGAGTGACCCCATCAGCCTGCTGCGCGACGGGGAGTGGCTCACCGCTGACGGCACGACGCTCGGAGCGGACAACGGCATCGGCGTCGCGACTGCCCTTGCGCTGCTGGAAATGAAAGGGGGCGCTAAGCTGCCTCCGCTTGAGTGCCTTTTTACGGTTGATGAAGAAACGGGCCTGACTGGTGCGTTCGCGCTTGACGGTGCACTGCTGCAGGGACGCACGATGCTGAATCTGGACACCGAGGAGTGGGGCGCTATCTGCATCGGCTGCGCCGGTGGTGGTGACAGCCAGATTTCACTGCCAGTATCCTACGAAGGAGCTCCTAGCAACTTCCTCAGCTTCCAGCTGGCTGTTGAAGGGCTGAAGGGAGGCCACTCAGGAGTCGATATCCACGAGTATCGTGCGAACGCGATTGTGTTGCTGGCGTCGGTACTGGTGCCACTGGCTGAAATGGGAACGCGGATAGTTTCCGTGCAGGGCGGTGACAAGACCAACGCCATCCCGCGCGAGGCGTTTGCGACGCTGCTTCTGCCGCCGGAGGCAATGGCGGATGCCCAGATTGCCGTGGCCGAACGGACGGAATCACTGAGGTGCGAGTATGGCTCGCTCGAGAAAGGCATGCGCGTCTCCCTCGTAGGACTGGAAGATGCACCGACCGAGTGTCTGTCTGCTGAAGCGCAAGGCAACCTGATGGGGCTTCTGCGGACACTGCCGCACGGTGCATTGAAGTATTCGCACACAATCCCTGGACTGGTTGAAACTTCCAACAACCTGGCTTCAGTCGCGTCGGTTGACGGTAACTACCTGGTCGTCTGTTCCTCGCGTTCATCCATTATGGAAGCGCTGGAGGACATCAGATTACGCATTGCGTCGATGGCAGCAATGTGTGGTGCCATTACAACAAGAACGGGCACCTACCCGGGCTGGCAGCCAAATCAAGATTCCCCTATACTGAAGCGATTGAAACGCATCTACGCAGCGCAGTTGGGCGAGGAGCCGGAGGTGGGTGCTATCCACGCCGGACTCGAGTGTGGCGTTATCGGTGAGCGTGCCCCTGGGATGGACATGGTCTCGTTCGGGCCAACGATTACCGGCGCTCACTCGCCCGATGAGCGGGTCGAGATTTCAAGTGTCGAGAAGTTCTGGGACCTGCTGTTGGAATTGCTGGCAGAGCTGGCCGAGGCGTGAATCCAGCGGACCTACAGAAGCGTCTGGGTGGTTCACTGCCAGGCATTGCAGCCTGGCGCAACATGGCTCCGGGGAAACGTGCGTTTCCGATAGATATCGATGACTACCGCGATGCATCGGTATTGGTAGCACTCTTCCCAAAAGAGGGTGAATGGCGGCTACCGCTAATCGTGCGCACGGATGACGGAGGTATCCATGCCGGGCAGGTGGCTCTGCCAGGTGGCGCCCTCTTGGAGGATGAAACAATCGAGGGTGCTGCGCTCAGGGAAGCGCACGAGGAGGTTGGTCTTCCACCAGGAATAGTTACACTTCTGGGCAGGCTGAGTACGCTTCCGATTCCGGTCTCCCGTTTCCGGGTCACACCAGTGATTGGAACGCTTGCCATAGAGCCTGAATGGAAACTTAGCGAACAGGAGGTAGAATCACTATTCACTGTTTCCCTAAACGCATTGAGTGATGAAAGCCGGTGGCGCAGTGAGGAAAGGCAATTCGGGGAACAGACAGTGACCATTCCCTACCTCGCCCTTGGCGGCAAGAAGGTTTGGGGAGCGACTGCGATGGTTCTGGCGGAGATAGCTGCGCTACTGGAATAGCTTACCGAGAGGCGCGACGAGAAGCTCCGAGAAGAGGTCTCCAACGAAGGCGCTCAGCAAAAACGCGCCGAAGAGTGGAATTATGTAGGGAACTTTCAGGCTCACCCATGGGTGCATAACTCCTGCAGTAGCAAGAGCGTCCCACTCTGATGGAAGGTCAAGGTCGCGTTTGACCATTGGTGCCAGCACAGTCCTATTTCCAACGACACGTGTCATGGGCCAGACAAAGCTTTCACGCGCTTTTGTGAGGTCCATACGCACTCCAAGCAATGCCTGTAGCCACGGTTTTTCCAGATTGCCATGCACAATATTCCATACCAGTAATCCAATGGGAATAGCAAGATAGAGCAAGAGCGAATTCATGAACACAACCCACGGGAACGGAAAGCCCTGGTCTCCGAAGGCCTGCAGTGTCGCGCCTGTATTGGGGGAAAACGGCACCAGCACCGCCACCGTCAGCAGCGCCTTGACGTCGGCGCCACCGATGGTTGGGCCGAAGTAATACCAGCCGTACATCATCACCATCAGCGCCAGCGCCGCGAGCAGATCTACTGCATAGCCTCCGGTGAGCAGTGCTCCCCATCCCTCGAATAGTGCGAAATGCGCTATCCCGACCACGCCAGCCACCTGTATCGCGCGCCATGCCGTAAGCTCTCGGCCGTGGATGGCCTCGTCGTCAATCTGCGAGTACCAGAACAGTGCTCCGAGGGCAATTGCCAGCCCCCACGTACCGGCGCTTGCCTGTGTTTGCCACAATTCGGCCGCGAGCAAAGCTAGTCCGGCACCGCCGGCGAGCTGCCAGGTTCGGTCCGGCACGCGCCGTGTCTGCCAGTCACTCCAGGCACCGTATCCCAGAGCCACGGCGCCAATTACGAGTCGGATAGCATCGAGCGATTCCACGGCTTCGGAGCCTGTCGGGGATTAAATATAGCACTATCCTCTCAATCAGCGTGGATATTGAGGAGCGATTTCTGCCGGGCGAGAAGTTCCTGAAGGAATATCCGGTGCTGAAAGTCGACCGGCGCAGTGGTTGGAAAGCATACCTGACCAATCACCGACTTTTCATTGGAACATGGGATGAGCTGTGGGACATTGATACCAGCCGTATCGATTACCTTTCACGCGGCCTGCGGCCTCGCTTCTCGCCAGCGTGGCTGCTGCTCTGCCTCTTCCCCTACTTGGGGTGGCTGGCCTCGCCGTTCCTGATTGCGCTCTGGTACTTCATCCGTACTGAAGCGCTTGTTATCGGAACATCGTCAAGGCGCTGGCTGCTGTTCGCTGAGCCGGGTGAACTGGATGATCTGGTTGATAACCTGCGGCTCAACACGGTGATGTCGCTGACTCCGGAAGGCGAGCGCGCCATTGTTGACGCAGAGGTGGAGAAGAAGAAGCGAGATTTACTGCTCGGGCCCAAAGGGGATGCTGCTGAGTGGGGCGAGAACGAATCCGGACCACGGCGTAGTGGCCATTTCTCGCTCGTGATTGCGTGGGTAGCATGGTATGCTGGGACTTTCGGCCAGTCAGCTGGATTCTGGATACTACTGTCACTGCTCTCAGCCGCCGGCAGTTACTGGCGCTGGTGGAACCGCCGCACCCGCAACCGGCTTGCTGGCCGTGAACCAAAGCCAGGTATTTCTGAGAGATTCTGGTACTGGGTAATACTGACACCACTGAAAATGCCCGTCATTCCGGCTCGATGGGAATTCTGGGCAATCGGCCACAAGTGGCGCGTCGCTGAAGTCAGTGGCTGGGCTGCGTCCTTCCTGTTAATGGTTGGGTTCCTGTGGGCACTCTGGATACAGAATCTGAAGCCATTCCTGTATCTGTTCGCGCTGGCCGTCACTATTGCCCTTATAGGGAAAGTTCTAGCAGGATTGCCAGGGCCGCGTTGGCGCATAGCGTTGCGCTCAGTAGCAGCAGTACTCATCGGGGTGGTGCTTGTACTACCTGCACTGGCCCTAGCGCCGCTTTATGACGGAGCCAGCGCGTCACTACCAAGGAACGCTATTCAAGGCGACGGCGGCAACGGCTGGGTGAAAGTATTCCAGCAAACTGAGACGATGGGGCTTGGACTGGCAGACATTCGCATCTCGTTCTATTTTGATGACGCTGAAGACGAAAATGGTGAGGAAGATGGGTATCCGGCGTTTCTGGTTCTCGTCGCCATCAAGATGCCATTCGACTTGGAGGAGGCAAACATGCTGGCAATATTGGACCAGCAGTTTCACGAACAAGCCATGGAGCAACGCGTCAACCTTACTGCACAGGTGCTTAATGGAAGTCGCACCACCACGCAGGGATACCAGACACAGTACATAATCTACAACGGCACTGCAGAAGCGTGGAACGAAGGTGCCGGCGCCTTGAACTACAACCTCACACAGGGAGCAGAATCACGCTATATTGGCGAGGCGTGGAAGGTACCGGAGCTGAACTTGTTAGTTGTTGCCATGGGCATCGCCATGGTCCAAGGCGAGACAGTCAATGACCAGATTCCCGACCCGGTACCGCTCCCGGAAGAAATGCAGGAGCTGCTGGACCAGGGCGAGGAAATCGTGCGGGAAGTATTCCCTGACTCATCGGATACGCACAACCCGCAGAACTGGATTGAACTGTTCGAGCTGATACCCGAAACGGAGTGCTACGAACTCTAGTCTCCGAACTGGATGCCCTGTGCTAGCGGCAGCTCGTCGCTCCAGTTGAGCGTGTTGGTCTGCCGGCGCATGTATGCCTTCCACGAGTCGCTGCCGGCTTCGCGGCCGCCGCCGGTGTCTTTCTCTCCGCCGAACGCGCCGCCGATTTCGGCGCCGCTCGTCCCAATATTGACATTAGCAATGCCGCAATCGCTGCCGACGGCCGACAGGAAGCGCTCGACCGACTGCATGTCACGGGTGAAGATTGAGGACGAGAGTCCTTGGTCGACCGAATTGTGCATTGCGATTGCATCCTCGAGTGAGTCAAATTCGAATAGGTAGAGGATGGGCGCGAAGGTTTCGTCACCCACGATTTCCATACCTGGCTTCGCCTTGACGATTGTAGGTTCGACGTAGTGTCCAGTTTGGTCGAGTACGTTGCCTCCACACAGCACCTCACCACCCTGTTCCCTGATGGTTTCCAGCGCCGCACTATAGGTCTCGACTGCACTCCCGTCGACCATAGGTCCCATCAGCGTGTCAGGGTCGAGTGGGTTTCCAACCTTTACCTGTCCATACGCTTTCACTAGTCGGCCGGTAATGTCAGAAGCTATGTCACGGTGCAGGAACAGCCGCCGCGTGCTAGTACAGCGCTGGCCGGTAGTGCCGACTGCGCCGAACAGGACGGCACGCAGCACCATCCCCGGGTCTGCGTCGTCCATGGCGATTATGCCGTTGTTGCCACCCAGTTCGAGCAGCGAGCGGCCGAGGCGTTTAGCTACGGCTTCGCCGACCTTGCGCCCCATGTGGCACGAGCCGGTCGCGGAGACTAGTGGCACGCGCCGGTCATGAATCAGAAGTTCACCCACGTCACGGCTGGAACCGACCAGCAGCGACATGACACCGTTCCATTCGAGTGGTTCCAGGACGTCATTGACGATTTTCTGGATGGCTACGGCGGTGAGTGGCGTCTTCGAGGATGGCTTCCAAACCATCACATCGCCACAGACGGCGGCAATCATCGCATTCCAGGCCCAGACCGCCCCTGGGAAGTTAAACGCAGTAATGACGCCGACCGTTCCTAGCGGGTGCCACTGCTCATACATGCGGTGGCCCGGCCGCTCGGAGTGCATGGTCTTACCGTACAGCTGCCGGCTCAGGCCGACGGCAAAGTCAGCTATGTCAATCATCTCTTGCACTTCACCCTCACCCTCGGCCTGAATCTTGCCCATTTCCCATGCGATTAGCTTACCGAGCGCGACCTTGTGCTTGCGGAACTCGTTGCCCAGCTGTCGCACCACCTCGCCCCGCGCGGGCGCTGGCTCGAGTCGCCAGCAGGCGAACGCTTTCGCCGCATTCGCCATGATGTTCTCGTAGTCGCCCGCGTCGCACTGCCGTACGGAGGCAATCACAGACTCATCGGCTGGGGCAAATGACTCGAGCAGCGAGCCGGAACCGCACCATTCCTTGGCGTACCCACCGGCGTTCTCCGTTTCGATACCAAGTTCAGCGAGGAAGTCGAGCTTGCCCATGCACGACGGCAATTACAGGAGCAATAAAGCGGTTGGGCCGCCGACTACCTTTAAATTGACCTCACCTGCCGACCAGCATGGAGGCTGAGTCGCTCAACAAGCATGACGCGGAACAGGTCGCATTCATGGCCGAGGAGTGTATCCTGGTCGATGAGAGCGATGCTGTTACCGGCTCAGCCAGTAAGGCAGACTGTCACCACGGTGAGGGAGTACTGCACCGTGCCTTCAGCATACTCATCTTCAATTCCGAAGGCAGGCTGCTGCTCCAGCAGCGTTCGTCCGAGAAAATCACGTTTCCAGGGGTATGGGCTAACACCTGCTGCAGTCACCCACTGCACTGCGAGCTGGAGCTCGAAACGCAGGACGCAATGGGCGTCAAGCGCGCTGCACAGCGCAAGCTAGAGCAGGAGCTGGGGATTCCGGAGACGGGCGCACCGCTGGAGGACATGGTCTTCATGACTCGTATGCTCTACCGAGCGCGCGCCAACGCAGAGTGGGTCGAGCATGAAATGGACCACATCATTTGCCTGCGCGCTGACGTAGAGCCAGCCCCGAATCCGAACGAGATTGCTGAGACGCGTTGGGTCACGCAGGCAGAGCTGCGCGACCTGCTCAATAGCGAATTGATTGGTCCCTGGTTCCGGCTGATTGCCGAAAATCTTCTGCCAGCGTGGTGGGAGAACTTGGATGACCTGACTGAGATTGCGGATACGGAAATCCACGACATGGGCGAGGTGACATGGAGCTGAAGGAGGCACTCGCAGCCAAGGCCGCGCCGGTCGAGGCAGCGCTGCGCGAATACCTGGCAGTACGCGAGCCGGAACAGCTCTATCGCGCCATGGCGCACATTCCGCTGGCCGGCGGCAAGCGGCTGCGGCCCGTGATGGCGCTACTGGCGTGCGAGATGGTCGGCGGAGACTCCGCCGCAGCGGTGCCATATGCCGCCGCGCTGGAGACTATTCACAATTTCACCCTAGTCCATGACGATGTGATGGATGAGGACGAACTGCGTCACGGAGTTCCGTCAGCGCACGCCGAGTTCGGCGTCGCGGCAGCCATCAATGCCGGCGACGCGCTCTTCGCCTACGCGTTCGAGATGGTAACCGACAGTGACTGTAGTCAGGAGCTGCGCGCCGAGCTGGTACGCCACATTGCCATCACAGTGCGGAAAATCGGTGAAGGGCAGCAGATGGATCTTGACTTTGAGACCCGTGATACAGTATCACCGGCCGAATACATGGAAATGATTCGGCTGAAGACCTCCGTCCTGTTCGGTTCGGCAGCCTATGGTGGTGCTCGCATCGGTGGCGCGAGCGAGGAACAGGCACGTGAACTGCGGCAGATGGCGATAGATGTCGGCCTCGGCTTCCAGATATGGGATGATTACCTTGACGCAACCGCCACTGAGGAGCTACTGGGCAAGCCGTCCGGCTCCGATATCCGACAGGGCAAGCGCACACTACTGGTTATTGAAGCGCTTGACCGCGCCACGTCGGAAGACCAGGACCGCCTCACGACCATCCTCGCTGGCGACAACAGCGACAAGGACGTGGCCGAAGCCGTAGCCATTATGGAGCGCAGCGGTGCGCTGGCAGCATGCCACGAACAGGCGAACGACTACTTGCAGGGCGTCCGCGCCACGCTCGCGAAATACCCGCAGGACGAGCCGCGGCAGCTATTCGAGGCGTTGCTTGAATATATGGTCACACGTGGACACTAGGACAACCACTCAAACGGAGAGGGTGGTATTCCCATTGCCCAGGAAATAAAGAACCATATCCAAAGTATGCTGATAAACGTGTGTTGCCTCCATTTGTATTTTGGAATGAACATATTATTCAGAAAATAGAAATATGTCATAAACAGAAGGAATCCGAGGATTGACGGCAAAAAAGACATGGCGCCACCTGCGCCATCCTGCCACCATTCTCCCCAAATGGGGGAGTGTTCATAGAAATTTCCTGAGAATACATCGAGCTGGAGTGATGGTGAAGAGGGGACAATCACCCTGAGGGGTGGCAAAAGTACGAACCAGAGCCAATAACTGAAATAAGGAATGAGAAGCATGACGGTATAAGCGAACGAGAATCCAAGTTTCAGTTTCCATTGTTCAACAAGTTGAACGCCGCTCCCCTGATATAGGCCGTAACGTCCAGATTCACTCTTCAGGTACGTGTGCGGGTGTGAGGAGTGTCCATCGCCCTCCTTCCATTTTCTGTACTCTTCCTCCAACTCCGCCTGCGACTTCTCGCCCGTTCCCATCGTGGTTACATTATTGGGTTGGATTTAGGCCTTTGTCACCGGCAAGAAATAATACCTAATTTCCCGGCAATCACCTAAATAGCGCTGCATTTGCCGCATCAATGGCGGATGAGGAGGAGGTCTGGGACCCAACGCCGGGTGATATCAATTCGCGACTACTGGAGCGGCTCGCGGACAGCGATACAGTAGCAGCAAAGCGACTCGAACCAATGGCTTGCATCGCGGTCGGTTTCCCCAGAGGAAAAACGGCGACGTTCGATGGAACTGGCGGCGATAATTTTGGCGGGTTGAACCACGGCGCACAACTGATTCTCAATGGTGGTGCAGGGCGCTTCGCCGGCAACTCGATGCGAAGCGGCGAAATAATAGTCAATGGCTCTGCCGGCAGCGGCGCAGGTCATGGGTTGGCAGGCGGGACGCTAGTAGTGCAGGGCTCAGTGCGTGGCAGCGCAGCGGCGGGAATGCTCGACGGTGAGCACCTCATAGCAGGCGACGTAGAGGGAGCACTCGGCACTGGAATGCATGGTGGCACCGTAGTGGTAGCGGGCGACGTAGGTGGTGACGTGGCGCGCTACATGACTGGCGGCAAGCTGTTCATCGCTGGCAATTTCACGCCGCCAGAAGTAGGTGCCAAGCCAGCTGCACCAGCGGAGCGCAAAATTGTGCAGAAGTTGCTGCAGGAGCACGGTATCGATCCGCAGGGGCTGGAGTTTCAAGGCGTTAGCGGGACTGCGGTGGCACAATCACCAGAGGTAGAGTGGGAGGAACTGCCAGAGCTGCTGCCACGACTGCGATTGGTTGCAGCAGTTCTGAAGCGACGTCCGCGTCGCCCCGGACTCGACCCCGTCAACCCAGGCTTGACTCTTGGCCCTGATACGGAGGAGCCGCTGAACTTGACAATCCCAATCCTGTGGCAGGGCGAGCACGCACCACAGGTGGCTACATGGGATGTCGGAGCCAGACCGCCAGATTTCAGCAAGTGCAATCTGGCAATCATCGACCTTTCGGCTGGGAGGCTACCACGTAGGCTCGATATGGAGAGGCCCGATGACTTGGCGCAGGTAATTGAGCTGGTACGGCAGGATACACGTAACCGAGTGCCGGTTCTGGTACGTTTGCCGGCAGGCGACCTGAGCGGCGACATGAGTGTACTGAGTGGAGCTGAGCCGGACGGAGTTATCCTTGCACCGGGTGGCGTACCGATGGAAGCAGCACTCTCCGCAGCACGCGACAGCAGGCTGCCGGTGTTGGTCGAGATGCCACGAGCATCATCCCAGGACGTGCTTAAGTTGCTGGCGCTCGGTGGTGCCGGAGTCATGCTGACTGGAAAGGTCACTCTTAGTCAGCTTGGAAAGCTGGGTGCCAAACTCACACACGGTATGGGTGCGCTCGGTGCCGGAAGCACTGGTGACCTCGGGCCAGAGAACTTGCGTGCACTCGACCAGGAGATAGCTTCGCTCACTGGCGTGCCGTTGGCAGGCTACGACGCCCCGCTGCCTATGTGGCGGCACTGAGCAGCGCCACCACTTCATCAGCGCAGCCCCAAGAGAGTGTGACGCCGCCGCCACCGTGGCCGTAGTTGTGGATTAGCGGCTGTTCACCAGGTTCTAGCTCAAGCCTTACCGTACTGCGTGCCGGGCGCAGGCCGACTGCCACGCCAGTAATGCGGGTAATGTCAAGTCCGGGCCACATTGCCGTACACTTTGCTAGAATTAGCTTGGTGTCATCTTCGCTCGGTGACTCGTTCGAGTCGTTTGCCTGTGCTGTGCCACCTAGCACGGTGCAGTCACTGCGTGGGATGACGTGGGCCAGTGTTTCAGGCTGCTGATCGAAGTGGCCTACCTCTGGTGTCTGGTCGAGGTAGAGCACCTGACCCCGTACCGGGTGCAAATCATCGTCGCCTGCCAGTTCTTGTGCGCCGAGACCGCTACAGTTGATTCGGGCGTCGCCCCCTGCATCATCTAATGAATTAATCCGGCGCTGTGTGAGCGTACCGCCAAGCGATTCGCAGCGCGCCTGTAGCCACGCCATGTAGCGCGGCATCTCGACCACTGGTACCTCGAACTCCCAACCATGCACATATTCGTCAGGCAGCTCGCTGGGTTCCAGCAGTCGGAAGTGCGTGATGGCGGAGTGCCAGCCAGGCGGTTCTACCGGTTCGCGTAGGTACTCCCGGCCAGTGCGCATGATGACGCCCGCTTCCGGCTCACTGGCGGAAAGCTCCGAAAAGACGCTGTAGGACGCCATCCCCCACACCTCGGCCCGGTCAACTGGCGCGACCAGAAATGGATACCAGACAGCAGCGGCGCGATCTGAAACTGTCCCGGGCGAGAACTTCTCGGCGATTACCTCCACAACCCACCCAGCTTCCAGCAGTCGAACCGCGCAGGAGAGGCCGCAAACGCCGGCACCGATGACTGTGCAGCGCATGAACTGTGCGCCTACAGCGCCTCGAGCGCATCAATGCGGTCCTGCATCGGCGGGTGCGTCGAGAACATGTTTACGAGCATGTCGCCCCCTCGAAGTGGATTGGCGATGCAGAGTGCAGCGTGTGCTGGCGAGCCGACTTCCATAGGCCTGGACGAGTTACCATGCTCCAGCTTGCGCAGTGCGTTGACCAGCGCCCACGGTTTCCCTGTCAGCGCAGCTGCGGTCGCGTCCGCCTTGAACTCGCGCTGTCGCGAGACAGCTGCTTGCAGCAGGAACGCTGCCAGCGGCGCGGTAAGAATCACCAGGATTAACAGCGCCGGGTGGACGTTGCGATTGCGTCCAAAAATGGAGTTCCACCACAGTATACGCGCGGCGAAGGCAATTGCGCCTGCAATCGTTGCTGCAACCGCCATTACCAAGGTGTCACGGTTCTTGACATGGCCCATCTCGTGCGCCATAACTCCCTCTAATTCGTCACGGTCGAGCGTCCGCAGCAGCCCTTCGGTAGCGGCCACTACGGCGTGCTGCGGCGAGCGGCCGGTCGCGAACGCATTCGGTGTCTGCGACGGCACGATTGCGACGCGTGGCATCGGCAGGTCGTTCATCTGCGCCACCTTCTTCACGACGCCGAAGAGTTGCGGCGCCTCGTGTTGTTCGACTACGCGTGCCTTGTAGGCTCTCAGGACGAGCTTGTCAG
>MPMD02073769.1_pt1 | contig 41698 bp, 41 predicted proteins | sample 1617291 | NCBI WGS metagenome assembly MPMD02 (sample SAMN05944810, study PRJNA350692) | marine metagenome | biome: marine; feature: ODZ; material: water; isolation source: 120 m water sample filtered on 30 um supor filter | place: Pacific Ocean | collected 2012-04-09 | depth 120m m | reverse complement strand
TGTAACGCGCCGTGCAGCCATATCGTGCCCGCGTGATTGAAGCATGTCAGTGCAGTCAATCAACGATTGGCGATTACTGCCAGCAAAAAGGTTGTCGCATGCTGCAACGATACGTGCCTCCAGCGTACGTGGCAAGTAATCGCCCGGTGGCAACCCTAATACGCGCGCTTCACGCCGAGGGATGCCAGCACCAACATGCGTTCTGACAATGTGCGCCACACCAGGGTGAAAACCAGCCTCAGTTACTATTGTAGCGCCGATGGAACAGTGCTCGATGCCAGCGGCACGATTGCGCCCTATATCATGTAGCAGTGCACCTGCAGTTGCGAGCGCAATATTGCCACCTAGTGCAGTAGTAACGGTAGAAGTCATGCCGGCAACAGCGCGACAGTGCGCTACCAGCGAAGTAGACGAACCTGCATCGCGATGCTGTGCAAGACACGCTGCCTTGGTCGGGATAGTTGCTAGTTGTCTCCGTTGTGCGTCCGGAATCGCTTGCATTTCACCGTCGAGATAAGGTTGTGCCCAGCTCGAGTTCAGCTCAGCTAGTAAGATTGCGAGCGCTGCCACCTCTGAGTGTGGCTGACTGCCGACAGCGACATTCCAATCGGCAATGTCGAACGCCCACCGCGGTACCCGTTCGGCACCGACTATAATAAGCAATTCACGCTCATGACGTAACAGCGGCGCAGTTTCGGCAAGTGGTGTGCCAAACATTGTCAGGTGTACCACCTTGCCACACCAGTCTCGCGCAACAGCCCGTGGATGGGACGTTGTAGCAATATGAAAATCTCCCCCGAAGCGCTGGACGACATCTTCGACACTGGAGACGACGCGGGAATCTGGGCGGTGTAGCGTGATGCCAGTGGCGCCAAAAGCTCGCGCAGTCAGTGCAACATGTGTCGAAATTCGCTTGTCACGCTCTAGTCGGTGACCGATGCGCAGGATGTGGGGCTTCACTCCTCGCCCGGTAGTGACGAATTCTGTCGGTCACGTATAGAGTCATTGACTAGAAAACCTATGAAGGCCCAAATAATCCCACCCAAGACATACTGTACCTTTGTGGAGATAAAATCATCTCGGACAAAAATATCGTTGACGATTTCAACAAAGCCAGCGACAATCAGGCCTAGGCTTGTAACTGTGAAGAAGAAGGGAACGATAGCGAAGTTGAAAGATCCGTCTTGGAGGTACGCATCAATGGTGCGTCCGAGCTCTATAATCAAAAGACCCGTCAGCAACATTGGCAGGACGCCTGCAATTGACATAAAGCCAAGGACCATCGCCAGCATTCCCAAGCTCGCAACCTCCTGCATAGCATCAAGGCCGCGCGCCACGCCGATAATCAAAAGTAGCGCAGCGATGAGGTAGGCATTCAACGACACTCGCTCGCTGGTACCGCTGAGAAGGTCGTGGTAAAATTTACGAATCTCATCCTCCCAACCGGCCACCTTGACAAGCATGTAGCCACCCAACGTCAGCAAAATGGCTCCACCAGCAATCTCGCTCTTCCCCATCAGCGCCAACAGCCCCCAGACAAAAGCAGCAAGCGCTACAGGCAAGATGAATTTGCGTTGGATTTTTGGGTCCTCCATCTTGTGGATGATAGTGTAGAGCGTATCCTCAATGGGACGCGACTGTTGCACCACAATTTGTCGTGTTGAATCGATTCGCAGCCGGCTGCGGATAATCGGTTCAAGCTCACGATCTTCCGCACCATCACTCACTAGCACAGCGCGCGTGGCGTGGGTCTGCGCAATCACCTGGTCGAGCGTATTAGCAATCTTCATGTCAGAGCGAGTACCGACACGAACATCACCGCAGATGGTTACCACTTCGACCTTAACATCATCTTTCAGTAACTGGTCGTAAATCCGCACGGCGGCAAACATAGTATTGGTATCACTCTCCTCCGGGTCAGCCAACCCAAGTTGCTGTGCTGCTTCCAAATTGCTTTCACGACCGATGACTGGGCTACGAATACCTGTTTTACGCCCCAAATCATTATCCCGGTCTACCGCCAGCACCAGTGTAACCATAACATTTGAGGTGGCAATGGTATATTTAACACTCTGCTTCCGCGCGTTTTATATATGCCCCTTCATGAGCGCCACTTCCTGTTCTAGGTGCAACATGGCAGAGTTTCAAGCAAACATTTCCGACCCTAAAGACTACAGGGCGTACAAACGTACGCTCAGTGAGAGTGATTCGAGCGCGCTCATCGGCCGTTCCATAGGCGATGAAATCGACGGGATATTCGTTAGCCTACCTGGATACCGGTTGCAGATTACCGGCGGCAGCGACGGCTCGGGAATCCCAATGCGTCCTGGACTAGCAGGCGGGCAGCGAAAGCGGATGCTACTCAGCCACTCTACTGGCTTTCGACCCCAACGTCCTGGACAACGCAAGCGTAAAATGGTACGAGGTAAGGAATTGGGGCCGGAGATTACCCAGCTCAACCTGAAAATTATCGAGTACGGCCCCAAAACGGTCGAAGAATTGCTCGGAGCGGAGGGATGAAGTGGGAGGCTCTGCTTCCCAGCCTGAATGCAATATTGGGATGGTTGGCCATGTTGACCACGGCAAAACCACCCTCACACAAGCACTAACCGGTTACTGGACAGACCAGCATTCAGAGGAGCAAAAACGCGGTATTTCCATCAAACTTGGCTACGCCGACGCTGACTTCTATCGAGTCAAGGGAAAGGGAGGCTACCGCTACACTTCACAGAAAGTAAAAGACGCGGAGTACTTGCGTACAGTTAGTTTTGTCGATGCACCTGGCCACGAAACACTAATGGCAATTATGCTCTCAGGAGCTGCAATAATGGACGCAGCCATCTTACTGGTCGCTGCCAACGAAAAATGCCCTCAGCCACAAACGCGAGAGCACCTTTCAGCGCTCGAGACGATGGGGCTCGAGAATATTGTTGTTGTGCAGAACAAGATTGATGTCTGTTCTGAGCAGCGCGCGCAGGAGTCCTATGCCGAAATCAAGGCATTTCTGGCCAAAACTACACTGGCGGAGGCCCCTGTAGTCCCAGTCTCAGCACACCATAATCGCAATATCGATTTGCTCATTCAGATAATCGAGGAACTTTTTCCGACACCAAAGCGCAACGCGAATGCCGATTTCCGGATGCACATTGCACGCTCTTTCGACATTAACCGTCCCGGCACGCTGCCTGCCAAACTGCGCGGTGGTGTCATCGGCGGCTCGCTCTCTCAGGGAAGCGTAGCTGTGGGTGATGAAGTGGAAATACGGCCTGGTCGCAAAACCAGTAGAGGTTGGGAACCAATACGGACCAGCGTTGCCAGTCTACAGAGTGGCTCGACAGCGCGTGATGTGGTGGCAGCTGGAGGGCTAGTGGCAATCGGCACTACGCTTGACCCAGCCATAACCAAATCTGATTCAATGCTCGGCTCACTTGTCGGCCATCCAGGAACACTACCTCCCGTCTGGGAAAATATCAGTATGGAAGTGCAATTGCTCGACAATGCCGTCGGAACCCGTGGCAGCCAGCCTGTCGAGGCACTGCGCACCAAAGAACCACTGATGCTTACCGTCGGCACCTCGACCACAGTTGGCCTCCCAACACAGGTAAAGAACTCACGAGTTGACGCTGTGCTCAAATTGCCAGTTTGCGCACCCGCCGGGCAGCGCATTGCCATTAGCCGACGCATCGAAGGGCGCTGGCACCTTATCGGCCATGGAATCCTACAAACATGACTCTTGTCTTCCCCGACACAAACATTCTCCTCTGGCCCTTTGCTGGCGGACCAGACTTTCGCGAAGCGATTCTTAAGGCACTGCCCGACGCCGATATCCGAATTGTTACCTGCGTTCTAGATGAGCTTGAGGTCCTTGGGACACCTGATGCAAAATCTGCAACAGAGCTCTGCCAAAACCTATCCATCATCAACCTTGGGCTGGGTGATGTAGATTCGGTGCTCGTTGAGGCCGCGCGGCGCGGTGCGGTAGTGGCGACTAACGACCGTGAACTCATCGAGCGCATCCACAACAATGGTGGCAAAGTACTGCGACCACGTGGCGGCCACAAACTAGAACTGCAGCCGGCAGAATGAGCAAAGCTGCTGTAGAAATAATGCCAGAACGGCGTGTTATCCCGCCTCCAATGCCGATGGTTAAATTCACTAAGGCCCAGCTAGAACGTCGCGAAGAACTACTCCACGAGCCTGTTCGCCAGTTCAAAATTAGTGAACATCCCGGCGCTGTATCATTACTCGAAACGATGCGCGCTGGCAGCTTCCAAGGACGACAGCTGGGCGAGGCGGCTGTACTATATGAGCGCATGACCTACGAGGAACTGGGCATCATCTGGTCGCTCGCGGGCAGCCTATTCAGTGCAGGGATGCGGCAAGTAGTCATCGACGGCATCCGTAACGGACTGGTAGATATACTGGTCTGCACCGGTGCACTATTCGAACAGGACATGCTCGAGGCACTGGGGCACTACCACTACCATTGTCAACCAACACAAGATGACGCAGAATTGCAAGACCTGCTAATCGACAGAGTATATGATCACCTACTCGACGAGTTGGCACTGCGGCAGGTTGACTACACCTACAGCACAATTGCCGACGGTCTAGAACCGGGGCGCTACTCTAGTCGTACTTTTCTCAATGCATGTGGTCGCTGGCTTACAAGGACGGAAGGGGTGCAGGACTCGGTTCTACAGGCTGCCTTTGAAATGGACGTCCCCATTTTTGTCCCAGCGCTCAATGACTGCTCGGTGGGTGTAGGATTGGTGATGCAACAGGCACAACGAGGGTTGGAGCAGAGTGTCGGAATCGATAGTATTCGAGACTTCCACGAACTGGCCGAGCTCAAGGCGTCTGCCGGTGAGACTGGGCTGCTGATTGTCGGTGGCGGCGTCCCAAAAAACTATGCGCAGGACGCCGTTGTTATGGCGGAGATGCTTGGACATACACCGAGCCGACATCGCTTCGGCATCCAGCTTTCAGTCGCTGACATGCGCGATGGTGGCCTATCGGGTTCAACACTACGCGAGGCAATTTCTTGGGGCAAAAATGACCGCAAAATTGAGGAAATAATGGTCTGGGGTGAAGCATCATTGACATTCCCGCTACTGATTGCCTACACATATCATCAACGTCTAAAACAGCCGCGCGAGCTTCGGCGACTGGCGCTTCTCTTCAACGACTAACGCTTTTAACTGCACTACCGTCGCTCAAAGTTCTGATGCGTAGAGACTTCACGCAACAGTTGCCCGACCGCGACCCTCAAGAAACACGTGAATGGATTGAGTCGCTGGAAGCAGTAGTTGCGGAGGGTGGCAGCAACCACGCACGAAACCTGCTCTACAGGCTGCTTGAAGCTGCACAAGCACAGGGTGTTGCAATTCCAGAGGTGCTGAATACGCCCTACGTCAACACCATTCCCGCCAATGCCGACCTATCATATCCAGGTGATGAAGGAATTGAGCGACGTATCCGGCGCATCATCCGCTGGAACGCAGCGATGATGGTCTCACGCGCCAATAAGGTCAACGCAGGTATCGGCGGTCATATCTCCACCTATGCCTCAGCGGCGAGCCTCTACGAGATTGGATTCAACCATTTTTTCCGCGGCAAGGAAAATGGGGCGGGTGACTTGGTCTATTTCCAAGGCCATGCCTCACCCGGCATCTATTCGCGTGCCTTTCTCGAAAGGCGATTAAGTGAATCGCAAATGGACCACTTTCGCCGTGAGGTTGCCGGCGGTGGACTCTCGTCATATCCACATCCACGTTTGATGCCGGATTTCTGGGAATTTCCAACCGTTTCGATGGGGCTCGGACCAACTAACGCCATCTACCAAGCACGCTTCAACCGCTATCTTCATGCGCGTGGAATTACTGATACTAGTAAGTCACGCGTTTGGGCCTTTCCAGGTGATGGGGAGTGTGATGAGCCGGAAACGCTGCATGCGCTGACACTGGCTGCGCGAGAGAAGCTGGATAATCTCATTTTTGTCGTCAACTGCAACCTACAGCGACTCGACGGACCCGTGCGTGGCAATGGCAAGATTATCCAGGAGCTTGAAGCAAAATTTCTAGGTGCTGGCTGGAATGTTATCAAGGTCATTTGGGGAAGCGACTGGGATCCGCTGCTAGCACGTGATGGCGACGGACTTCTGCTAGCACGCATGGAAGAAACGCTTGATGGCGATTATCAGCGACTCGCAATTGAATCTGCCAGCGTTATTCGCGAGCAGTTCTTTGGGCCAGAACTCCAGCATATGGTAGCGGGTATTCCCGATGATAAGCTGACACGCATGCGGCGCGGTGGTCACGACGCGCAGAAGCTCTACTCGGCCTACCGAACGGCGATTGAACACGAGGGTGCGCCGACTGCCATTTTGGCAAAAACTGTAAAAGGATGGGCTCTCGGCGGCGGCTTCGAAGCACGCAACATTACCCACCAGAAAAAGGCGCTCGAGTCACCAGACTTGAAATTTTTCCGAGACCTGCTTGAGCTGCCAATTGCCGACGCGAAGCTAGATGGATTTCCCTACTATCTACCATCGGATGACAGCGAGGAGGTGCAATACCTGCTATCTCATCGCGATGAACTCGGCGGCTACATGCCACAGCGCAGGCGCGCCACGACAACTATCGCTCTTCCAAAGCGAGATGCATACGAAGAATTTGACGAAGGGAGTGGCAAGCAGGAAGTTTCGACAACAATGGCATTCGTACGAATGATGCGTAACCTAATGCTGTCCGGGGAATTTGGTAAACGCATTGTCCCAATCGTGCCTGATGAAGCGCGCACCTTCGGCATGGAAGCACTCTTCACGGAGTTCAAAATTTATAATGCTCTCGGGCAGGACTACACGCCAGTAGACGCTGAATTGCTGCTATCGTATATTGAGGCTGATGACGGACAGATTATGGAGGAGGGTATCTCCGAGGCAGGTGCGATGAGTTCCTTCACAGCCGCTGGCACTACTTACTCCAGTTTTGGCGAGCACACTATTCCATTCTACATTTTCTACTCTATGTTTGGCTTCCAACGCGTCGGGGACGCCATATGGTGTGCAGCCGATTCGCGCGCCAAGGGATTCCTGCTCGGCGCGACCGCCGGCCGCACGACGCTCAACGGCGAGGGACTGCAGCACCAGGACGGTCATTCGCTTCTGGTCGCCACAACTGTGCCGTGCTGCCTTACGTATGATCCTGCATTCGCGTATGAGATTGCAGTTATAGTGCGCGAAGGATTACGTCGCATGATTGATGATGATGAAGATTTGCTATACTACCTAACACTCTACAACGAAAATTATCCAATGCCGCCCAAACCATCTCGTGCAGAACACGGCATCATACAGGGAATCTACTGCTTTCACAAGCCCAAGAAACCTCAGGTGCGCCTCTTCGGCAGTGGCTCAATTATGCAACAGGTGCTACGTGCAGCTGACATCCTGAAAGGACAATTCGGCGTCGCGGCTGAAATATGGTCAGTTACCAGCTACGGCGGCCTGCGGCGTGACGCGATGAATTGTGAACGATGGAACTGGCTGCACCCCGAAGAGAAAGAAAAATTGCCATTCATCCAGCAGAAATTGGGCAAGCGTGGATTACCAACTGTCGCCACGACTGACTTCATGCGTGCAGTTCCGGACATGGTCAGTAAGTGGGTACCCGGCACCTACATCACACTCGGCACTGACGGTTTTGGACGCAGCGATGCTCGTAAGCAGCTACGTAGCTTTTTCGAGATTAGTAGTGAGCATATTGCCGTGGCTGCCTTGAATGCACTCGCTCAGTCCGGCAAGTTCCCCGTAAAAGACGTAACCAAAGCCATGAAGACTTTGGGTATTGACCCTAGTCTAGCTGACCCATTTTACTCGTATTAAATCGTATGCCGAACTTACATCGGTGGCATGCCGCCACCCATATCTCCACCACCAGGAGGACCGGGCATTTCTTCAGGCGCCTTGGAGGCGATGATATCATCGATGCGCAAAATCATGCTGGAAACATCGGTTGCCGATGAGATTGCCTGCGTCTTGACACGTAGCGGTTCCATCACGTTGCGCGAGCGCATGTTGACAACTGAACCACTGAAGACATCTAGGCCAGCGTGGGGGTTGCGTCCTTTGCGGGTGTGTGCTTTGCGTAGTGCCATCAGTGTGTCGATGACGTCCAACCCAGCGTTCTCGGCCAATGTGCGTGGCACGATTTCAATCGCGTCCGCAAACGCTTCAATCGCGAGCTGTTCGCGGCCGCCGACGCGTGGGGCGAACTTGCGCAACTTCAGCGCGAGCTCTATTTCAGCTGCGCCGCCACCGGTTACCATGCGACCGTCTTCGACTACTAGTGACACGACACCAATCGCGTCCTCGAGGTTGCGCTCGATTTCGTCGATGACGTGCTCGGTGCCACCACGGACTAATATCGATACTGACTTGGGATTGCTGCAGTTAGTGATGAAAGTCATATCGTCGTCGCCAATCTTACGCACCTCTACGAGACCGGCTGCGCCCAGATCTGCACTGCTGATGGAATCAATACTCGAGACTATGCTGCCTCCGGTCGCGCGTGCTAGCGCTTCCATATCAGATTTCTTGGCGCGTCGGATGGCCATAATACCCTGACGAGACATGAAGTGCTGTGCTAGGTCATCAATGCCTTTTTGACAAATAACAACTGTTGCACCCGCCTTTTTTACCTTCGCAACGAGATTGCGAATGGCGTCCTCTTCCTGATCCAAGAACGCTTGCACCTGTGCCGGGTCATTAATCTGAATCTTGGCGTCAAACTCGGTCTTCCGAATTTCGAACGCGGCATCAACTAATGCCACCTTAGCTTTCTCGATACACCGAGGCATACCTGTGTGTACCGGCTCCTTGTCTAAAATAATTCCAGTTATCAGCTCAGTATCACTGATAGAGCCGCCCTGCTTTTTTTGGATCTTAATGTCATCGCGATCAGCCGTAGTGTTGCTACCCTGTCCCTCAGCAACCGACCGAACGGCGCTTACAGTAATATCGGCCAGGAAGCCTGCCATGGCCTCAGATGACTTGCCGGTCATCGCAGTAATTGCCACCGCTCGGAGTTTGGAAGTCTCGTTACGCCGGATGGGGCGTGCATACTTCAGCATCACAGTTTCAGCCTCTGTTGCGGCCCGGCGATAGCCGTTGCCAATGGCAGTGGCATGAACACCTTGATTCAGCAGTTCCTCAGCATTCTTGAGCAACTCACCTGCAAGGATGACTGCAGTAGTAGTACCGTCGCCGCACTCAGAATCCTGCGTCTTGGCGACCTCAACAATCATCTTAGCGGCCGGGTGCTCGACTTCAATTTCCTTTAGAATCGTTACACCGTCGTTGGTAATTACAACGTCACCCATTGAATCTACCATCATCTTGTCCATTCCCTTCGGACCTAGAGTGCTGCGTACCGCCTCGGCTATCGCCTTGGCGGCTGCGATATTATTGTGTGTTGCCTGTCGGCCGGTATCGCGCTGTGTGCCTTCCTTGAGGATAAGCACAGGAGTATTGCCTGACATCATAGGGCCTCATCCTAGGATATAATATAAAAAATTAACACTTTTTGGTAAAAAAAGAGTTTAATTTCGTAAAAACTCCAATAATTGTAGTGAAATTAGGGCACTTGTGCCGATTGCAACGAAATTTACACCGGCATTACCGAGCCAACCACGCTTTTCAGCAGTCGCACCTAGTATTGAATCGAGTTGGCAGCCGACAAAACCTAGGCCAGCAGGCAATAAAAGCAGTAGGAAGTCAAAATTTCCTGCCTGCTTCCACTCAAAACCATCCGGCCAGCCTATGATAACAAACACAGCGAGCGAAATCATACTCATACTGAGTGCCGAAAGCGCTGCTGCCAGCGAGCCAATTGCCGATATTCCACCATCTGTGCCTGGTGCAACCCTGATACGGGGGTTGATAATCAGGACTGGTGCCGGGGCCAGCACACCGATTTCGCTTGCTAGTGTGTCGGCAGCTGCAACCGCCAGCGCAGTAGTGAAGGCAACTAGCGCTTGCTCGTCATCTAGCCATCCTATGCCATAAGTCATGGCCACCAGCGCCGGGATGGTGCCGTTAGAAAGCACGTTGGCGCCACCGCGCATACCATCTTCTGATTCTTCAACCCCTAATTGTTGTTTGTAGTGGAAGCCAAAGCGTGTCGCGAGGAATGAGCCACCAACAAATATTAGCAGTATCAACAACCAGCTCCAGTGGCCCATTGTACCAGAAATAAAACAGATTAGGAACGCCAAGATGGTCCCGACCAAGTCGAGGACACGTGCCTTGTAGGCGACCCCAGCAATCAATCCACTAGCCAGTGCAATCAATGCAATCTGGAACGGTACCAGCTCCACGCCAGCTCGCACATCCCCCGCTATTTAAAATCAGCCTGAGAGGGATGCCAGTGTTTTTTCGTATTCCTTGATGAACTCAGCTTTGATTTCTAACATCCGTTCCGGTGTACGCGCCTCGACAAACATGCGCATCACCGGCTGCGTGTTGGAAGGACGCAGCAACACCCATCCATCATCAAGCCATACCTTGACACCATCGATAGTCTCAACCCTATATCCGCGCTGTGTGAAGTCTGCCTGCAGCGCCGTATTCAGGTCAAATTTTATCTCGTCGGGGCAAGTAAATTTCAGTTCCTCGTACGGCAGCGACGGAATCTCGTCTGCCAACGCGGCGAGCGTACGGCCAGAACCGTGCAGGAGCTCCGCCACCTTGAGCGAGATTATTAGCGGGTCATCAAACAGGAACTCCGTCAGGTCCGGTGCAAAAAGATGTGCTGAAATCTCGAGCGCAAGAACCGCGTCATGCTTTTTCAGCTCCTCGCAAACGAAAACGTCGCCGACCCTTATCCAGACTAGCTTGGCACCCAGTTTCGGGATTTCATCCTCCAGAACCATTGAGCAGGGAACGTTCGCCAACACCGGCCCTCGGCGAAGCTTCAGCAGTTCGCGTGCCAGGATGATGCCTATTTTCTCGGTCTGCACCGCACGTCCAAGATCATCAACAAAGACGCAACGGTCACAGTCGCCGTCGAAGGCAATACCACAATCGAAATCGCCCTCGGCAACCAGGCTCATCAGCGCGCCAATGTTTTTCGGCGCCGGTTCCGAAGGACGATTCGGGAAGCTGCCGTCCGGCTCGCCATTGATGATTTCGGTTGTGGCGCCAAAGCGTTGGAAGAGCGACTCCAAAATAACGCCGCCAACGCCGTTGCCGGGATCGAGGGCAATTTTCATCCCTTCAAGAGAGCCTATGCGCTCGGCGGCGAAAGTCGCAAAGAGCTCCAGCACCTCCTCCTCCGGCACGTGCGACAGATCGCCCTCGACCGCTGACGATGGGGGGGCGCCAGCGAAAAATAGGTCGCGCACCTCTGTATTACCATCAGTAAAGCCAGTGCCATCAGGATGCCTGAAACGAATACCGTTGTATTCAGCTGGATTATGACTGGCAGTGATGTATACGCCACCGGCGAAATCACCGCGCCAGGTCCACCAGTTAGCGACTGGAATCGGGACCATCCCCACCGACTCGACGTCGCAGCCGCCGCTGCGCAGCCCCGCAATTACCGCCGCCTCGAGGTCGGGCGAGCTAGTGCGCGCGTCGCGCCCAATGCAAATGCGGCCGGATGTGCCCTTGCTGGCATGGTAGGCTGCAAATGTCGCGCCGACCCGTTCAGCGGTCGCGAGCGTCAGCTCGCCGCCATAGATGCCGCGGATATCGTAGGCACGAAAGATAGTGCGCGGGACCTCCATGCGGCGGCGCATTCGGGGGACATTATAGAGATAGTGCTCCATTAGGAAGCCACAGCCATTATTGCTGCCGTGCTTTCGCGTAGCATGGTCCTAACTGAATCCACTATGCCAGCCCTCGGTACACCAGCACCCGACTTCGTGCTACCGGAGCCGGATACCAATCGCAAATGGGCGCTTGACGATTTCCGGGAAGAAGCTATGGTTGTCGTCTTTACTTGCAACCATTGCCCCTATGCACAGGCAGTCGAAGATCGCATCATTGCACTGGCACGCCAATTCCAAAATAAAGTGGACTTCGTAGCAATTAGTGCGAATGACGTCGACAATTTTCCTGATGACGCGCCGGGAAAGATGGCGCAGCGTGCTCGTGAGAAGGGATATCCCTTCCCGTACCTATACGATGAATCGCAGGCTGTCGCGCAAGCCTATGGTGCGGCGTGCACGCCAGATTTCTTTCTTTACGGGCCTGAAAGGGAGCTCGCCTACCGCGGGCGCCTCGATGACAACTGGAAGGAGCCAGAGAATGTGCAGTGTCAAGATTTGCGTGATGCCATCGATGCCGTACTCGCTGGAAAGCCTGCTGCAGAACCGCAGATGGCAGCAATAGGATGCAACATCAAGTGGAAGGAAGAAAAATGATTCACGTTTTACTTGTGACAGTGATGCTACTCTGCGCTTCTCTGGAATATGAACAAAACGTGCTGGCCCAGCCAAGCCAGACGGCCAGCAAGCCCCCTCTCTGCCATTAGGATTAGGCGCTCAATACTGTGTGAACCAGGTAGTAATTTGAGCAAGGATGGTGGTATTGAAAAAGGAGCAATAGGAAGCGCGCAAAGTTCTTCGAAGCCATAAGGACGGAACATCTCGCGGATAGAGATGTACGAATGTGCAGTGTGAATACGAGTGTTATAGTCTATCTCTCCGCCAAGCCACATTTCCATTTTTTTCAGTAGCATATACTGACTATGCCAGTTTGGCATCCCAATAACGAGATGACCTCCCGGTCGGACGACGCGTCTCAATTCTGCCGCACCCTGTCTAGGATCTGGAAGATGTTCAAGTACAGCGACGCTCATTGCTACATCGAACTCACAATCCGCGAAAGGCAGCGACATTGCATCACCCTCGATGAGTTCTATATTAGATTTCATTCGCCGTGCTTGACGACGAATAAACGGGAAATAACTTTCATGATTGTCGAGTGCCACTACATCATGCCCCATGCTTGCTACAGCGAGGCTCATCCAGCCAGACCCTGCCCCAGCTTCAAGCGTCCTCCCAGGTGGTACATGCTTACGTATCGCTCGAGGTACTACCTCCATCCTCCGGCGCAACAGGTAACGTGTGTTCGGATCAATCATCATCATTGTCTCGTGTCAATCCCATCAACAGCGCGAATCCTAGGATTGTGAAGAGACAAGCTGCACCACTGGCAATACCAATATACAGGGTAAAATCGGCACCTGAATTAATTTCAATGAAAGACAGTCCTTGGTCAAGCAGATAAAGTATTAGTGCTATAATTACCGAGATGCCGGCCAGTACCAAACAGAGACCCCATGAAAGGAAACCAGCCAGACCGCGGAAGAAGCTCATTGTTTTTCCTCAAGTTCAAGTTTTTCGAGTCGATAAGCGCTAAAGATGTGGATGTCCGAGTTCTCTAACAGCCGTTCCAGACAGGGGGCACACATTGGCTGCAGCAGCCCATCATCTTCTGAGCGTTTATGCTTGAGGTCTCCATCGTAACAATGTGAAACAAGATATTCTGCAGTCTCCGGTTCATTGAGCCGAGTCGGTGTCAATCCGTGGACATCAATACACATACGACAGTGCATGGACGCGGCGACAGAGTCCCTGATTAAAAGGTTCTCAAGGCTTAAATAATCGCCACAGGTCGAGCCGCACATGGCGAAGGAGAAGAAGACGCAAGGCTTCCAGTCGGCAGCCGGGCTGATACGCTATTTCGACGCCGAAGACAGTAATGCATTGCAAATCTCACGCTGGGGCGTCATGCTAGGTGGAATCCTCGCGATTTTGGTCGTAGAAATCTCTACCGCCACCGGCCTCCAGAATGGTGCATATACGCTAGCGGCCGGGCTCTCCCTAATTCTAATCAACGAATTTCGAATCGCGCGCTCGCTTACCCTCTAATAGCACGCGGAGTTGATATCAGCAATGGAGCAGTGCAACTACTGCGGATTCGTGCTTCAGGCTAGCGATGCTGGCTGCCCTAACTGCGGTGCAGCTACCAATTTACAGCAATCCCTTAGAGCTGATACTCCGACACAGCAATCGGTCGTGACGCCCTACGTACCCTCTCAACAACTACGTACTCCAAAATGGCTGAAACCACTGCTGGCAATCTTGTTGGTTGCGGCGCTACTTTCGCTACCGCAAGCACAGCCATACCTGCAACAGCTTGACGATATGTTTGGCGAGCTTTCAACGTCTTACTACGAAGTGCCGGAAACAATCACAATGACTATGATACGTAATTTCACTATTTTTCTAGGAGAACCTGTAGATGACCGAGGTACAACAAACGAATCAGACGACCAGCCAAACTCAGCCAACTGGAGACTGGCACTGAGCGAGCCAGGTCATCGTCCCAGCGGGCCACAGGGTGTCGGGAGTGACTGGCAGGAACTACAGTCGTTGGAAGCAACCCCCACTCCCGACTCACGTTCCGGCAAAATGGTTTGGGAAGGTACGCTGACAGGTGATGAGAGGGTTGATATCAGTGTTATCTACCAAGTACGAGTCAATACCATTCTCAGTCAGCTGACACCAGATGACTCTGGCACGGTCGAAGAAATCCCTGCAAATTGGGATGCTTTCTTGCAAGATGAATGGAAAATCGAGCCATCTGACCCGCAGGTCCAAACGCTCGCTGCCGAGCTCGCTGATGGGAGCGATGGGAACGTACTATGGATACTGCGTAACATCTTCGATTACATCATGGAAAATTTCGATTATGTGCTAGGGGCAACGCCACGCAGCTGCCAGCAAACGCTAGCGCACGGCTATGGCGATTGCGACGATCTAGGACTGCTCTTCACTTCGTTATCGCGTGCGGCCGGTATCCCGGCCTGGATGGAACTAGGGATGATTCCTCGCTCAGCAGACGGCCTGCAGGATTGGGGGGGGCATGCCTGGGTCAACGCTTTGGTGCCACTATCCAATGGGAACCTAACAGTAATTACGGCTGATCTCGCCAACGGATATTTCCTCTGGATGCCACCTTATCGGCTTTCAGAATGGGTTGACAACGGAGATGCAGATGACCTGAAGGCCTTCTACTTCCTTTTCTCATCACAAGGAAAGGGTGCTGCCAGCTTCAGCGAGGATCTTACCATCGCCAGCTGGAGTCAGGAAGGTAAGCTCCGTATCGCTGCATGAAGTACCTTCTTTTCCAGCCGGAGGAGCTGGATGAGCTTATGCGGTTCCTAACGGCAAATCTAGATGAGAGCTACAAACCAGAAGTATTTCTAAAAATTCAGTCGCAGTGGCCTGACGGCTTCGCAATAGCGCGGCGCGGTGGAATTATTGTCGGAGCGGCGTGCGGTGCACTGCTGCCAGGAAATAAGTTGCGAGTACTGATTCTAGTCCTCGCACCGGAGGTGCAACGTCAGGGGCACGGACGCAAACTACTCGAAATGCTAATGGCGGCTGGACGCAAGCGTGGTTGCAAACGCGTTGCCCTCGAGGCACGGGTCGATTCAGCCGCAGTCAAGTTTTACCGTCACCTCGGCTTTTCCAGCGTAGATTTGCTGCCGTGTTATTATCAGGACGGTGGCGACGCTGTCGTGATGGAAAGATTAGTCTAGCGAGGTCGTCACTGCAATATCAATCAAGCGGCAGCTCCGCAAGCTACTGAAGTCCATATACAAAAATTGTAATGTTCGGCGTATGCCGAGAAACTCAGACAATCATATAAAAATTGACCTTGATAATTGAATGATAGTGTCAAAAAATACACTTATTGCCGAATATAGGCTTGCCCAAAGGCTTTTATACTCACCCAAATCCGCCCGGGGCCCCGGTTACTGTGGATATGGAGGTGTTTGAATGGCGACAAAAACAAAAAAGAAGGGCGAAAAAGTAGAAGATATACTTACCTGTTCGGAATGTGGCAGTGGACATTTAAAACGGGACTACGACCACGCTGAAGTAGTCTGTGCCGACTGCGGATTGGTGCTAGAGGAGAACATTGTCGACCCTGGTCCAGAATGGCGCGCTTTCGATATGCAGCAGGAGAACGCCCTCGCGCGGGCAGGACCGCCAATGTCAACTACTCTGCCCGACAAAGGACTTTCAACCGAAATTTCACCTACAAACCGCGATTACTACGGCCGTTCCATCTCCAACCGGAACCAGTCTATGCTGTTCCGCATGCGAAAATGGCAACGCCGCGCCCGAGCCTCCAAGTCAGCTGAGCGCAACATGGCAGTTGCGATGCGCGAGATGCAAGCGGTAGCTACCAACTTGAAACTGCCGCGACGCATCCAAGAAACAGCTGCATTCATCTATCGTCGCGCAATCCAGGAGCAGTCGCTCTCAGGTCGCGCAATCGAAATGGTGGCCTGTGCTGCACTATATGCAGCCTGCCGGCAGGAAGGTGTGCCACGCACACTGACTGAGATTAGCCGTCACAGCCGTTATTCACGCAAGGAAATTTCGCGAACTTACCAAGTGATGGTTAAAGCCCTGAAAATGCACTCAATGCCTCCCCTGCCTGAGGATTATCTGCCGCGCATCTGCTCTAAGCTGGAGTTGACACCAAAGGTCGAAGGCACCGCCCGCGACCTGCTACGCGCTGCTCAGGATGTACCACTCACTAATTCAGTGCCAATATCACTCGCGGCAGCTTCAGTCTATATTGCCTCGATCATTAACAACGAACGGCGCAAGCAGAAAGACGTCGCGCGCGCCGCAGACCTCACTGAAGTTACAATCCGCAGCCGCTACAAGGAAATGGCGCAGTTCCTGAATATCGACATCCACATCTGACGCTTTTAAGCGCGTCCCGCTTCGGGGCGGATGATTCTGCGCTGGCACGGTCATGCTTGCTTCGAGCTGCAATCCGACGTCACGCTGGTCATTGACCCACACGATGGCCGCTCAATAGGACTGCCGCCACCAATTGCTAGCGCCGACCTTATACTGGTCAGTCATGATCATTTCGACCACAATCAAGTACGGAATGTGCGTGGCCTACGCAGTCGAGTCATCGACACTACAGGATCGCATCAGTTCCAGGGCCACGCCATTCGAGGCATACAGGCATTCCACGATGATGAGCAGGGCGCAAAGCGTGGCAGCATAGTCATGTTTAAGTTCGAGATGCAGGGCATCTCCTTCCTCCATGCTGCTGACCTAGGCCACTACCCTACTGAACAAATAGACCTGATGCAGGGGTGTGATCTACTGTTTCTCCCAGTGGGTGGTGTTTTCACTATCGACGCCGCAATGGCGTGGCGCGTAGCGCAGGCGGTCGCGCCTCGCGTAGTTGTACCTATGCACTATCGCTACGGCTCGCTTACGCTTGCCATCGAGGATGTGCAGCCCTTTCTCGACAGCAGCCCATGGCCGGTAGTGGACCTCGGCGTCGAGATGGAACTGGAACAGGATGACCTGCCAATACAACCGGAAGTGTGGAGGTTTCTGAGCTGATGAACCAACACATCTACCGCCGCTTCAATCACACCATGGGGGCGTGCTACGTAGTCTACTTCCTACTACCATCAACACTATTTGGAATTGAGCGGTTTGTCTTCGCAGCTGGTTTCTGGTTCGCCACCGCCACAGTTGATGCTATGCGTCTACGCTCCTCCCGCAAAATGCCTGGCATCCGCGACTATGAGCAGCGCCGTATTGCCGGTTTCCTCTGGTTCTCTAGCGGCGCAACCATACTGCTGGCGGCACATGAATATCTTGGTGTTGGTCAAGCGGTGGTAATAGCAACTATCATTGCTGCAGCTTATACTGACCCATTACTGGGTGAACTGAAATCACGACTATCACACCAGCAGACGCTTGCATGTGGCACCATAATGGCGTTCCTGATTTACATCTCTATATTCGGGATAGCAAGTGGCTTTTCTGGCCCCGCATTTGGTTATGCACTAATCGCCGCAGTCGTAATGGTGGCAGTTGAGTTGCCAAGCATAAAATGGCTTGACGACGATTTGTTAATGCAACTAACTCCAGTGGCCATACTGCTGTTGCTGGCGACACTGTCAGGCTCACCTCAGCTGCCGGACGAATTGGTAACGGAGGTTCTTGAGTGCTGCTAAAACTCTACCTAGCAATGCTCTACTTGGCACTGGGTACTGTGGGTATGCTCTTCATACTGCAGGGCTACTGGCCCGTCACCTTTCTACTGTGGAGCGGTAACGCCATACCAGGAGTTCTATTAGTGCAGTCACTGGGAAAAGAAAATGCAAATTAATTATCGGCGACGGTGGGCTGGAGTACGACGCGCGTTGCGTGAAGCAGACGCGGACGCATTTGTCGCTGTGGCTGCTGCCAATACGCGCTGGCTTGCATCAGCTGAATCACCGCCTGGCTCGCCCCCTGGCTCCACGCTGAATTACGTCGTCGTACCACAACGCGGAGTACCAATCGGGATAACTTCTTCACTTGAAGGACACCGCTGCCAGAAAGAAGCTGGAGTGAAGGACTTGCGACTATGGTCAGGTTACCCAGACGTCGGTGCGGAACACACGTCAGCCAAAGCAGCGCTGAAAGCGCTACTCGAAGAAAAAGAAGCGAAAAGTGTTCTGACCGACCATTCATTGCGGCTCCAGCGCGGTATTTCGGTTCAAAATTCGACCGCAGTACGCGACCTGCGCGCCTGCAAAGCACCCGATGAACTGGAGCGCATTCGTATTGCAGTCAGACACGCGGATGCCGGGCAGAGATTTGCACATGAGCTGTGTGAAGCAGGTACAGAACTGGCGGAGTACGAGGTAGCTGCCGAGATTGACTACTTCCTGCGGCGACGTGGAGTTCAAGAGACCTCCTTCACCACTATAATTGCCTCTGGTTCTAACGCTGCATTCTCGCACCACTCACCTGGCCAACGGCGATTACGCGACGGCGATCCCGTCATTTGCGATTTCGGAGTTTTCTGGAAAGGATACTGCTCCGATATTACACGCACTTATTTCGTCGGCGGCAACCCAGCTCCGAAATGGAGACGGCGATATGCTATGGTGTTAGAAGCGAACCAGCGTTCACAAAATGCACTGCGCCACGGGGCTGTAGCACAAGATGTGGATGGCGCAGGACGTAACTTTCTTGGCAGTAAGGGAGTCGGCAAGCATTTCGTCCATGGAACGGGTCATGGTTTCGGCCATGAAATACATGAATGGCCATCGATTACCTATGGGCAGAAAACAGTCCTACAACAAGGGATGACTGTAACTATCGAACCGGGGCTCTACTTCCCACGACAGGGAGGTATTCGAATTGAGGATGATTTGCTGGTAACGCGCTCTGGTTCTGAGGAGCTGACGCACTCCGCGAAGGCGTTATACTGACGCTGTACTGGCGCGAACGTGAGCGTTGCCGCACGTGTGGTGGAACGGCTGCTGGAAGAGCGCCCGCAGTCACGTGACGCCGTTGAGCGCATCAAGCTGGATGTAGCTCGTTCCAGCAACTCGAAAGGCCTACCGGCCAACAACGAATTACTGGCACAGCTGGACACGAATGCAGAGCCTGAGTTGGCAATGCTATTACGGGTCAAGCCGATGCGCACCTCCGCCGGCGTTGCCCCTGTGGCGATTATGACTTCACCTGCACCCTGCCCCCACGGTACCTGTACCTACTGTCCAGGCGGACCTGTAAATGAAGCTCCGCAATCATACACAGGCCACGAGCCGGCGGCACGGCGTGGGGCACGACATAGCTACAACCCGGAAACTCAAGTGGCAGGTCGGCTTGAACAATATGCTCGCAACGGCCACCCGACAGACAAAGTGGAGCTAATCATCATGGGCGGCACCTTCACCGCCCGCGAACCCGAATATCAGGACGAATTCCTGCGTGGTGCCTTCCGCACCCTGAACGGTTCAGTGAGTGGGTCACTCGACGCAGCACTGGCTGCCAACGGTACAGCACCTCATCGCTGCGTAGCACTGACTATGGAAACACGTCCGACTGAATGTAGTGACTGGGCCGTGCATCAGATGCGGCGACAGGGGGCTACACGTGTCGAAATTGGTGTCCAGTGCCTAGACGACGCGGTGCTCGACAAACTCAACCGGCAACAGTCAGTTGATGATGTAATTGCAGCGACACGGAGGCTTAAGCGAGCCGGCCTGAAAGTAGTCTATCACCTGATGCCCGGCCTTCCAGGCATGTCACCTGAGAAGGACAGACGCGACTTCGCTCGGCTCTTCAATGAAGCTGATTTCCAACCCGACATGCTCAAACTCTACCCAACACTGCTGGTCAAAGGCGCGCCGCTAGCGGCCAACCCGGGTAACTGGGTGCCGTACGATACTGAGACTGCAGCCAATGTCGTCGCTGACCTGAAGGAAATGGTGCCACCATGGGTCCGCATCCAGCGCATCCAGCGCGATATCCCAAAGCATCAGATTATTGCCGGCGTGATGAACTCCAACCTGCGACAGTATGCACGTCGCGAACTGAAGCGACGTGGCAAGCGCTGCGCCTGCATCAACTGCCGCGAAGTGTGGCGCGCACGCATCGATCCCGCCGACGCGGAGCTGCGGACACGCAAGTACGAGGCGAGCGGAGGCACCGAGTATTTTGTTTCACTCGAAGCAGGGCGCAAACTACTCGCCTACTTGCGCCTACGGCACGATGAGCAGGCAACTGTACGTGAGTTGAAAGTCACCGGCCAGGCCGCCCGGCTAAGCTCAGAAGACAGCGGTATCCAGCATCGCGGGCTCGGTACACGGCTGATGGGAATCGCCGAGGACATGTCCAGTGATTTTGGACGTCTACGCGTCACCCATGGCGTTGGAACACTGGAATATTACCGCAAGCTTGGCTACGAACTAGACGACAATTATGTCGTTAAGGAGATCTAGGACAAGAATAATACGATATGAAGATTCCAGACCGCATGGAGTAATAATCCGGGCAATAAACTCCGAGTTTCAATTCTCAAATAACCATATACTAATCCAGACCAAAGGGCACCCAGCACAGCAAACAACGGTTCTTCATTAAGTGAATGTGCAATAGCAAAAAGTATTGATGAAATAATTATGGACGTCCACTTACCATATCGTTCGAAAAAGACATCGAGAACCAAACCTCGGTAAAGAATTTCTTCATAAAGTGGAGCTATAATTACGAGGGATAGAAACAGAACTGAAGTATTGGTGGACAAGGAAGGGCAGGAAATTTCGATGGGGAATATCAAGTTCAAAGTACTTGAAATCAAGAACTAGATTTATCCAATTTCACGTAGCCTCGCTCGACCACTCGGCAGCAGTGTCAGCCTTAAACCCATAGTTCCTGCCTACTGATGAACCCGGTCGAACGCTGGCTGGCATCGCGCAATGGGATGGAACTGCGGCTACAGGTGCTTGGAGCGCTGCTGCTCTTTGAATATTCGGGCTATGCATTCATCAACCACCTGACAGCGTGGCGCGCGGAATCGCTTGGTCACAGCTACCTCGAACCGTGGTCGGCAATCGACAACAGTATTCCATTCATCCCAGTCAGCATTCTACTCTACGTACCACTACTACCAATGGTCGCTGTGCCGGCATTCGCGCTCTCCGAGGAGAAAATCCGTACCGGCTTCTGGACCTATGTTGGGGTAATCGTCTCTTCGTTCGCCATCTTTCTGCTAGTACCAATGAAGATGACGCGCGACGGACTCGAAACAGGCGCTTTCGAACCACTGTTCCAGCTGCTATGGACTATTGACCCTCCCTTCAACACTTTTCCTAGCCTGCACGTCTCACTCGCGACCATCGCCACGCTGGCGGTGTGGCAGCACGACCGGAAACTCGGTCGCTGGATGCTAATTGGCGCGACTGTACTGACGCTCTCAACCTTCCTAGCCAAACAACACTTTGTGATCGACGCGATTGGCGGAATGGCACTCGCGATAGTGTGGTATCGCTACCACTACCTACCTCGCGTGCGGCTCATATAGACGCGGCAGCTGGAGCGCTATGGCGCTACCAGCAACGAGCGAGGAGATACTCGACTGGAGCTGGGACGACTACGCACCGCACTATGAATCACTAGCAACAACAGAACTGGATGAGGATGGAATCAGTGACTGGCTGCAACGCTGGTCAGACCTGGTCGAACTGCTCTCGGAAGTCGGCACTCGGATGCATATTGCGACAACAGTTGACACGACGGACGAGATAGCTCGCGACACTTATCACAAGTTCCTCGAGGGTGTAGGCGAGCCGGCGCAGGCGGCTGAACAACAGCTTAAGGAACGACTGCTCGCATCAGGACTTGAACCAGAAGGATTCACAGTCCAGCTACGCGCAATCCGTGCCGAGGCTGAACTGTTCTGTGAAGCAAATTTACCGCTTTTTACCGAGTCAAAGAAACTTGCCAACCGCTACGATGAAATCATTGGTGCTCAGTCAATCGAGTGGGACGGCGAGGAAAAGACTCTGACACAGCTACAGCCCGTCATGCTCGAGACTGACCGTGAACGTCGTGAGGCTGTGTGGCGGCTAGTTGCAGAGCGAAGACTTGCTGACCGTGACACTATCAACAATATCTGGCGGGAATTGCTGGAAGTACGTTGCAGGATTGCAGCCAACGCCGATTGCGCCGATTTTCGCGAGTTCTGCTGGAAGGCACTGCAACGCTTTGATTATTCTCCCGATGACTGCCTTGAGTTCCATGATGCGATTGCTGACGTGGCGTTGCCTGCTGCAGGTCGACTACTCGAACAGCGCCGCGAATTGCTCAGCGTAGGTAACTTGCGACCGTGGGACCTTGCGGTCGACACGCAAGGTCGCGACCCTCTGGCACCTTTCGATAATATAGCAGAGTTAGAGGCTGGCTGTGAACGCATCTTCAACGCCGTGGCGCCCGAACTCGGGGCAAGTTTCAGCACCATGCGTGAAGGCGGACTGCTGGACCTAGGCAACCGCAAGGGGAAAGCGCCAGGGGGATACTGCACGGAATACCACCGGCAGCGACTTCCGTTCATCTTCATGAACGCTGTGGGGGTGCACGGCGATGTCCAAACGCTGCTCCATGAAGGTGGCCACGCATTCCACGTCTTCGAGTCGGCCCAGCTGCCATACGCGATGCAGCGAGAGGTGGGGATGGAGTTTGCCGAGGTGGCGTCGATGGCGATGGAATTGCTGGCAGCACCCTATCTGGCCAAGAGTGAAGGTGGTTTCTATTCCACTGAAGAGGCAGCGCGCGCACGCTGCGAGCACTTGGAACGGTCGCTGCTTTTCTGGCCCTACATGGCGGTCGTCGATGGCTTCCAGCACTGGGCATACACCCATCCCAAAGCCGCTGCGCAGCCAGCGAAATGCGATGAGGCGTGGCGCGAACTATGGTTGCAGTTCCATCCACATCTGGACTGGGGAGAGTTTGACGACTATATCGAGACTGGCTGGCACAACAAACTGCACCTTTACCACGTGCCATTTTATTACGTCGAATACGGCATGGCGCAGCTTGGCTCGGTACAAGTGTGGTCTAACGCACTGCACAATCAGGAACAGGCGGTCACAGACTATCGTCGCGCACTGGCACTGGGCGCAACGGTAACACTCCCGGAGCTCTACGCTACCGCAGGCGGCCGCTTTGCCTTTGACGCGGAGACGCTTGGCAACGCAGTATCGCTCATAGAACGCACGCTAGGAGAACTGGCGACGTGAGCGAATCCATGCAGGATCTCTACGCGCCTAGCAGCATCTGCTTTGGCTGCGGCCCCGCAAACACAGATGGGCTGCGCATCAAGTCATTCCGCGACAAAGAAGGATTACAGATGGTTTTCCAGCCGCAGAAGCACCACCAGGCGTTTCCGGGGGTAATTAACGGCGGCATCATTGGTGCGCTGCTTGACTGCCACGGTAACTGGACCGCTGCCATCGCCATCATGGACCGACTTGTGTTGGAGGAGCCGCTCTGTACCGTTACTGCACAATATGAAGTAAAACTGCGGCGACCGACTCCGTTCGGTCCCACTCTGGATGTACGCAGCCGCATATTGGCACTGGAAAACGACCGGGCAGAGGTAATTATCGAGCTACAGGCCAATGAGGAAACTTGTGCCGTCGGTCGTGGGTTGTTCGTCGCCGTCAAGGAAGGTCACCCCGCTTGGCACCGCTGGGGATGAGCGCCGACTTGTGGCACGCCGCGCTGCGCCATCATAATACACGCGACTACCACGAAGCGCACGAACTCTTCGAAGATTTGTGGCTCGAGCTAGACGCCCGCGACGAAAAGGACATCGTGCAGGCACTCGCACAGACCGATGCGCTGGCGGTACACCTAGAAACCGGGAATCTGCGTGCCGCGCAACGGCTAATGCGACAACTACCACAACTTGCAACGGCACTGCCTGACACCTGGTGCGACGTCGAATTACAATCTCTGCGTGAATGGGTCGCTGAGGTCGCAGCTACGATACCCGTGCATGGAGATATTCCAGATACAGTGAGGCGGAAACCGCCCTCAATCACCAAGCGCGGTGATTAATCTGTCATACGGTCCGGATTCCTCGGCGACGGCTGCGCGCAGTGGCTCGAACAGACGGTCCAGTGCAGTAGCGGTGCCGTTTTTCAGGTCAAGCGGGTGTAGTTCTCCGCTGGAGAAGGCCGCTTCGAGCGTCGCGTAGTTCTCGAACTTAACCGGCCCGCCAAACTTCTCGGAGCGGTCGATAGTGACATCTCCCAATCCCGGTGTGAGCAAGTGCTCCCACAGGTCCAGGACGGGGTTCCCCTCGCGTTCAGGCGGGCAGAATGCCTTGGACAGCTTCTGCTGCAATTGCTTCGCACTGTCATGGACAAGCAAAGCACTTGCCGGGTCCGACTTGGACATCTTGGTATCAGTATCCATGCGGCCCGCTCCCGCAAGGGAGCCAAGCAATGGCGTGTGCAGCGCGACGATTTTGGGCAATCGCAACTTCTCCGCCGCGTCACGTGCCAGCATGTGAGCATGCCGTTGGTCCATCCCGCCCAGCGCCAAGTCGACTTCGAGGGCATAGATGTCGGTCGCCTGCATCGCAGGATAGAAAAACATGCTCGTATCTGATTCGGCTTCGTCCCCACTTCGCCCCATAATCGAGACCGCGCGGCGCATACGTTTCAATGATGTCGCCTTGGCAACATGTAGTACCCGCTCCCAGTAGCCGTCACTGCGTACCAACTCGCTCGCGGTCAGAAACTCGGTACCGGGGGCGAAAGTTCCGAACATCTGCCGCTGGTATTCAACGCCGGCATGCAGCGCGTCCCAATCGCCGTCCAGTTTGTTGTTGATGTAGCCATGCCAGTCAGCCAGCAAGACGGTAACACGAAAGCCAGCCGCGATGAGGTCACGCACCTTGAGCATGGGCACCAGCGACCCGGCATGCAGCAGACCGGATGGCTCGAAACCTATGTAGGCCATTGGCTGCGCCTTCGCCTCCAGTAACGCCTCCAGTTCTACCTGCGTGACGCACTCGGCAACTCCGCGCAGAACCAGGTCAAGTCTGTTTCCCATTACTACTTCACCCGCACACTCCATTAAAGCGGATTCGTCCATGCCCACTTCTGTAGGCAGCGGAACTTCCACCTGTCAAATAACTGTCAAAAATCCTATAGATAAGCATTTAAGCGACGACCCGCTCGACGGTCGGAGCAAAAATGTCTGAAGCCGCAGATAATCCGGAAGTTCTCGAGGCTGTTCGCCTACTGGTAGGAGACTTGGTGCGCAACAAGCGGTATGTCATGCTTGCTGCAGAGCCGGGTGAAGGAGATCCGCTTATAGGTCGTTTCAGGACCATTAATGATGCAAAACGCTTTGCGAAGAGAAGCGATATAGAACACTTTTCGCTCTGGACAGAGCTCCACCTAGAAAAGGGCAAGGATGCAGAAGACGACCTCAACCTAGACGAAACTTTTGAAGAGAGCGACTTGGACGGCGAGCTGGGAGACCTACTTGCGGATGACGAAGATTTACCAGACCTCGATGAAGATGAGGATTTGGACGAACTTCTATGAGTCCACAGGTTAAAATCTTCGAACTGATAGAAAAGGACCTCGAAGGCGCTACGATTGTCGTTGGCTTTCCCGGCGCAGGGCTGGTCGGCACGATAGCCGCTAACCACCTTATCAATTCGCAGGGCCTTGAGCAGATTGGCGTAATCGAGAGCCCACACTTTCCCGCAGTTTCAGTCGTGAAGGATGGGGTCCCACACAATCCAGTGCGAATTTATGCTGGTGAACAAACTTGCATACCTGAGCTAGTAAAAAGTGGCGACACCTGTAATCAATTGGTAGTTTGTGTCAGTGAGTTCTCGCCTCCGGCGCAACTGACCAAGCCGCTAGTCACTACGTTCTTCGAATGGATAATAGAGAAGGGATGCAAGCGAGTGATTTCGGCCGAGGGATTCCACTCCGCCGATGAAGATGAGATCCCGGATGAAGTTTATGGCGTTGGCTCGACTGAAGATGCTCGAAAGGGGATTGAGGAGGGAGGAGTCAAGCCGTTCATGTTCGGCACTATCGGTGGCGTTTCTGGAGTAATGCTGAACGAGGGCAAGCGGCGGAACTTCAACATGCTGAGCTTACTGGCCGAGGTCAAGGAAGACATTCCTGACGCGCGTGCGGCTGCACGTGTCATCCAAGTTCTGGACGAGAAACTACTAGCGATTAAGCTTGACCCAGAACCGCTGCTCGCCGAGGCAAAAGAACTCGAGGCGCAGGTGCGAATGATGCGTGACCAGGCACCTCCCGAAGCAAGCGCCGAAACACCGCGCTACATCGGTTAAGCGTTTTACCAGCACCTGAATAGGGGCACGTGACTCACACAGAAGCGCTCGCAGAAGCGCAGCAGCTGGTCGCTTCCGCGCTGAAGGAACTGGACTGGCCAGAGCTGCCGTACGACCATTACCCACTCCAGGGCGACCTAGCAGTCATCTGCTTCCCCGCTGCAAAACAACTGAAGCGCTCGCCTCCAGAATTGGCAAAAGAACTGGCCACTGTACTCGCCGACCACGGGCTCAGTGCATCTGCCGAGGGAGGCTACTGCAACATCACCCTAGACTGGCGCTCGCTTGCATCTGGCCTACTCACACAGATAGCTTCCGGTGATTTTGGCCGCGGCGCGCCGAGCGGGAAACGGGTGCTCATAGAGCACACATCAGCCAACGCCACAGGGCCATTCCATATGGGTCGTGCGCGCAATCCGATTATCGGTGACACGCTGGCACGGCTGCTGCACTATGCTGGTGACGAAGTGGCCACAGAGTACTACGTCAACGACATGGGGCGCCAGGCAGCAACGCTTGCCTACGGGCTAAGCCACTTCCCCTCAGGTGATAATGAAAAAGTGGACCACGCGCTAGTTAAATGCTACCAGCAGGCAAGCACAGCACTCGAGAACGACCCCACTGCCAAGAAGGCAATCTACGAGCTAATGGAGGCGTGCGAACAGGGTGATAAGAAAGCGATAAAGGATGTTGCTGGCGCCGCTGAGAAAATGCTCGTGGGCATGCGTATTTCACTGTCTCGGATGGGCGTCGAGGCCGAGGCGTTCTTCAACGAATCTAAGCTAGTGACTGGTGGTATGGTGAATGACGTTGTCGCGGCACTTGCAAAATCACCACTATGTGGAGATGAGGATGGTGCTAAGTATCTCGATCTCACAGACCATGGCATAGCAGGGCGTAATCAGAAATTCTTCTTTACCCGCAAGAGCGGACTCAGCCTCTACACGACACGTGACGTAGCATACCACCTCGACAAGTTCGACCGCTGCGACGTTGCTATCAATATCCTCGGTGAGGACCACAAACTGCAGTCACGGCTGCTCGGCATCGCACTGGGTGAACTCGGAGCACCTGCTCCGGACGCACAGTTCTATGCCTTCGTCAGCCTGCCTGGTGGGAAGATGTCGACCCGTGCCGGGCGCGTCGTCTACCTTGACGACATGCTCGATGAGGCACAGCAACGGGCACTAGCAGAACTGGAGCAACGACGAGGTGATATGCCCGCGAAGAAGCGGAAGGAACTGGCCACCATCATTGGCACCGGCGCACTGCGCTACAACATCCTGCGCGTGCAGGCTGAAAAGGGATTCACGTTCCGTTGGGAAGAAGCACTGAGTTTTGAGGGCGATTCAGCGCCGTTTGCGATGTATTCGCACGCGCGCTGCTGTGCCATCCTGCGCCGTACCGATGGAGATGCAGGTGGGAACCCTCCAGACGAGCTCCACACCACTGAAGAGGAGTTGCTGCGGCAGCTTGCTCGCTGGCCCTCGACCGTTACGCGTGCTGCAAAAGAGCGGAAAATGCACCTGCTCCCCGCCTTCGCGCACAGCCTCGCTGCGGCATTCAACGGTTTCTACCGCGACTGCATGGTAATTGGCGCTCCCGAGCAGGAATTCCGGCTGGGACTAGTAGACGGAACACGCCAAGTGCTTGCCGACGTGCTTGGAATGCTAGGAGTGGTTGCGCCGGAGGAAATGTAGGGTGCTGCGGCCGCAGTGGCACTTCCTCAGCGATGAGCCTCCGGCAGATATTGTTGAACTGCTACTGCTGCAGCGTGGCCTGACGGGAGCGGAACGTGACACGTTCATGCAGCCATCACTGGCACAGCTGCATGACCCATTTGCGCTTCTCGATATGGAAGCCGCCGTAACAAAGCTGGAATGGGCACTGACTTGGCAGCAGCCTGTAACGGTCTTCGGTGACTACGACTGCGACGGTGTCACTTCGACTGTTCTGCTCTATACACTGCTGCAGAAGGCGGGGTTGCAAGTCGACTACCATGTGCCGCACCGTATTGACGACGGCTACGGCCTCACATCCGATGGTGTGGAGAAAGTGCATGCGCGTGGGAGCCGGCTGATTGTAACAGTTGACAACGGTATCGCGGCTACTGAAGCTATCGAAAAGGCCAACGTCCTGGGCATGGAGGTCATAGTCACAGACCACCACAAGCAGGAAGGCGAACTGCCTCCCGCCTGCGCCGTCGTGAACCCAAATCGCAAGGATAACGAATATCCCTTTCAGGGAATTGCTGGTGTCGGTGTCGCTTACAAACTCTGCTGCGCACTGGCACCACGCATCCTTTCCTCTGACGAGGCCCGTTCATTCCTGCAGGAAGCACTGGATCTGGTAACACTTGGTACCGTAGCAGACATGATGCCATTGATTGACGAGAACCGCGCACTGGTAGCGCAGGGGCTTTCGCGTGTTGCTTCTTCCAAACGGGCTGGAGTTCAGGCACTCATCGAGCAGGCACGCGCTAAACGCGACATCGACCCGATCGACATCGGCTTCAGACTCGCTCCACGCATAAACGCCGCTGGACGGATGGAAGGCGCTGACATTGCACTAGAATTATTGCTGGCGCCGAACCTGACGACGGCACGTCCGCTCGCGGATAGACTAGGTCAACTTAACACAAAACGGCAGGCAGAGACCCGGCGCTGCGAGGAACTGGCACTTGAACTGGCTGAAGCTGAAAAAGGAGCGGATTTTATCGTCATCTGGCACCCTAAGATGCATGCCGGCGTAATGGGACTAGTCGCGTCGCATATCATGCGTCGCTTCCACCGGCCGACGCTGGTTCTGCAAGTAGACGGCAATACTGCAGGTGGCTCGGCGCGCTCAATTCCAGGTTACGATCTGAGTGCTGCAATCGATCGCAACAAAGTTCTCCTCGACGGCGGTGGTGGCCATGCCATGGCAGCCGGTTGCCATCTTCCGACAGGCAACCTCGAAAAACTGCGCGAAGCGCTGCAAGCAGACGCTGCTGAACGACTCACTGAGGAAATGCGACAGCCACTTCTGGAAATCGCAGCACCGCTGGATCGAAAACGCCTTGACCTGCATTTTCTGGAACAGGTCGAGCGACTTGCTCCTTTCGGACAGGGGAACCTAGCACCCACCTTTGCGCTACTCGGTCAGGAGGTGCAGACTGCGCATACTATGGGGCGCGATAATGATCACTTGCGAGTCTCACTGGCACGCTGCCCAAACGCAATTGGCTGGGGCATGGGTGAACGTGCTGATACACTGATACCTGGTAACAAAATTGACATCGCCTTCAGGCTAGAACGAAATCGCTACAGGGGGCGTGAAGAGCTACAGCTAGTGCTGAAAGACCTGAAACCTTCGAGGTAAATGGTGGTGGTGAGGGCCGGATTTGAACCGACGTAGATACGCTCTGCAGGCGTACGCATAGCCTCTCTGCCACCTCACCACGGTCGCGTCACTTGCCGGCGCGTTTAAGGATTGCCGGTTCGGGCGATGGTGCGAGAGATATCACTGCCACCCAGACTCTCGCGTTTCATGTCCGCCAGCAGCCGTTCATAGTGAGTAATCTGTTCCTCAACGCGTTCCATCTCCGATGCGTCGCCATCACCTTGTTCTATCCGCTGGCGGACGCGTTCACGGCGTGACTCCCACTTCTCCAGCTCAGCGACAGCCTGTAGGATTCGGACTTCCTCCATATCAAGTGAACCGTATGGTTTCCAAGTTGTGCGGGACACGCACCTCCATACGTGCCTTGCGGCGGATATCGGTGGCGAACTGCAGGCATTTCTGAGGGTCGCCGTGGTTCAAAAGGACAAGCTTGGGTCGCGGACGAATAGTGCGTAGGTAGCGCATCAGTTGTCGCTTGTCGCTGTGCCCCGAAAACCCTTCACACGTCTCCATGTTCATCTCCACTTTCACCGGCACCATTCCACCATTATTACGGTCGTGCAGGTGAATTTCATGCGCCCCCTGCTGTAAGCGCTGTCCAAGTGTGCCGGATGCTTGATAGCCAACGAAAACCATAGTATTCCTCTTATCGGGCGCCCAGTGACGTAAATATTCCATCACCGGCCCTCCATTAACCATGCCAGATGTGGCGAGGACAATGGTAGGCTCCTCCCGAGAACAGATTTCCTGCCGCATATCGGGTGAGTCCACCTTGCGGAACATATCATCGCGAAACGGGTTGCCTTGATTCTGGTAAATCTTGTTGCGCAAATTGTTATTCAAGTATTCGGGGTAGGCGGCGTGGAGCGCGGTTGCTTCCCAGATCATCCCATCTAGGAAGACGTCCATATCACCCAGCTTGCCCTCGCGATGAGCTTTCTCGAGTACCAGCATCACCTCCTGGGACCTACCTACGGCGAAGACAGGGATGAGAATCTTGCCCTTTCTCTCAACCGTGCGGTTGATGATTTCAGTCAGTTTTCGCATCCCCTCCTCGCGCGACGGCTGAAAGTCCTTGAAACCACCGTAAGTTGCTTCCATGATGAGCGATTCCATGCGCGGGAAGCGGTTGACGGCACGGTCAAAGAGCCAAGTGTTCTCGAACTTGATGTCACCTGAAAATACCATATTATGCTGCCCCTCGCCGACGTGGAAGTGGGCACTCGCAGAGCCAAGGATGTGACCGGAGTTGTGTAGGGTAAGCTTCAAGTCGGGAGCGATGTCGGTTGTGTCGCCGAAGTTGAGCGGGATACAGTTCTGCACCTGCTGCCGGATGTGCTTGCTGGAATATGGGACTTTTTTGGCTTCGGCGTTCTGAATCTTGATGTAGTCTGTCTGTAGAAGCGCTGCAAGGTCGCGTGTGGGTGGGGTGCAGTAGACGGGGCCATCGTAGCCATAAACAAATAACATCGGCAGCAGTGCTGAGTGGTCTAGGTGTGCGTGTGTCAACACCACGGCGTCAAGACCATCGAGAGGTGTCACCTCCGGTGCGTTCAGGAACGGGCTAGGTTCCTTTTCGTTACCGGGATTGAAGCCGCAATCAACTAGCACCTTGCTGTCCTTGGTCATTAGTAAGTGACAGGAACGGCCCACCTCGCGGTAACCGCCCAGCGCAGTGAGGCGGACATACTGTTCACCCTCGATGGTATCGCGGAACACCTTGCGGCCGACGCGAGTCATAAAATCTCTCCGCTTTTTGGCCACCTTTGGCTCAAGGACAAAGTTGCGGATTTCGCGCAACGTTTTCGACTCCATCGGAGCGTCACGGATGACAATTGGGTTCCAGCCGACTGCACGGCGCACCTCGTTAAGCACAGCGCCGAACTTGCCAATGGCACGACCTGGGTTCACTGCTTCTATGTAAACGTCGCCATTAATTTCGTCGAAACGCACACTGCTAATTTCGGCCTCGCTGGGGATTACTTCGCGCAGCTTCTCTTCCGCCTCCTTGCTCGGCAGTCGCACTGACGGGTCAGCGCGAACGAGTATACGCTTGCGCACTTTTCGCGCCAGTTTGCGCACCACATCACTGTTCTCAGCAAACACGTCTATATTCTTGGTGTAGAGAACTACATTGGAAGCTTCCACGCGCACGTCGGTAAACTCGATGGTGTCAGAAATGACACTCTTTGCAGCTTCGCGGACCTCCTTGATGACGTCTTCTACGGCCATGTTGACCTTCCTCTCGGCGTATGTGAAGGCTGCCTCAGGCAGCCAGCTTAGCCTGAATTTTTGTGACGGCTGCCGCGTCCATCGCGGTATAACCGCTCGAATCGATAGTACAAAGCGAGATGCCGTCGCCAGACGCCGAGTCACGCTTCATAGCCACGGTAAGTGCCCGGATTGCGAGTTCTCTCCCTTCAGCAACACTAAGACCCTCACGGAAGTGGTCCTCAAGGACTCCATAAACGAAGGGGGAGCCAGAACCAGTTGTGGTAAATGTGTCTGGTATCGAACCACCGGCTGCATCTAGAGAGTAGACGTGTCCGCCCGTCCGATCCACTCCACCGACAAGCAGCTGAACCCAGAATGGCATGTAGCGCCGACCGTTCATAATGTTGGCCATCAGCGTCGAGGCGGCTTGCACGGCCATTGGCTGTTTGCGTTTGAGCTCATAGAGTTTCACCTCCGCTGAAAGCCAGCGCGCCAGCATCTGTGCATCACCGACAAGGCCTGCAACCGTCAAAGCAATATGATCACTGATGCGGAAGAGCTTCTGCGTGTTCTTGTGCGCTATGAGATGTCCCATCGTTGCGCGCATTTCGGTCGCCATGACCACACCATCGTGGCACACCATCCCTACTGTGGTGGTGCCCTTCTTGAGTTCTTTTTCGGACAAAGTTACTTCCAAACCGGGAAAAGCAACAGTTAAACCTAGGGGGGGTATTTGATAGTTCTGTTATCGTCAAAACTCCGAAGAAGAATTAAATACAGTTCACCACTAAGCCGGCGGTGTAACTGTGATTAAGGCCAGAATTTCAGCAGAGCAACTGAAAGAGTTCGTCGGAACCATCAGTGCGCTGGTCGACGAGGCAAAGCTCACTATCGATAAAACTGGGCTGACCATCAAGGCGGTCGACCCATCCCACGTAGCGATGGTAGAAGCGAAGCTCAGCAAAGCCGCCTTCGACTCCTACGAAGCTGACGAGGCTGAACTGGGGCTCGATATCGACAAGTTCAGTGCAGTGCTCGCCATCGCCAGGGCAGGTGACATGGTTGATCTGGAACAGGACACTGAGCTGAACCGACTAGTAGTCACCATTGGCAACCTTACGCGCGCAATGCCGCTGCTTGAAACAACGGGAATGCCGGACCCCAAAGTGCCGGCGCTCGACTTGCCAGCCACAGTCAAGGTAGTGGTTGAGGAAGTGCTGCAGGGCCTGAGAGCATCAAAGGCAGTCTCCGACCACATCGCGCTTTCGACTACCAAAAAGACCTTCGGGTTAGTCTGCGAGGGGGACAACCAGAACCGAGTCGACCTCGAGCTAGGAAAGAAACAGCTCGAGAAACTGGACTCCAAGGAGGACCAAACCTCGCTTTTCTCGCTGGAATACTTCACACTGATGGTAAACTCACTCGCTCGCGACCGGGTGCTCACAATCCAGCTGGGCAGCGACCTGCCAGTACGCATCACTGCTGACTTGGCGGTCGATGATTTGACCGGCGCACAGGGCGAAGTCGCCTTCTTGCTCGCACCGCGCATCGACCGCGACTAGTATGCCTCGCGGCCACCCTTGCCGGCCCCGGGGAAGTTGAATGGCTCGGCACTTTCTGCACATCTCTGATTTCGAGGCGGACGATATTAGGGAAATATTGCAATTGGCGACTGAGCTGAAAGCAAAATTCCACGCACGGGATGATTACAGACCGTTTACCGGACAAACATTAGCGATGATTTTCGCGAAGCCCTCAGCACGAACACGGGTTTCCTTCGAAACAGGCTTTACCTGGATGGGAGGACATGCACTCTTTCTGGGGCCGAACGACATTGGCATAGGTAAACGTGAAGCTATCAAAGATATCGCGCGACTGTTCAGCCGCTACAACGACCTGATAATGGCGCGACTGTTCGACCATGCGCACATCATGGAACTGGCCGAGCACTCGACTATCCCAGTCATCAACGGCCTCACTGACTACAACCACCCCTGTCAGATTATGGCAGATATCTTCACTATTCAGGAACACCTGCCAAAAAAGGAGAAAGTCAAGGTTGTATACCTCGGCGACGGAAATAACATCGTTCACTCATGGATGCGACTGGCAATGCGCCTCCCACTCCACTTTAGCTGCTGCTGTCCGCAAGGCTACGAGCCAGATGCAGATACTGTATCTGAATCACGCGAAGCCGGGATTTCAACCATCGAAGTGCTGCACGACCCCCAAGCGGCTGTCGCAGACGCCGATGTAATCTACACTGACGTCTGGGCCTCAATGGGGCAGAAAGATGAGGCTGATGCACGAGAGAAAGTCTTTGCACCCTACCAAGTTAACTCAGCACTAATAGCCGCCACCGGTCAGGAGACGTTATTCATGCACTGCCTGCCCGCTGAACGGGGGCGTGAGGTAACCGACACCGTAATGGAAGCCGATTACTCGATTGTCTTCGACCAGGCGGAGAACCGGATGCACGTCCAGAACGCAATAATGGCCTGGCTGGTAAAAAATGGCAATTAGCACTGTCGGTGTCATCGGTGCCGGGCAGATGGGTGCCGGAATTGCGCAAGTAGCTGCGGCTACCGGACGCAACGTTATCCTGCAGGATATCGAGTCGGAATTCGTCGAGCGAGGCATGGCAACAATCCATGGCAGTCTCGAGAAGTTTGTCGCGAAAGAAAAACTGTCCGCAGGCGAAGCAGAGGCAATTGAGGGACGCATCACGCCAACCGTAGAGCAGGGGCCACTTGCGAAGGCAGACATGGTCATCGAGGCGATAATCGAGGATCAAGGCCTGAAGGAAGGACTGTTCGCCACGCTGGGCAAACTCTGCCCGCCCGGGACAATCCTGGCTTCCAACACCAGCAGTATCTCTATCACCGAACTTGGCAAGGCAAGCGGTCGCCCCACAGAGTTTATCGGAATGCACTTCATGAACCCAGTACCGCTGATGGAGCTGGTCGAGGTAATTCGTGGGCGCGAAACTTCGGACGCCACCTGTGCAACTGTAATGGCGCTAGCGCGCGAGATGGGGAAAACACCGGTCGAAGCAAACGACTTCCCGGGTTTCGTCGCCAACCGGATCCTTCTGCCAATGCTCAACGAGGCGTGTTTCGCGCTGATGGAAGGAGTTGCCGAAGCCGAGGCTATAGACACAGTAATGAAACTGGGGATGAACCACCCCATGGGGCCACTTGCGCTCGCTGACTACATTGGGCTCGATACCTGCCTCTCAATCATGGAGGTACTACACAGCGGCTTCGATGATGACAAGTACCGGCCTTGCCCACTGCTTCGTGAGAAAGTTGAGGCAGGGCACCTAGGCCGCAAGAGCGGCAGAGGCTTCTATGAATACTAGTAATAATCAAAAAAATTATTGCAAGAAACGCATATAAAGGACAAGCAATCGGAAACTATGAATAAAATTGCGATAGCAGTCATAGCGGTTGGCGTCCTGCTCATTATCGGTGGTGTAGCTATATGGCTTAAATCTGGAGATTCAATTGAAGATCTTGAAAGCTCGTCAGGTGAGGAATATCTCCTGTATAGGGGTGCGGATTCCGAGATGGAGCTCGAAGGTTGGAACAAAGATGACAATTACCTAGTCGTTGTTATGGAAGGTAATTACACGAATGGAAGATCTTCTACGCCTGAAGGGGGGAGTGCGAACCTTACCACTAAAGATTGTGACCTGGTTAGTAATTTTACCTTGAAGGACTCTACTGGGAAAAACTTTTTCAGCACTGAATGTGTGTTCGACGATGACACCGAGGAAGATGGGACGATACATGTAGGATACATCTGCAAAGAAGGTTGTCCGGACGGTACATACACATGGAACACTAATGGTACTAAAATAGAAGTTTATGACGTGCAAGGAATTATAGATGATGTTATTGGTGCGATAATTGGCTTCGTAGCCTCATTTGGAGTCTGCTGCTGTGGTAGTATTGTGTTGCTGGTTGGCATAATCATGGCATTCACCATGCAGGAAGAAGACCCCAATCAGTGGGCAACGGCGCCCCAGCCAGATGGTGAAAGCGTCAGTAGACCAGAACCCGGAACCGGCTGGGATGACAAAGAAAGCTCTTGGTCTGAGAAAAAAGATTATATCAGAAACGATGAGGATGATGGCGACTGATTTCACGTCTCTTCATCAGTAATTAGGTCTGTATATCCAGTTCCGCTATGCTCCAAATCCGTCTTGAGGCACTGGAATGGGGCCAGACCAGTGCTGTGGAACCACAAATGTTTTGGCCACGATATCATGCAAACCTTGCTTCTGTTCAGTAAAACCAATCATAAAAAAAGCGAGAACCGGGACGACTAAAGACATGAGCGCCATGCAAACAAGGTAAACTATTGATCTCACGAATGATGTGCCCATGTCCAACCTCTCACCATTGGCTTTTACAACTTTCATCCCCAACATATATTTTCCCAGTGTACCTTGAAATTCTGATGCTTCCATGAGGGGTTTGTAAAGAAGCTGGAAAATTGTAAACACTAGTATTGCAAGTAAAAATCCCATTAATCCTGCACCGAAAGTGCCTTCCTCGCCACCAAGAAGACCACCGAGGCCTCCGAAAATTACCGTGATTAAAATTGCGAATACAAAAAATGCGATTAACAACAAAACACCATCAATAATTGCAGCTACCAATCGTATCCAGAAACCTTTGAAAGGGCTTCCTCCAGCATAACTTGAACCTTGTACGACTGAAGAAGGGGTTTCATCCACGTCTTATGAATTAGTGGACAGTTAAGAAGCTTCGCAAGACTAAAATAACCCAAGTCAATCATAGGATATGGCAGGAGTGCTGGAACTGAATCAATATATGATTCGGGAGAAATTCTGGAGAATATTTGGTAACAAATTCTGGTTTGAGGGTGCAGATCAAAAACGATATGGTTACTGCGAACAAAAACGTTTCAAAATAAAGGAAGATATTCGAATATATTCGGATCCATCAAAAAGTCATGAATGGTTAAAGATTAAACAAAAACAATTGGTTGATGCCTGGGGAGGCTATGATGTAATTGACTCCGGAACTGGTGAGGTTTTAGGTACGGTAAGGCGCAAATTCTGGGCATCCATACTTAGAACCAGATGGCACCTTCTAGACGCTACAGGTAAGGAGTTTGGAATGTTGATTGAAGATAGCATGGGGCAGGCCTTGGCCAGACGATTACTATTGGGATTAATCTTGCCAAAGAAATTTCACATTCAGATTAAAGACAGTACCGAACCTGTAACAATGAGGCAGATGTTCAATCCTTTCATCAAGAAACTGGTGGTCAATATTCCACCCAACCACCCTCTCGATAGAAGATTTATTGCAGGTCTAGCAATTGTAATTGCTGCGATAGATGGACGAGGAAAAAAGTGAAGCTAGAATTATTCGTAAGTCCCCAAAATACTAGTTATTTAATTAAATTAATAAATATAATAGAATATACTAAAACACACAATATTAACAGAAATACTAGAATTAATTATTCTGCTATTATTTAATGATTACCATTATTTAATCAATTATAGTAAAATATAATATATTACCGATAATCCTAATATTCACAAAACCCTGGTTTTTGCACAAACCTAGGGGTTTCTGCGTTTTTCAGAGATTTGTTCATACTTGCAAAAAACGATTACTTTATATATTACTTTTTATTAGAGGTAAAGTAGAAAGTAATGTTTGAAACCAAGCTTGTAGCAAGCCCTATGCAAAAAATAGTGTTTGCAATTGTAAATCAGAAACAAAACGAAAACACACGCCAAAATTATGCTTCAGCGTTAACACAATTTTTCAGATGGTATCAAAACACAGAGTATTCTGAATTAAGTCCTGAGGTAATCAGAGAATATATTCTCTACATGAAACATAGCGGGTACGCGAGGTCAACTATTGCTACAAAACTTTCGATAACAAAACAGCTCTTTCGGGAATTATGGAAATCTGGAGTAATTGACAATGACACATATACCAATCTAAAGGAGATTAAAATCAAGGGACCGAGGGGTCAGAGGGTCAAAACTTGGCTTAGCCATGAAGAAGTACAACTATTTCTGAGAAGTATCCAAAATAACAACAATAGAACAATACGTGACAAGGCTATTCTAGCAACAATGCTGGGTTCTGGTTTACGTAGATTTGAAGTGTCCGAATTGGAATGCTCACAAATTGGAAAAGTGGAAGGGCGATGGGCATTTACCGATATCAAAGGTAAAGGTGAGAGATACAGAACTGTTGCAATTCCTGAATGGTGTATGAACTTAATCAAGAAGTGGCTAGAAATGAGAGAGGAGCTGGCCTGGAATTTTACTGAAAGACTGTTTTTTTCAATCCGAAAAAATGGAACGCCTGGCAATACAAAGATCTCGCCTCAAGCAATCAGAGATTTAACCAGAAAATATTCAAATAAATATCTGGGGAAACCAGTCCTCCCTCACGATCTGAGAAGAACTTACGCACAATTATCCTACAGGGCAGGAGCCCCTCTCAGACAAATACAAATTAGCCTTGGGCATAGTAGTATACGAACAACAGAAATATATCTAGGATTAGACCAAGACTTCATCAAGGCACCTGGAGATTATATCAAAATTAAAATATGAATCCAAAATTAGCAGATGAAAGGAAATTTGTGGGATATTTAGGTGAGTGCATTGCTCAACTTGAACTTGCATACGAGGGGCTCAAAACCGATAGAACGGCGGAGGGGATGGTTTTCGACTTGATTGCCAGTAATGGAGCTACACTGGAAATTAAGTCGTCCAAACCCCACATCAACAAAAAAAGCGGCGGTTTCCTGAAGAAAAATGGTGAGAAAGTAGATTATTTTTACAAAAACTGGAAGTTCAGAATCTCTAAGGAACAGGATTGGATTGACTTTTATGTTCTTGTTGCTCTGGACGAGGATAACACATACCTATGTTCATTCATAATCCCGAACAAGGATAGAACTAACCGCGGCCAGTTGATTGCAATCTCTGAAAATGCATTGACAGGAAACTACAAAACCAGACATTCCAGTCAGACAAAACTAAGACCATCCAAATGGGACAAATACAAAAACAACTGGAAATCTATTCTAGATTATAAAAAGAATTAAGCATCTAACCGTCAAGGAGAGATGCTGGGTTGGACCAAAATCTCGCAAATATCTCTGGAGACCTGCTCGATATCAGTGTCTAAACACTTGGCGCATCTCCTGTTGCGGCAATTTCCGGGTCAAATACTGACAACTGACTATAATTAAAACTAAAAGAATTATTAATCTATTTAAGTAATATTAATTATATTATTTTATTAGGATAATTAAAAATCAAAACCACTCTCCCCAATTGTCAAAAAATTGTACAGAAGTTATTAATACGAGAGTACACTAGTACAAGGTGAGCACAAGGGCAGCTGGCATTATTTCCTTGGTTGCACTCCTCATTTCGCTCGCCCTTGTGCTCCTCCCAGGTAGCAAAGGCGAAATAATAGATTCAGGAGAAATAAACCATTTTTACATTAATCAAGAAAATAATCTAACTATCATTATTAACAATCCTTTCGCAGGGGAAACCGAATTCAGCCTCTCCGCCGAACTCCAGAGCCATGATCTGCAACAACCAGTTCCCCTACCCCAGCCAAACCTACAGTTCACCCTGGCTGAGAGTGAATCAGACAACTATGATATACCTTTTCAGGCCCACTATTCTGGCGATTATTCTTTTTATATATCGCTCGTCATGAACTTTGATAACCAACTCCAGACTATTGAAAAGAGTTGGAACTTCACCTTTTACGATCACCTGACCGTTATACCGGGCAGTTCTGACCAAGTCACATTTACAGGAGGTGCGGCGTGGTCCCTGGATGGAGAGGAATTCGTGCTGCAGCCAAACGATAACTCGCAGGTTGGTCTAGTTTTCGGCCCTATTGACAGTTCCGTCTACAGTGAGTCAGTCCTAGAACTTAACCACGCCTACAGCCTGGCGACAGATGCAGGGTTCAGTATCAGCTATTCCACAGATTTTGATTCACTGGAAAAACGCTATACCGCTACCTGGCACGAATTAACCACACTTTCATCTGGCAGTTTTGACGGCAGCACGATGCTTCTACTTCCACCAACAGAGCGCTGCTTTATCCAGTTCGCGGCGGTGATAGGGGAGCCGGAAATAGGCCCTACCTGGCAGCTTAATTGGGCTGATGTACGAGGCGTTACACCCAAACACGAATTGGATGTGTCGTTTCCGGATGTCAGTTTCCTCGCCTATTCCAGTGGAAGTGGCATCGGGGTAGAACTGTACAACAGCGGGTTATTCACGCAATATCTGGGCAATATCAGTGCATCACTAAATGTGAAATGGCAGGGAGAAACAATCACATCGTTACAACAATCACTCTACCTACCTGCCGGCGAAACACGGCAACTAAATTTTATCCCTGCACTGAGCGAACCCGGCATCTACGAATGCCAGCTTGAAATCAAGGTACTGGACCGCTGGTCTCGCGCGCAGACATGCCACATTTTGTACTCGCGAGAGCAGTATCTATTACCTGAGAACGGGCTGTCCTTGGAGCAGGAACTGGCACTCCCGTTCGAAGCGGCGGCGATTCTCTTCGAGGGTGACCTGCAACACAACGGCGAGATGCTCGATAGCTGGAGCGAAGACGGAGGGCAGATCCAGCACCTTACAGCTGGGTCGGAGCCACTAACACTAGGTGGTGGAGAGTCAGTAGTGGTGCGAGCGATAGCCAGCCTCGATATTCACCGCTTCGACGCCACCTCTCTCGAACCCGTGCAGGAACTGGTCCCGGGCTGGGAGGGGGCGACCATCGAGTTTGTTTCAGGTGGGGACGAAACTCTAAGCCTGCAGGTTGTAAACAAGGGATTCAATACCGAAATCTTCAGCCTGCAATATTTCTACGCACCAAATTTCCTGATGCAGCTAGAAGGAGTGTCAGAGATTACGCTGCTGGTTGATGAAACCCAGACCATAGACCTCACGCTGACCCCACAGTTGGAAGTCCCACACGAAGGGGGGAGTCAGTTCACAGTGCTGCTAGAGCAACTTTCAACAGGGGAAACTGTAGCACTGAACCACGTGCTGACCTATCGAGCCTCTGAAATTATGGTTGATGAGCTGCACTTCAATCGCAACGGAGTGTTACTAGGCCAATCGGTCGCGGGCAGCATAGAGATTAGCAACCAAGGTTACCCTGTCAGCGAATTGACGCTGGAGCTGTGGCTCACGGCGGCAGATGGTAGCCGCGAACTGCTCGCTTTTCAGCCCGTAAATCACCTCGAAAACGGAGAGAGTATCAATTTTGATTTCGAGCACAGCCCCGTTATTGTCGGGTT
>MPMD02444180.1_pt1 | contig 42353 bp, 23 predicted proteins | sample 1617291 | NCBI WGS metagenome assembly MPMD02 (sample SAMN05944810, study PRJNA350692) | marine metagenome | biome: marine; feature: ODZ; material: water; isolation source: 120 m water sample filtered on 30 um supor filter | place: Pacific Ocean | collected 2012-04-09 | depth 120m m | reverse complement strand
TGCTAAACTCGACTCACTGGATTTATATCCGTTTGCTTGAGGACGCACCACGCGACAGGATCCACAAACACCTGACCCGCATTTTCGACATCGGGGTCATGGATACAGTCAACTGGAGACTGGACAATCAGTACTGACCACCAGCACCCTACGGGGTGCTTTTTTCGTGAATGATTGATGAACTGTGACGCTTTGCAAAGCGTCCACTAAGGGGGGCGGGGGGCACCCCCTACCCCTTATAATTGATTCAACAACACAGAGACGACATGACGACCGCCGCTTGGGCAGTGCAACCCGCCACCTGGACAAACTTCGATGAGCACGGATGCGACTGGGCGACAGACATCAACCACGCCTACCGCATCGCCCAATGCTGGCAGGAGGACTGCATCATCTGGCGCATCCCCAACAGTGGCGGCGCTCCCATGCGATGGGTCCGATGTGGTGATGACACAGCACAGGCGATCTGATATAATACACTCACACAGCACACCCCACACACATCAACCATGCTCCGACCCAACGCACACCGCACCACTGGTCAACTCTCTGCAGGAGATGGAGGACTGAAGGGCACATGTCCAGTCAACGGAGGGGCAGGATCAGGCAGAGCATTCACCATCACCCCTCAGCGTGGACTCGGCAGACAGTGGGTCGGAGACAAGGACGCCAACGCCAAGAGAGCAGCAGCACAATATAAAAAAGACAGACGCCAAGCGGCACGCGACCGAGCGGCAGGCATGTGGGAGACGCAGCGACTCGCCTGCAACTTCTAAGCATAGCACACCCTCGGACACCCTCGGCAGTGATTCGGGGGTTTTTTAATGGGGTTAGGGTAGCCGAGCGATACCAAAAACGATAGATACTATTAACCTACAAAACTTTGAAAGAGCTCGATATATATTGATGAAAAATAAAAAAATTTTCCAAAAAATTCTGCCAGAAAAAAATCTCTCAGAAACTCGGACTACTCTAAGTGAGCAAGTAACGTATATTTGGATAACGCTCAAAGAGTTATTGAGCTATATAAAGTGATTATGAGTTATTCGGTATGACAAAAGACGACCTGTATAAGATTGGCGAAGAGCTAGGCATTACAGAACTTCTTACGGCCTCCGCTGAATTTGAAAGAGTGGAGTGTGAAAAAATTTGCAAAAGTTTCGCAATGAGAGAAAAGCGAGTGGAAGTTGCTGCGGCACTAAATAGGGCAGCAGATATGATTAGACATAGAGCTGCTGACGACACTCCCATGAGACTACCGTCTCACAACACCCCAGTAGATTTCATTTCATACGAGTAACCACAATGGCAGATTACATTCTAAGAGCAACTAGTCCTTCATCATATGCAATTGGTAAGGTATATCTTACCGAAGATGGTAGTTGGAGTTTAATAAAATTAGATGCTAAGGTATACACAGCAAAGACCAGAGCTACTGAAGCAAAGAAAGAAGTTACTATGGATTGTGAAATTGTAGCACCTGACTTCACGACTAACCAAGCAGTAGAGGATGCCACATGAAATTAATTAGTGAAGTGCAATATGATGACAGCACAGATGACCTTTTTTTAAAAATACCAAACGAGATTTTAGATAGTCTTGACTGGTCTATAGGCGATGTGCTGCAATGGGAATATAATGATGATTCTATTTTATTAAAGAAAGCAGATGTCTGAATTCAAATTTAATATCGTTGGAAAAGACGGTAAGGTAATTGAAGATTTAATGTTTGATGATATCGACTCAGTTGCTGACTATATGTTAGACGCAGCGGATAAGTGGTATTCTGGACTACAAGATCCTGGTGATAATATTGTTATCGAAAGGATTGAAGATGGCAAAGTAGTATTTGAAGACAAGAGTAGTTTCGGTGGTGATGATTATGGATATGGATCTGAAGGACAGCTTACTGAAACTATTGACCCAGATGGACTCACTATCTTCTCGGATAGAGAGGATAGAGACTCGGATGAAGAAAGTCCCGAGTGATTTTACGATTAGGTATAAACCACCTGGTGAAGATTACAAGAAGTTAGATAAGGTATTGGATTCACTGCACGAGCGCCTAAATACCATTGAAGACGCTATGGATTGATGCCAGGTTGTGCTAGGGTCAGCGACGTTATTAATACTGGGCATGGTTGTGATACCACCGCAACTATAATTGTGGGTAGTAATAATGTTTTCGTAAATGGTAGAAGTGCTACATTTCGGGGTGCAGATATTTCTACTCATACGATTACGAATCCTGCAGTGCCGCCAATTCCTCCTTGTATAGCGCATACGGGACAGAAGGTTAATATAGGCAGTGCGACTGTTAGAGTCAATGGGAAACCAATGGCAAGAGTAGGAGACTCTGCAGACCTAGGAAGCATCAGAGACGGGTCTATGAATGTTTTTGCAGGTGGTTGATTCTGTGCTATAATAAACTAGTTGATATAGAGGTCACACCATGGCAAAGATGACAAGTTTCACTAGTAGTAATGGTTATATTCAGGGCAAACCCAAAATGACATGTCAAGGAAAGTCACAAAACACTAAGTTGAGTGCTACATCACGCAACAACGCTAAAAAGCGTTACAGAGGACAAGGGCGGTAATGTACGACGAGGCACATATTAGGGACTGGATTCGCAGATTGGCGGTATTACGCCCTGAGTTGGGAGGTTTTGCAATCTGTCCCTATGCCTCTAGAGCAAGTTTCAAGATTATTGAGTGTCCTGCAAAGGTATCTAAGGACTCTGAGGACTCTAAGGAGCGCGACTCCGACATAACCGCCGCGGCCGCGAAACTCCGACAGTAACTGTGATAAATACTTTTGACTCGTAGTGGTGTCTTTATGCCCACCTTTCAGACATTTAAAGATGTGATGGTTACTTTTGGTAAGCATCCCAACACTGATGATGTTCTGGTAGCGAAGGATGAGAACGCTATTAAGATTGCGCTGCAGAATTTAATTATGACTAGGAGAGGAGAGAGACCTTTCCAACCATTGATTGGTAGCAGGATTCCCGAATTGTTATTTGACATTCTCGATTTTGCAACTGCTGCTACCATCACTGATGAAATTTATACATTAGTTGACCAATATGAGCGTCGTGTGCGTCTAGTTGATGTGGTAACTACCCCCAACTTTGACATTAATGCATACGAAATTCAAATTGAGTATGAAATTATAGGCAGAGAGCTTGATTCGGGTCCATTGACAACGGAACTTCTTCTAGAAAGAACGAGATAATCGATGCCTTACTCTCAGTTAAACCAATTAGACTTCGGTAACATTAAGACTGCCCTCAAGGAATACATGAGGTCGCAGACGGATTTTACTGATTATGACTTTGAAGGTAGTGCATTAGCACAACTTATTGATGTATTAGCATATAATACTTATTATACAGCATTCAACACTAACATGGTGGTGAATGAAATGTTTTTGGATTCTGCTACTCTGCGTGATAATGTAGTAGCACTTGCCAAACAACTTGGTTATCGTCCAAAATCAGCAACAGCGTCGAGAGCAGTAGTGACCTCAACGCTCTCTTATACCTCTCCAAATGCCCCTGCAACAGCGTTGCTACGACGTGGCAAGGCATTCACTGCATTATTCGATAATACCGTATATCAATACAGTGTATTAGATGATGTTAGAGTGCCAGTTAACAATGGCATTGCTACTATGGAGAATGTAGAAATCTTCTCTGGTAATATTGTCACGGATTATCATACCGTCAATAGCACTCTTCGTAACCAAAGATTTCTAATTAACAATTTAAACACTGACACTACGTCAATTCGTGTAAAAGTATTTGAATCTGCTCAGTCATCTGCGTTTGAATTGTATGACTATGCAGAAAATATTCTCAATGTAGACCCAGGTAGTAAGGTCTTCTTCCTTACTGAGATTGAAGATGAGAATTATGAGATTCAATTTGGTGATGGTATCTTTGGTAGGAAGTTAGAGAATGGTGAGTATGTCGAGATATCCTATCTCACCACTCCTGGACCTGTTACTAATGGTGCTAAGGTCTTCTCTTTCAATGGAGTATTGGAAGACCCATCTGTAACGAATCAAAATCTCAATGCAGTTTCTATTACTGTAACGAGTTTAACCACTATTGAGGCATCTGCAGGTGGTGAAAACTCTGAAAGTCTAGACAGAATCAAGTTTAATGCTGCTAAAAACTACGCTACTCAAGATAGAGCAGTAACAGCAGAAGATTATAAAGCAATTGTGAGGAATTTATACCCATCTGTTGCTGATATTACTGCATTTGGTGGTGAAGAGGACAGTCCACCTGAATATGGTGTCGTAAAAATCGTTATAAAACCAAAATATGCGACGGTACTCACGTCTTACACCAAAAAAGACCTCGGAACTAAGTTAAAAAAGTATAGTGTTGCTTCTGTAACTCCAAAAATCGTCGATCCGTCAATTCTTTATGTTGAGATGGACTCAAAAATTTACTATGACACCAATTTAACGACTTATAAGTCAGATAAAATCAAATCGATAGTCATTAAAAACATCGAAGACTACATTGAGTTGTCGGATACTGAAAAATTCAATGGAAAATATCGTTATAGTAAGTTTACTGGTGTAATTGATGATGCTGATACATCGGTTATGTCCAATTTGACTAGCATTGAGATGAGGAAAGACTTTTATCCTGCTCTCAATTCAAAATTTTATTATCAAATTTGTTTCAAGAATCCAGTTGTGTCTGATGATGATCCAACTATTCGTAGCACAGGATTCACAGTTAGAGAATATCCTCTAGACACAGTGTATATTGAAGACCGAAAGGGTAAGTTGGTCTTGTATAAATTAGATAGTGTAACAGGTGATAAACAAGTCCTAAACGCCAAGCTGGGTGATATTGATTATGAGACTGGCAAATTGAGAATGTATGACTTGATTATCGTTAAAGGTAGTTTTAATGATGACAAGATTGAGATTCGTGCATTACCTGCACAGAATGATATCGTTTCCGCTAGAGAGATGTTCCTCGATGTGGACATCACCAAGAGTAAATTCACTATTATTCAAGAGTAAGTAATGGATGCAATTAAGAGAAGAATTTCTGTATTAGTCAATAAGCAATTACCTGACTTTATTTCTGCTGAATATCCAAAGTTTTCTGTATTTTTGCAGAAATACTATGAGCAGCTTGAATTAAGGGGACAACCTCTTGATATCATTCAGAATTTAACTCAATATTCAGATATTGACACTTATGAAAAAGGTCTATTATCTGAATTTACTTTATGTACTGCAAATGTATCCGCTAGTGATACTACTATTGAAATTGCAGTATCAGAGTCTTTCCCTGAAACCAATGGTTACGTCTTAATTGATGATGAAGTTATCTTTTATGAGTCTAAAACTGATACTACTTTAGAAAATTGTATCAGAAACGTTTCTGGCACTACAAAACTAGGTGATTTGTATCATGAGTCTACCTGGACTCAAGGTGACTATGGGAATGGTGAAGAGCACTTGAATGGTGCGACTGCTTATAACATCAGTAACTTATTTTTATATGCGTTTGTTAAGAATTATGAAACGCAATACTTAGCGTCCTTCCCAGAAGAGTCACTCAAACCAGAAGTTGACAAAAGGACTCTAATCAAAAACATCAAACAGTTTTATAGAGCAAAAGGCACAGACCAGTCAATCAAGTTTATCTTCAACTCAATTGTTGCTCAAGATGCTGAGGATATTCCTTCAATTTATTATCCTAAGGAGAGCACACTAAAGTCATCTACTTCTGATTGGATTAATAAGTTTGCTCTTAGAGTAAAAGTCTTATCTGGAGATGCAAATAAGGTAATCGGTCAAATTTTGCGTCAAGAAGAAGATACATTTAATCCCAATGTTGGCAATGCGTTTGCAACTATTGATAATGTCAACTTTTTAGGCAATTTTGATGGTGAAAGCATTTATGAAGTTGCTTTAGCACCAGAAACAATTGTTGGAGAGTTTGATGTAGCGCAAAAATCATTTTTGACTAGTAGATTATTACCTGCTGCAAATACTGGTAGTAGAATTGATGTATTTTCAACTACTGGATGGAAATCCGAAAAAGGCAAAATTGAAATCGGTGGAGAAACGTTTACTTACAAAGATAAAAACGTCAATCAGTTTGTAATTGAAGGCAGAAACGGAAATGGCGATTATCCAGTCAACACTCCCGTATATAACTATGCAAACCTTAGTGCTACATATGAAGAAAATGGTATAGAATATACTGTAAGATTTGTTTGCTACGGTATTCTATACAATTTGAATGTTTCTTCTGCAAATCCATATTCTACCGAAGGTGATGAAGTCCAAATCAGTGATTCTGGATTTGAAACAAGAAATACCGTCATATATGACAAGTCACAATCAGATGTAAGATGGAAAGTCAATGACACTATCTCCAAGAGCTCTATTTCTGGATTAAGTGAGGTATTAACCGATGTCCAAGCGATTTATGAGGATGAGCAATATTATTACATTGCTTCTTCAGGTCTTCCCTCTTATAGTATTGGCACTTTTTCTAATTTAGCACCAGAAGACCAAAAATTCCTCAAATTGATTCGTAAAGAGTCGATTAGAAACACAGAATTGTATCCAACGCCAACTAGAGACATTGGTATCTTCTTAAATGGCGTTGTTGCTTATGGTTATAAAGATTACGATGCAAATGACGTTATATTCGGTGGTGTAGAGAGTTTTACGGTCACTGAAAAGGGTAGTGGATATAAAGCAGCACCTTTCGTGCTAATTGATGGCGATAAGGAAGCAGTTGGCAAAGCAATTCTCTCTGGCGAGGTTGTTGAGAGTATTGAAGTAGTAAATCCTGGACAAAACTACAATTCCAATCCAGCAGTCACTATTACTTCTGGTAGAGGCGCAATTGTTACGGCAACGGTCACTAAAGACAAGGTAACTCAACTTACAATTGTTGACCCAGGTGAATATTACTCATCACCGCCATTAATCGTCATCAGAGATTCTCTTGGAAGCGGTAGATTGGCAGAATATACCTCTATCGTATCTAACGAAGGTAAACTAATCGGATTTAACAAAGTTGCCGAAGGTAAATTCTACACACAAGCAAATGTGACTGTAGAAGTCGTTGCTGTCGGTAAAAGTGCCAAAGCTACTGCTTCTGTGAAGCGTTGGAAAAAGAATCGCTTTGAAGTCACAACAAAGGACGCAGAAAATGGCGCACTGTTTGAAAATTTCACAAAATCTTTTGGGCATGGTTATGCACACCTAGGAAACCCACAACAACTAAGGACAGACCTCGGTGACACCAATTCTAGCGCCCATTCTCCAATTATTGGATATGCATACGATGGAAATCCAATTTATGGTCCATATGGTCATAGTGACCCTCTAGACCCAACATCTAGTATTGACAGAATGCTCACTAGTTGGAGAATTAAGAATATACGAGATTTTGATGGTCCAGATGCAGCAACCTACCCAGTAGGGTCATTTATTGCTGATTATTATTATCAGCATCGTTTTGGCAACCTAGATGAGAATAATGGTCGTTACTGTGTAACACCAGATTACCCAAATGGTGTATATGCTTACTTTATTACCGTAAGTGCTGGTGGCACTCCAGTATTCCCATATATTTTAGGTGAGAGATTCTATTCCATTCCTGTTGAGTCTAATTATAACTCTGCTATCAATCAACTTAACGTCCCATCAAAAGCAAGACGTTTAAAGACTGCAATCACACCAAATAATGGCATCGCATCTTCTGCCGTCATTGAAACTACAAGAGAAGGCACAGTTACTTCAAGTCTAGTAGAATCTTCCCCTGCTAACTTTGCAGTTGGCAATAGAGTCTTTGTTGACAATAGAAATACTGGCGGAAGTGGGTTGGTGTCTGATGTTGCCTCACTCAAAGGTAAGAGTATTTCTTCTATTGAGTCTACTGAGACAAAAGCAGTAAAAATTACATCAAAAAATCCTGTTTACTTCTTTGACAAATCAATCATCACACAAGAAGGCACAAATGTCAGTGGTGAAGTTGTAGGGGATGTTTTATCATCAAATGACTTTGTTTTGAGAAATGTCTCTGGAGCATTTGATACTGCAAACCAATTAAATTCTAATTTAAGAATTTTAAATCTAATCGTTGATACGGAGTCATTCTATACTGAAAATACTGTTATTCGTTTTACAAACGGCAGTGAAGTCACTGTATTGTCTATTACTAACGATACACTCCGTGTAGCATCAAATCCATTTGAAGATGGAGATGGTATTGTATTCCCACAAACAGGAAGTGGCATTACCGTAGATACTATTTACTATGTAATCAACTCAACTGCTAATAGTTTCCAAATCGCTGCAACTTCTGGCGGCGCTGCTATATCTCTTGATACGGTATCTTCATTTGGTGTTGTCGCCACTAGTGAAATTGGTAGAGGTCTCATCTTAGAAAGAGTCATTGCTGGCAACACTGTAAAAGTAAGAGTCGATGATGGAGATTTTATCACATCCAATGATTTCTATCTTCGTAGTGCAAATATCGATGATACTGTAGGTGCTCGTATTTCACAAGTTGACGAATTGAGTAAAAATGTAGAGATTTTTGAATTAAATGATAATATTGGTCTTGTAACTACTAGCGATGAGCATAATGTAACTTTAGGTGATGGAGTAACAGTAGATATTATTCCTGATGACTCACAAACCACCACAGATTATCATGTAAGACGTAGAATTTATCAAACGGTAAAATTATTCTCTCCACAAATCAATACTACTATTTCAGATACTGGTATTGGTGTAACAAAACTATTGAATGGTGGCGCAGACTATACTGATGATGTTTATCAAGATGTAGAGTTAATTTTTGCTGACCAAACTCGCACACGAAATGCTTCTGGATTTATTGTTGATGCGTCAACTGCATTTGTTGGGGCCCCTGGTGCAGATGGTAATGCCAAAGCAACTATTACAGTAACTAACAATACTGTAGTAAACGTTTCTATTACTGATAAAGGCACAGGTTATCAAATTGGTGATATCCTTGTCGTAGATGACAGTGATTTAAGTAGATTTGCTGGGTCTTTGAGTCAGTCATATCTTTATGTTGAAGTTGGACATGTTGGATTAGGTATTAATGATACTGTAGTTAAAGTAGTTGATGCGTCTGACATTTCGGTCGATGATATTTTAAAAATTAACAAAGAAAAGTTAAAAGTAACTTCTATTTCTGAGAATAACTTAACGGTATTGCGAGGTGTAGAAAATACAACTAAAACTAATCATTTTAATGGAAATGCAGTAACATTTGCTACTGGTCAGTATAAGTTTATTGAAGGCACGCAAATTGGTGGCAATAGTAGCAGCCCATTTGTAAAGTATTATGATACAAACAAACAAGAGTTAACAGTTGTATACAATTTAGACCAATCGTTAACTTCCATCGAAGCAATTACATTTAATTCATCTTTTACTGATGATGGTGCCCCTTCTAAGCAAGTTGTTGTAGATACCGTTGTTGCTGCGCCAGCATTTAAGTTTGAATTCTCTAAAGACAATAATTCTGGTCCATGGACTCCTAACCCAATTATTTCTATCCAGAAATACTATCGTTATAAGTTTGTCACAAGTGACCCTTCAATGGGTGGGTCTTTCTTGGAATTTTCTCCAAGTAAAAATAAAAACATTATTACCACAGAAGCAATCAAGGGCAATCTAGTTCCTGGCACAGGTGATGAGAATACATCTTTTGTTTCTGTCAGATTCGGTTTTGGAGACGCATCTCCATCAAATACTTACACTGATAAAAAACAGATTGATTTTACAAATTATTATTACTTCGACAAAGCAGGTGTAGCAACTTCTGATGATAGTTACTTATCTTTAGTTGATGACCCATTACAAGGAGAAAAAACCGTAAATTATGTTTCTCCGCTGTCATTTGCATATAATTTAGATTCTAAACCTGCGTATGATGGGTCTGGCACACTTTCATATACCACTACGTCTATTTTTGCTCGTGGCGAAATAAATTCCACCAGAATCGTAAATACAGGAAAAGAATACAAGAAAATTCCTAATGTTTTTGGTATTGCACCTGCATTAGAGAATATTTGCGAACCACTACTAAATTATGACACTGATGCCAATAAAATTATCTCTATATCCATTGCTACCGCAGGTAAAAGTTATTCTAAACCAAAAATTGCAGTAGTTGACAATGGTGAAGATGTTTATCTAAATTTTGATATTGTTGTTGGTCTTAGTGGTGAAATTATTGCGATTAAACTGTTGCAAGATTATACTTTTAATAGTCTTCCCCTAGTTTACGTTGTTGAAACTGATGTCGATGTTTTCTATGGTAGCAAAACTATTGGAACTCCAAGTAATGTTAAGATTACATATAATGGCACCTCGTATTATAATGACACCACGGTATCTTCTTTATTCACATCTCATCAAATTTTACAAGTAACAAATCTAGATGAGAAGAATTTCTTGAATGGTGAAATTATCAAGCAGTATGAAGGTGGATTTTTGATTGCTGAAGGACAATTAGCAAAAGATGGTTACGACCCAAGAAAAAACTTCTTAAAAGTTAAGAATGTCATTGGTGAATTTAGATCTGGTCTTCCTGTTACTGGCACTCTGCTGAATAAAAGCGCAGATGTAACAAACGTATATTTCACATTATTCAATACTGACATTAAGTCATATTTTGACAATGCGGGGTATTTTGATACTAATAGAGGACAACCTTCTGCATACACACAAAAGTTAGCAGATTCTTACTTCTATCAAGATTACTCTTATGTTGTAAAATCTAAGAGTCCTATTAACATCTGGAAAAAGTTAGTCAAGCAGACTGTCCATCCAGCTGGATTCAAGATGTTTGGTGAAGTTGCTATCGAAGGGACAGCAACTACAGAGATGCCAGCATCTCAAAAACCAATTCAGAATATCAGTGTTATTAATTTATGGGATCCTAAAAAGAATAAGGTTACTATTAAGAGCACTAGACAACAATTAACACAATCTACTGTAAGTGTTAGTGATATCAATGTTGTTAGAGGTAAAGGTAGTGTATTAGTATCTGGAATCGATACTACCGAATTACTTTCATATCAATTTGAATTGCAGCAACCATTTGATGGGGATTTTAACGAATCGGGTAATATTGTTGGCACCAGGACATTTAATATGGTCTTGCCTGGTTCTGGCATTCTTAATGTAGCAAATGTGCATAATCTATTCATAACTATAGATGGTGTTGTGCAAGAACCTGGTGTAGCATACACTATATCTGGGTCTTCGATTACATTCGCTATTGCACCTCTTGGACCTAGAAGAGCAAATAATCAAGATATCGAGCCACAAAAATTTATTGGTAGATTAATTAGATTTAAGAATGATGCTCTTAATAATCAATACTTCAGAAAGATTAAGAATATCCAAGAGCAGTTTGATGGAGTAACTACAAGATTCCCATTATATTACGATGATGGCACAAATGTTGTTTTAGATGCAAAGGAAAACTTACTAGTTTCCTTAGATGGTGTCATCCAGGAAAATAAGATGACTCCTTTGATTCCTGCATTTGCTTCCTATTATATTGATAGGACTGTAACACCTAATGACATTGTATTCATCGATGCTCCTCGGAGACTTGATGACGTAAACTATACTAGATTTTTTGCATATAGTATTGGCAATTATGAAAGAATCTATCTAGAAAATGATTTATATAATGGTATTAAGAAAGGTCCTTTTATTATGAGGACAGTGCTTGGTAAACAAACAGTTACTGTTAATAATGATAGGACTATTCTGGTGTTTATCGAAGGAGTATTGCAAATTAGAAACCGTGCTTATAGTGTCACGGGTTCTACTATCACATTCGCAGAAGCTCCAATACCAGGACAACAAATTAATATCCTTTATATCTTTGGTCGTGAAACTGATAGAAAATTAACTTTCTACAATTTTGAGAATAATAAATTTTTCAACACGGTCGATTTATTATCTGATGCATTTATTAGTAATGAGCAGTTATCTCAATATAATACTGTATATCAAGGAAACTCGTTTGGTGAGTGGTTTACTGTTGGTGAAATCAGCAATGCATTTGCTAGCACTGATGGTCAAGGAAATCCTACATTAAGAATTATCTTTAGGCAGCAAAATACTAAGATTGACCCATTATATCCCATTAAATTAACAAATTATAAGTATCCTGTTAATGAGTTTACTATTGATTCTGATGAAATTATATCTTTTACTGACTATAAAGAAGATGACGAAAGAAATGAGTTAGTATTTAAAACTAAGGCAGGATGGATGTTTAACACCGAGTTGGCAGCTGCATATAAAAATAATATTAATGTTGGAGACAAAATTAAGGTTGATGGTGAAGATGAATATCGTGAAGTGCTTCTTATCCCAGAAATTCTTAAAAAATTAGGTCATAGAAAACAAGATTTAGTCAAAGACAATCACTGGGCACAAGTTGGGGTCACTGATTACAACGGTCAGATTGCTGGTATTGGTCTCAGTGTATTAGCACAATTAGATGATGGTAAAGTTTCTTCTATTACGTGGAATCAAAGAAACTATGGAGAATATGCATTTGCAGTCTCTGATGGAATTATTATTCCTAAGGTAATAAGCACTAGAAATAATTTATTATTCTTAAATAATACTAACAGAGTATTGCTTCGCTCTGGTGAGTATATTAATATTACCAATCCAAACCAATCAACAATTGTAACGAATCCTTTAAACATTCAACCAAATGCTTTTGGTTATAGAGAAACACCAAAATTAGTGTTTGTCCCTCAACCACCAAGAGACCAATATGGCAACATTACTGGTCCTGTAACAGGTGGTGGTGCGACTGGTTATGCTGTTATGGACCGTGGTGAAGTTATTGATGTCGTATTGACTAGCAGAGGTAGTGAATATTCTGCTCCTCCTAGAATTTATATTACCAGAGGATATAATATTTTCCGTTCTTCTGATAAGGTAGTTGAATCTAGGACTGATTTATTCCTTGAGCCTAAGATTACATCTAACTTCTCTATCACATCATGGTTCTTGCTAGATATCGGGTCTAAGTTGGTCCCAGACATCAATACAGTTATTGATGTCAAATATAGAAGTATTGATATTGAGCCTACTCTCATTATCACACCGCCTGCTATTGATGTAACTATTGATACACAAGTAGAAATGGTTTCCATCATTGATGCATCTGTCAATGTTGTTAGCATGTCTTCTGTGGTTGAATATCAGAGGACTTCTAGAATCTCAACCGAATTTGATGTCAGTAGCATCAATCAAATCACTAAAATTGTTACAGTTGAAGTTGACTTTGGTGCATGCGATGTATACAGTAGTGGTGTTAATGCCGATAAGTATGAGTTTGCACAACTTGGTAATAGATTCTCTGTATATGAGAATATCAAGTTTAGTCAAGACTTAGGTGTTGCAACATATGCTGGTCAACCTATTAGTGGTCAGAATACTCTCCAGGAAATGGAGATTTATTATCCAACTATCACTATCGGTGATTTTGCCGATAGAAGTGAGTCTTCTCTAGGTGCTAATGGCGCTCACTGGCAGCTACATTGGCCAACTATCAATGAATATGGTGCTTTTCTAGATCAGTCATTAACTCCCACGGAGGTTTACGTTTACATTCCAGATACTGATAGATTCCCAAGTTGTGGTAAAATAATCATTGGTGGAGAGGTTATTTCTTATACTGGCAAAGAGTCTGCCAGATTTACAGGAGTTATCAGAGGCGTGGATGGCACTATCGCACAATCTCATAATGCTGGTGACTACTTAAGGAGTTTAGCTGCTACTACCACATGTGAAGGTACTGGTAACCCATCAGAAGAGATATCATTTACAGAACCAGGAACATATGATTGGGAATGTCCTGCTAACGTAACATCTGTATGTGTGGTTGCTGTTGGTGGTGGCAGTGGAGGAGATAATGGGTGGGGTCTTCATTCTGGTGGAGGCGGTGGTCTTGGTTGGAAAAATAATATTACTGTAACTCCAGGAAATTCTTATACAGTTGTTGTTGGTGCGGGTGGTGTTGGTGCTAATCAAGACTATTCATCTGGCGAGGGCACAGCAGGTGAAAATTCATATTTTAATTCATTAACTACTGTAAAGGGTGGTGGGGGGTCTGATTCTGGTGGTGATTATGTTGGTGATGGTGGTGGCAATGGTGGAAATGGAGTAACACCGATAGCAGTTGGTGGTGGCGGTGGTGGCGCAGGTGGATATTCAGGTAACGGCGGTGACGGTGGTCCTAACTGGGTAGGTGGCGGTGATGCTGGTAGTGCTGGTGCTGGTGGTGGCGGTGGCGGTGGTGCTAAAGGTGTCTATGGATTCTCTGAAGGTGGTGAAGAATATGCTGGTAATGGTGGTGGTGTAGGAATAAACGGAGAAGGGGCGAGTGGTGCTGGTGGTCAAGATTCTACTAATAATAGAGATGGCCAAGTTGGATCAGGTGGAGGACCACAGGGCGGTGTGGAATATGGAGGAGGAGGATCCATGGGTCCTCAAGTAGATCTCGGTCAAATTTTTGGGAGAGGTGGTCATAACGGTGGTGCTGGTGCTGTAAGAATTATTTGGGGTGCTAATAAAAGTTTTCCTGCAGTTTAATCAGTATAAATATAAATAACTCGGAATTACCAGAAATAATACAATAAGGGAAAACTATGGCCGCCATCATTTCTGAAAAATTCAGAATCTTTAATGCAAAGCAGTTTTTAGAATCGTTATCTGAAGGCGCAACTGGCACTGAAGCAACTTCTGACGAAAGAACTAAATCCTACTTCTTCGTAGGTCGTCCCCAAAGGTGGAATGCATATCTAGAAATCTACTCGGTAGTAGGTAACTTCTCACTAGGAGAAACAGTTTACGTCACTGGTAGTGGTATTACTGCAGCAAACTCTCCATTCCGAGCAACTGTTGAGGCAGTTTACCCAAATAGTATTCTTCTATCTGGAGTTTTCCCTAATATTGCAGCAGTCCCTGGTATTGGCAGTCAACTTAGAGGTGATTCTTCTAATGCTACTGCATATGCGGCGGTTTATAGATATGCAACCGACGAAGTGCCTCTTCGTCCAGCAGATAATGACCAAGAAGAGAAAAGCATTCATGATGATATGATTGCTCTAAAAAGGATTGGTGCTGACCAAGTAAGAGCAGTTGTTAGAAGATTCAACTGGAATCCTACTGTCAATCCTAAGTATGATATGTGGAGACCTGACTACTCTTATGCAAGAGCAGCACAAGTTGACCCTGATGGTGCTGGTAGTCAGACTCCCGCAGAATCTCTAGGTAATGCACAATACTATGTTATTAATAATAACTATGAAGTATTTAAGTGTCTCTATAATGGTGTAACACCAGCGACCCCAGATGGATCTAATGCATCACTAGAACCCAAGAGAAATCCTGGTCCTACTGGCGAAGGTGTATATGATTCAGCAACTGGTATCTATACTGAGTTTCCTGACGTAACTAATGGTTATATTTGGAAGTATCTCTTTACTATCCCAACAAATGATGTATTGAGATTTCTCTCAACAGACTTCATGCCAATCGTTGAGGATCCTACTGTAACAGCTCTAGCAGCAGCACAAGCAGGTGCCATCACTACTGTTATTGTTAGAGATAATGGCAATAACCTACCTGCCAGCGAAGTCATGTATACTTCTATTTTAGGTGATGGTGCAAATGGTATTGTGCGTATAGAGACTGATTCAAACGGTCAAATTACCACTGCATATTTGGTAGATAATGTAGGCGCTAGAGTAAACGTCAGTGGTAGTGGTTACACGTACGCAAATGTATTAATCAAGAATGGTTTCCTTTATGAGGAAGCATCTTTAACTACTGCATTCTCTGTTTCTGCAAACGCATCTGGTGATGTTGAAGTTATTGTCCCATCACAAGGTGGTCATGGTTCTGATGCAATCGTTGAGCTTCTCGCTAAGAGAATCATGGCAAACATTCGTTTGACATACGCAGAAGGTCAAGGTGACTTCCCTGTTGATAACGATTTCCGTAGAATCGGTATTATCAAAAATCCTAGACTTCCTTCCCCATCTACTGACTTTGCAACTCAGGATACAATTAGTGCAATTTATGCAGTTAAATTAAATAGTGTTAGTGGGTCATTCCAACCTGATGAAATTGTTGAGCAAGAAGTTGCTGCTGGTGAGTTTGCTAGAGGCACTGTAGTTTCTTGGGTTTGGGATGAAGTGGCAGCAGGTCAAACCCCAACTTCAGGCACGCTAAAATACTTCCAGAGCAGTGACCTACATACTGATAATGGTGTTGTTAGAGCATTCGTTTCTGACGCAGCAAAACTAGTAACTGGTAAAACATCTCTAATTGATGGGTCTGTAGAAACTGGTTATTCAACTGGTGGTGCAACACTCCCTTTACTTGGTCTAACTTTCGTTAATGGCCTTGCAGTACCTGAGCTTGCAAAGAGCACAGGTGAGATTGTTTATGTTGAAAATAGAAGACTAATTACCCGTGCTCCTGACCAAATCGAAGATATCAAACTAGTTATTGAATTCTGATATCTTTTTCTCGCCATAAAACCTGTCACGTTGAGTAGAGATGCCACAAAATACCAATTTAAATACCAAAGAGTATAATGACGATTTTGATGCGTCTAAAAACTTTTACAAAGTCCTTTTTAGACCAGGATATTCTATTCAGTCTAGAGAGTTAACTACATTACAATCGATTCTACAGAATCAGATTGAGCAATTTGGAAAATACCAATTCAAACAGGGGCAACAGGTTATTCCTGGTGAAGTCTCGTTTAATAACAGACTTAACTATGTAAAACTTGCCTCTGTTTCCGAGGTTGCTGAAAATGTGGGTGGGGAAGTCGTATTCAATAAGTATGACATTAAAGACCTCATCGGTTACACCCTCACTGGATTAACTTCTGGTGTACAGGCGATTGTAATTGAGGCAGCATATGGGTCAGAAACAGAATCTGATACCATTTTTGTTAATTATATCAGTGGTGGTAATGATAGCGAATCTACATTTAGACAGGGTGAAGAATTAGAAGTAAATATTGCCAACAGTCCTATCTTAACTGTTGGCACCGATGGTAGTTCATTGCCTTCTTCAATCACTAGTGTAAATCCAGATACTTTAGAAGCAACTTTAATTGATAGTCCTGCAATGGGATATGCTTCTGCTGTTAAAGTAGAAACAGGTATTTACTTTGTTAATGGATTCTTTGTGCAGTGTGCAGAAAATCTATTAGTTGTTGATAAGTATTATTCTCAACCCTCTGCAAAAGTTGGATTTGAAATTGAAGAAGAGTTAATTACACCAGAAAAAGATATCACTCTTTATGATAATGCTAGAGGGTCATCAAATTATTCTGCTCCTGGAGCACATAGATTACAAATTAATCTGAATCTAAAAGCACTTGGTTTAGATGCTGATACAGGTGATAACTTTATCGAGTTACTTACTTTAAGACTCGGTGTAATTCAGAAAAAAGTTAACAAGAAAGAATACAACATATTAGAAGATACACTCGCTAGAAGGACTTATGATGAGTCTGGCGATTATGTTGTAGATAATTTCCCAATCGAATTGAGAGAATACTGGCAAAGGTCTGGTAATCAAGGTTTATATCCAACTAGAATTGATGATACTGTTGGTCCTCAAGCATTATCAAAAGAAGATGCCGAGGCAAAATTAGTTTCTGGCATTGGATCTGGCAAAGCATATGTCAGAGGTTATGAAATCATCAATAAGGAAACAAAATTTATCGAAGTTGACAAAGCAAGAGATGTTTTAGTTAAAGAAAACAATAAAATTAAAGCATACGGGTTGCCATCGTTCAATCTCACTAATGTATATGGTACTATTCCTTTAAATTCTGAAGGCACTCAGTTATCATCATATCCAACTGTTTATTTTTCCAGACTACCTAATGATGGGTATCTTGGATATAATGGCGATTCTGGCACAAGAAAAACTGTAGGAAGAAGAGGATTACCACTCAAGTCTACTGCTAAAACAAATTTAATACATGATTATGGGGTAAAGACTATCTACCTCAAAGCAAAGTCTCCTGCGCTTGATTACAGCGCCATTCTAGGCACTAGATTGTGGTATGTATCAGACTTAGCAGAAAGTCTTCCAGGAACTACAGTTGACTATGTAGACGTTATTGGGTTTTCTCAGTTAACTAGGTCTGATGATATTGGTGGATCCATTTATCTTGAGTTAACTGTATTAGGTAATAAAAGAGATTTAGAATCTAAATTCTTAGAATTTGATAATGGTGATTTTATTCCCCTTGCTTTGCCTAATACTGATGCAGATGCTAAAAGAAGACAAGTATTTACTAGGTCTCAGGGCAATCCTACAGATGATGGTGCTTTTAGAGCGCAGAATTATTATTTCCAAGAAAGTGGGACACAGATTCAGGTTTCTGACCTCCAATTTGAAGTAAGAGTTGAAAATGGAGTTAATAAGTATATTGCCAAAGTTACTACAGTTACTGACCACGGGATGGTGGCTGGAAACACCGTTACTGTTGAGGGTGCTATCCCCAGTACATATAATGTTTCGGGTGCAGCAGTATTAGCAAATGCATTGGCATCGAAGTATTTTGAGTATGAAATTCAGTCAGATCCTGGGTCTGTTGCAAGTGGTAATATTGTTCTTACTGTCCCTGTTTCTGCCAGCAATTTAATTTTCCCATATGGAGAAGTTGTAGACTATAGTGAGATTATTACACCTGTTATTGGTATCTGCAAACCAAAAGATATTTCACTTCTAGAAAGAGGTGCTGGGTTTAATCAAGAAACTGATAAGATTTTATCTAAAGGTAGAGATTCTGCTGGTAATAGTGTCTATAACTCCATCTTCAAGATGGAGTATTTCAACCCAGTTTTCTTTACAAAACTAATATTGGATTCTCCAGTAACAACTGGGTATGTTGCAGGTAATTATATTACTGGTCAAACTAGTGGTGCATATGCAGTTATTGAAGGGTCTGCAGATTCATCATATTCATCTTTCAACACTTTACATGTCAGAATGATTTCTGGCACATTCAAAGATGGAGAAACGATTGTTGATGAATCTGGAAATGTTTTAAGAATTGCTAAAGATAATACTATTTCTCACTTCATTGTCACTAAGAGAGGGTCTCAATATACTCAAACAACTTCTGCTGCATCAACAAAACCATTAAGCATTGATGGTAAGTTGTTAGATGTATCTGTAGTCAAACCAATAATTATTGGTGGTAAAGTAATCAATATCGAGATTCAAGATCGCAAAGCATTGAGTGATGAGTATGTTGCAACACCATCAGTTATAGTCAGTTTTGATTCTGGCACTCCTCCTCAGTCTGCAGTTGTGAAAGCAGTATTGTTTAAAAATACTGTAATGACTTATACAAATGAAAGTGTCAAGTCATTATTCTCAGAGTTTGGTGATGGTGAAATTAATAAGTTTACTGCTGATGTTGAGTTATTCAGCGGTAAATATGCTACAAGTAAGGATGTAACTTTATCTGCTTTTGAAGGGTCTGCTGGTAAGAAGTTTATTACCTGTTTAGCATTTTCTGGCAATCCTACAGTTGACTTACTCCCTGGAGATGTCATTGAGTTTATTGACTCAACTGGAGTATTGAGAAGAAATATTGTAGAATTAGTCACTCCCCCAAGTGGATTAGTAAGAGGACAAATCTACTTAGACACTGCTCTAAAAGAAGATGTTACTAATGCAACTATCGTTAGAAAGAGAAGTAAGATTACAAGTCCAGAAAACTCTTCGCTTCTATACCCATTAGGATTCAAGTCTGCTAGCAGTTTAATTGAAGATAGCGATGATACAAAAATTAAATATTACATTCGTAGAGATTTCATTACTACATCTTCTACATCTGGTGGTCAAATCACTTTCTCTGCTCAATTAAAGTTTGGTACACAGCAGTTTATTGATTTTAGAGAGAGCAATTTCTTGCTCACTATCTTAGATAAAGGAAATGCCGACACTGGTCTAGAAAATGGTGATGTCATGTATATCACTGGAGACCAAGTATCTGCGTTGTCTTCTGGTGGGGTTTCAATTACCTTAGACAATCTAACCTTTAGGTCTGATGCTACTTCAGCATCAAATGTTGTCTTAAAACTAACTGCAACTATTGAAGTTACTAAGGCATCACCAAAAACCAAAACTGCCATTAGAAACAAAAGAATTGTTGTCGTATCATCTGGGGATAAAGTAATTCCTTTCAGAGGATATGATTATGATGCAAAGACTGCTGATATAGTTTCATATGCAGATACATTTGGCACCTATGGCACTGATATTAAGGTCTTTGAGGGGTCTGTATCTAATCCACCTACTCTAGATGACCAAAACAATGTAATTGAAGGTTATGATGTAACTGAGAGATTTACTTTTGACAATGGTCAACGTGACACTTTCTATGATGTTGCACGTTTGGTATTAAAACCAGGTTTCGATGCTCCTACTGGACAAGTTGTCATCGTATTTGATTACTTCGAGCATTCTGCTGGTGATTTCTGCACAGTCGATTCGTATCTATTGACTGGTGTCCCATCTACAGATATTCCATACTTCAACTCACCTTCTCTAGGTAGAGTTTATCTTGCAGACTTAGTTGACTTCCGTCCTAAGGTTGATGTCAATTCAATCATCACAGGATTCCAGAATAAGTCTTTATTGTCTAGCAATAATACTATTTCATTCAACGGGTCTGGTGGTATTCCTTCTGCTACACCTGCTCACGATGATAATCTAGAATTTACTTTCGGATTTAATAGTAAGCAATATCTCGATAGAATTGATGGTGTCTTCCTCAATAAGAAAGGAAACTTTATTGTTAAGAAAGGCAACTCTTCACTCAATCCATCTAAACCAGAATCTCCTGATGATGCGATTGCTCTATACTATCTCTTTATTCCTGCATATACAGAGAATGTTAAGGATATCCGTGTAACACCTGTCGATAATCGTCGTTACACGATGCGTGACATTGGTAAGTTAGAGAAGCGTGTTGAGCGTCTAGAGTATTACACCACTCTAAGTATTCTTGAGCAGCAAACATTCAATACTCAGATTAAGGATAATATTGGTCTTGATAGATTCAAGTCTGGTATTATTGTAGATAACTTTGAGAATCATGCAATTGGCAACTTAAAGTCATTTGACTATAAGTGCTCTATTGACACCCAACAGTCTGTATTAACTTCTCCTACTGTAGAAAATTCTTACGGATTGAGAGAAATTTCTACTACTAATCAAGAAAGGTTTGTTGCTGGTTATGAAAGGACGGGTCATATCTTAACTCTTCCTTATGCAACTCAAGATTTTGTTTCTAATAAGTTTGCAACAACAGATGGTAAGATTAATCCAAACCCATTCGTAGTTGTCCAATATGTTGGTGATGCTGCTATCTCTCCATCTATTGACCACTGGTATGACAACACCCAGGCACCAAACATTCTGAATAATGACACTAAAGTATTCTCTGTATTTGTCAACAAAAATGACGCCAGAGAAGGTTATGCAAGTCTCAATAACTTCTACATTACTAACTGGGTTGGCACGAATAGAGCATTCTTCAATGTTAGCTCTTTAAATGATATTACAACTAACACGGAAACAAATGTTGTAGCAGCAACTATCTCTACTTCATCAAATATTAGTCCACAAAATAATGAAGTTGGAAAGGGCATCACTACTGTAAATAATGGTGATAGCGTAGTTGCTTCTTCTTTACAACTTTATGCTAGGTCGAAGGCAATTAAATTTACTTTAAGAAGACTTAAGCCTAATACAAAATTCTATGCTTTCATTGACGGCAGAAGCGTATCTCGTTATATTTGTCAAGATGTTAAATTCACTGGTATTCCTGCTAATTCATTAGGTCCATTTGGTGTAAATGCTGATGGGTCCGCAATTAAATCTGACGCTAACGGTGATGCTAGTGGTCTCTTGATTTTCCCAGCAGGTCCTGCTCCACTACAAAATGCTACTTGGTCAGGTGATATTAACAGTGTTGCATATGAGTCTGAAGGGGAAGAATTAAACTTCACCACTGGTATTAAGACAATTAGATTTACTACAAGTGATGAAGATGATAATGATTCTAGCGTAGATAGTTTCGCTGAGTGTAAGTATTACTGCACTGGCACATTCCCCAAACAACCATCTGCAATCATCTCAACAATTCCTTCATTCTTGAAAGGTTCTGAAGGTATTCAATTTATTGATAACGCATCCACACAAGCAAAACCAAGTCCTCTATCTCAAACATTCCGTGTCGAAAATATGGATGGTGGTTGTTTTGTCACTGGTGTTGACCTCTTCTTTGCAGAGAAGAGCTCTTCACTACCTATCAGAGTATACTTATCTGATACAAACTCTGGCAAACCAGGCACATACATCGTCCCAGGCACAGAAGTTGTCAAGTCTTCAGACACTTATCTAAAGATTTTCACTAGTGGAAGTCTTGATTTGTTGATTGGAGAGACAATTTCTGGTTTCAACTCAGGTGTTAAAGGTGTAGTCAAAGAAGTCATTGACCAGAATGGCAATCAACTTCTACCAACTCTACAGAATACTGTGAGAGTTAATAACGACCAAGTTTATACTCTAGTCCTTTCTAATTATATAAGTTTGGATGGGTCACCATTCCAACAGAATGAGAATCTAGCAATTCCATCGTTGATTACTCAAAATACACTAGACAATACTAGTTTGACAGTAACTATTTCCAAGGATTCTGGCAGAATTGTTGCTCTTAATATCACTGATTATGGCGAAGGATATGATTCAGCAACACTGGTCATCCAAAGTCCTCAACTTCCTGGTGGTAGTGTTGCAACAGCAAACGTATTCATCTCGAATGGTGAAGTATTTGACACTTCTATTCTTCTAGAAGGGTCTGGTTATACTGATGCACCTTCTATTATTCTAAGACCTAATGGGTCTATTAGCAGAGAAGCAGTAATCGATCCCGTTATTGAGATTGATACACCTGCCGTTAGAATGGGTGTTTCTGTTGACCCACAAGATGGACAAACTTTAGATTCAGTATCTCCAACTAGATTCACATTTGACCATCCAATTTACCTACAAAATAACACCGATTATGCGTTAGGTATCGAAACAGATTCTACCGACTACAGAGTTTGGTCTTCTAGACTAGGTGAAACTGATATTTCTACTTCTCAAACCATTACACAACAACCTCTACTTGGGTCTGTATACAGGTCTCAGAATGTTGATGCATGGACAGAAGACTTGAGTCAAGACATTAAGTTTGTGATGAAGAGAGCAGTATTTGTTACTGATACTCCTGCAAATATCAGATTGACTAATGAAGAGTTGGGTTATGAATTGTTGGATGCAAATCCTATTCAAACAGATGCTTCATCTAACGATAGTGCAGATTCCCCTCTATTCAGAAATAATAATAAAATTATTAAAGTTAGTCAGCAAAACTCTGGTTTTGAAGATTCTGGTAAGTCGTATGTCACTTTCCGTCAGTCAGTTGATATTGGTGGTATTGAAGGAGAATATATCAATTCCACGTTATTTGAAGTAAGTAACTCTGGATTAAATTCTTATAATATTGTTTCTAATCTAGGTGCTGGGTCTAGCACATTTGGTGGTGGAAATACTGTCCTAGCATCTTACAACAGAAAGTATGAAAAACTATATCCAAGAATTGGGTATCTTTCATTCAGTGAGACGCCATTCAATGTAGGGGTTAAAACTACTAATATTATCCCTCAAGATTCACCTGGGGAAAATTTTGTTTCATATTCACAAACTGACTATGAAACAACATTCTTGAATGAAGAGCATTTCTTTGATAATCAAAAAGTCATCGCTTCTACATTCAATGAAGTTAAAAATAATCTCGACGAATCTTTAGAGTATAAGTTTACTTTCTCAACTGGAAAAGATAACTTATCACCTGTTATTGATTTAAGGTCTTCATCTGTTAAAGTTATATCCACTCAAATTGATAAACCAAAAGGTAATGAAGTGAGATTTGGCAGAAGATTTAAGTTACTTTCTTTCTATCCTGTTTATAAGTTTAAGGTTACTAATCTTCCTGTTGACCAGGCAGGCGACCCAATTATCCCAACAGTAGACCAAAGTGTTACTGGAGATACATCAAACTGCCGTGGTGATATTATTAAGGTAGTTGGGTCTTTAGTTTATGTTAAAGTTAAAAATAGCAGTGTATTCCAAGCAGGTGAAATTTTAACATTCGGTGTCCAATCTTACACTGGTGTTGCTGTTTCTCCAGATGGCATTACTAGAGTTGTAAGTAACTTCACTCCAAATACACAGGTAGAAGTTTTCCAGGAAAATCTTTCTGATAGATTTAACACAGAAATCTATGGCACAATTATTTCTTGGGATGAGAAATCCGAAACTCTCATAGTCTTAGAAGAAAAGGCACCAATTGATGGTGATTACACATCTCCAGCAACTAGCAATTTTGCTAGAAACTCTTCTAATGGTGGTGATAATCAAGTCAGTGATATCATCAGAGTTGGTGATAATCTATGGCATCAAAATATTGCGCCAGCAGATGCTACTGACCTAAATGAATCGGTTGCTGGATTTGTTGAAGTTTCTTCTGTAGATTATTCTTCGGGAGTAAGTTTCACGCCTGATACCACTTCTAAGAATAGCACTTCTCTATCTAAATATGTTACTAAAGAAGTAACACTTGCAAATCCAGCAACAACAATTGAAGTTAGGTTGTCTGCAAACATGGCAGACCAAGATGATGTCGAGGTATATTACAAATCAAAACCTGTAAACTCTCAACTAGTCTTTGATGATATTGAATGGGTTGCATTTAATGGTAGTGGAATGCCAGATATTGAGGTCATTCCTTCTAATGAAGCAGCTATTTCTGGATTGTTTGAATCTCAATCTTCATACAAAGAGCATAAGTATAGTGTTTCTGATTTGAATGAATTTGATTCATTTGCTGTGAAGATTGTTATGAAGACATCCAATCCCTGTTATACTCCTAAAATTCAAGACGCGAGAATTATAGCGGCATACTGATGAATAAATTTGCAAAAGTAGAAGGTCATCATGACCTCTACCGTGATAACACTACTGGTGCCATAATAAATACAGATAAAAGTATATTTAACCATACTAAAAAATCTGCTTCTGCTTCAGGGATTATTAAAAATCTCCAATCAGATGTAGAAACTTTGAAAAGTGAATTGTCTGAAATTAAACAACTTCTACGAGAAATAGCTGGTAAGTAATGGCACTAAGAAACGTCCCCAAAAGTTATACCTTTGACCAACAACGTCAGGAGATTAACGATCTCGCTGTTGATGTGGGTGATATCACTCAACTTGCTAATGGTTTACCCAGTGTTGTTGCTGCTATCAACACGTTGCAATCTGGGTCAGCAGATGGTGGTGAATTACTAAGCGGTCCTGCAGCACCTACAGCGGGAGATGGTGCTAATGGAGACTTCTGGTTAGATACTTCTACTAATGACCTTTATGGTCCTAAAGAAAACGGTGCTTGGCCAGCAACCACTGTTTCTTTTTCTGAGCAAATTCTTTCTGGTATTGTAGCACCTCTAAGTACACTAGGAAAAGAAAACGATTACTACTTTGATAGTGCAAAGAAAGAATTATATGGTCCCAAGACTGCATCTGGTTGGGGCGTACCAACATCTCTAGGTGAAGCAGACTACCAGAATGTTTTATTTGTAAAGCCAAATGGTAGTGATAGTAATACTGGCGCGAGCCCATCAAAAGCATTTCAAACAATCAAAGCAGCAGCAAAAGCAGCTGCTGCTACTGATGGTAATACTACTATCCGTGTAGCTACAGGTAAGTATTACGAAGATAACCCAATTTATCTCCCCAATGGCACATCCATTGTTGGTGATAACTTAAGAGAAACAATTGTTATCCCACAGAATGAAGGCAGAGACCTCTTCTGGATTACATCTGGTTGCTATGTCAACTACATGGTGTTTGAAGATAACTTCAGTGGTGGTCTAGGTTATCTTGAGACAGAATCTACTGATAACCGCACACTTACTGCAGTAGACCAAACATTTAGAGTATTACCTGGCAGTACTCTCACTAGAAACGATGTTGTTTTTGGTGATGCAGCAAACCAAATCGAGTTTAAGAAAACTGATTTAATTGCTTCTGCTATTGCAGATATGTTAGTGCAGTTTCCAGCATTATCTGGAGAACCACAATATAATCAAACGACATGCGAAAGAGACTTAGGTCTTGTCGCTGATGCTATCATTGCTGACCTCAGAGCAGGTGGTAATGTTAAGTCTATTCAAGCAGGTCTTGCATATAGGACTACAGAAGGACAACCAATTGCTTCGACTGCATTTACACCAACAGATGTTTCTTATGTCGCATCAACAGGAGTATTAACATTTACTCTTGCTGGGCATTCATTTACTGATGGTGATAAGATTAAGTTGGTGGATGATTCATTATCATTTACATGTGGCATGGGTAATGGTTTTCCACATACATGGGTAGGTGGAACAGCATCTAATGCAGTAACAGTTAATGGTAGTGTTCAGAAAGATGTAACTGATGCAGCATATACACCTACAACTGGTGTCTTAGAATTAACGATTGGATCTCATAGCTATACATCTGCTGATACAATTACTATTGCAACAGACTCATTAACATTCACTTGTGATAAAGATAGTAATGCTACTAACCATACATATCCAAGAACTACTGACCCTGCAAATGGCGAGTCACTTCCAATTATATCTGCAACTGCTACAACTATCTCAGTTAACGTCGGTGCAGTAACTGGATGGAAGACATATCCAAGAGCAAGTGACCCTGCATCCAACACATGGTTAACGGTTGCCAATACAACTCTCAATACATTTGAAGTCAATGTAGGCACAACATCTAACGTAACATTCACACCAACAGATGCAGATTACAATCCTACAACAGGATTGATGGAATTGACGATTGGTGCTCATAGTTTGACAGCTGGCACCAGTATTAAACTAGCAGATAATTCTCTAACATTTACATGTGGTGAGGATGGTAATGCTACTAACCACACTTATCCTAGAGCAACTGACCCATTTTATGATACTGCAATTAATATTGAGTCAGTAACTGCTACTACAATTACAATCCAAGTATTAAGCACAGTTCCATCTACTAACGTAACTCCACATACATTTGTAAGTGCAACTGGTGGAGCAGTTATTTCTGGTGGTGATTATAGTCATACATTTGTTTCTGCTGAAACAGGTGCAATTGTTAGTAGTACAATAAGTTATGGTGGTGAATTAATTCCTGAGATTGAAGGAGAAGAAATCGAGCAAATGTTTGCAATCGAGAGATTGTCGTATCATGCTCAAGCTGAGCTTTTAAATAATCCATCTTCTGACCCATCTTGGCCATACACAGCAATTATTCAAGATACTGCAGGATATCCAGCATGTGCTAGAGCACAAGCATTTATTGGTACATCAGAGTCAATCATTACCTCAATCATGCAAGGTGATGATGTACCTCAATATCATGTTGGTCCTGGTTTCATTCTAATTGACCAAGAGTGGATGGAGGTTTTAGATTTTAACCTCACTACAGATACATTTACTGTAACTAGAGGTGTTAACAACCCAATCACTGGCGAAGCAACTGTTGCTGATAAACATATCACTGGTGCATTTATTTCCCAAAGTGGATTTACATGGAGATATGCTATTGCGTATCCAGAACAAAGTGGTTATCAAGGTAAAGGACGTGTAACATTAAATGAGAATAGTCCTGTTGTATTAGGTGGTGTCAATACTGCATTCACCGAAGAATTCCAAGTAGGTTGGAGCATCAAAGTAAATGGAAATAATTATACTATTCAATCGATTGATAGTGATACACAGTTAACTCTTTCTAGCAATGTCCCTGTTGGTCAAGAAGCAAATCTTGATATTTATTACGTCATTCCTCCACAAGAAAGAATTTTCTTATCCCCATATACACAAAACTGCTCATGTATCTCTAAGTTAGGTAGAGCAGTATATGATATTAATACTAGAGAATATGATGCGTCTAAAACAAGAGCAGGTGGTCTGTTTGCTGATGGTGCTCAGCTCGACAGCAATAGCCCTCTTGAGTCTATGGTTGCGGATGCATTCACTCAAATCGTATTTGGGTCAATTGGTTTCCACCTAAAGAATGATGCATATGCTCAGTTAGTTTCAGTTTTCCAAGTCTTTGAGTCTGTTGGTGTCCTTGCAGAATCTGGTGGTTATGTATCCATTACTAACTCTGCTACTAACTTTGGCGATGAGGGTCTAAAAGCATTAGGTTTCTCATCAAATGTATTGCCTATCTTCTCTGGTGGTCAATTATCTAGTATTCAAAATATCACTAAGACAGATATTAATACTTCCCCCAGTAACATTATCGGTATATCTTTTTCATCGGAAGCAGGAGGCACATCCACTAGAGCAACGATTGAAGTTTCTATTGTTGATATTGGCAAGTTTGAAAGAGGTCAAACTATCACAATTTCAAATCATATAGCAACTCCAGATATCAATGGCGCTGGTAAAGTAATTGATACGGTTGATTTCCAAAGTAATAGAATTTCTATTATTGAGCAAATTGCATATGACGCAGCAACCTTTATTGATAGCGGCACGACTGGTGAAATTGAAATTGCTTCGGGAGCAGTATTTACTAAAATTAATGTAACTGGGTATCAAGCGCCTCCAATACCAAATTATGTTTTGCAAATTCCAGGTTTGGGTCTCGACCCTACTGGCAATCAGCATGTAGTTGGAGAAGTATTATCTTATGATGCAGGTAATTTTACTGAGTTTACCACTAACTTCCCGATACAAGATAGTGTAATTGCTAATATTGGAAATAATGCCACATCACTATTATTTGCTCCGTCTACAGTAAACAGCTCTTCACATACTTTTGAATATGTCGGTGCAGGTATCAACTATACCGCATTCCCACAAAATGGTGGTATTACTGATGTAAACAAACAGACTGTAGAAGTATCATCTGGTAAAACATATGTCAGTGCTACTGACCAGAGTGGTAACTTTGGTGTTGGTCCTTACTTTAATGTAAACCTTAGAAGTGGTAAAGTTACATTTAATGGGTCTGTTGCTCTAGGTGTCCTAGATTCTCTACAACTCAAAGGATCTCCTGGTGTCCCAATCTTTGAATTCTCCCCAGATGATGATTTAGGTGGGGCAGTTGGTAGGTCTGACACTGTATTGCCAACACAAAAGGCAGTCAGAGACTACATCAACAAAACTTCTGTCTTAGGAAACTTCATTGGTTTAAACAAAGGCACCTCAAGTATTCCTGGTCTTGTTGTCCAGTTAGATGCTACTGGTAAAATTGATTCTTCACAGATTCCACAAACATCTACTTTTGTTGTATACACTGTAGAAACAGCAGCAGAAAGACTACAAACATATATTCCTGTAGCATCTAAAACTATTGTAAGCAATACTGCTAATACAATCACTCTCAATAGTGTTACAGATTTGATTGATGGTTTAGTTGTTACTGGCACAAATATTCCTAGCAATACGAGAATTGTAATTGGTGGTATTGATGTTGCAACCAACACTATCACAGTTGACCAAACACTACCAACTGGTCCTGGTTTAACTGCTGGTGATTCTCTTTCTTTCTTGGGTGACCCACTAAAAGCAGGTGATATTGTAATCCAGAAAAACGAAGCAGATGGTGACCCATTAACACTTCTCCAAACCTGGATTCTAACTGCACTACCTGGCACAGATGCAAACAACTGGGAGTTGATTGCTCTCAACCAGTTAGATGCCGCTGCTATTGTTTCGGGTCTCATTTCTCCATCGAGACTTGGCACAGGTGTTGCAAATGATGACACATATCTAAATGGTCTAAACAAGTTTACGCCAGTAGTCAAAGGTGTATTACCACCCACCAACTCTGCTATCACAGTTGCAGGTACAGCAGAAACTCTCAAGAAAACTGGCACGCCAGTGGACGTTTCTGCTATTACTTGGGCAGCAAATGTTGCTACAGTAACTACTGCATCAGCACACTTATTGACTACAGATGATTATGTAGAAATTGAGCAAGTAGTCCCCGACACTTACAATGGTCTATATCAAGTAACGGTAACCAACTCAACAGTATTTACTTATTCAAGAGCAGGATATCCTGGAAGTTATCTTTCTAATGGTATAGTAACATCTGGAGAATTAAACGAAAGTGGATTTATTGAATTAGATGTTGATTCAGTATCTTACACTACTGGACAGTCTTCAGGTTCTAGTAGTCGTGGTGTTGCAAGTTTCTTATATAATAGATTTACAATTGACACTCAAAATGTAGTAGACCTCCGCGACAAGTCTATTACTCTTGGCAAGATACAAAACATCGCACCAAAAACATTACTTGGCAATAATGGAGCATTAGCATCTAACCCACAAGAAATTGAAATTGGTGTTGGTGTTGCTGGAGTCCCAACTTTTGAAGTTTCATTACAAACAAATCGTTATGTAATCTATGATGAGAATGTTGGTAAATCGTATGGTCAATTACCAGATTTGCAATTAGTTGCTGGTAAAGAATATGTTTTTCGTTTAGCAGATGTAACGGGACATCCTTTTAATATTGTTACCTCTCCTGGTTCTATTGGTGCTAATCTTTATACAGATGGTGTTATTGGTAATGGTAGTTCTAATGTTGGAGATTTAGTTAGGATTACTGTACCGCAAGATGCTCCTTTATTCTTGTATTATCAGTCTGGATTAGATGCTAATAATTTTGGTATTATCAAAATCGTTAAGATTGGTGATAACTTAGAAGTTGTTGACTCTACATCATCAGCAACTATTGTATTGGATGCATTCCCAGTATCAAGGTTTGATACAGCTGAATATTTGATTCAAGCAAAGAATACTGTCAATCCATCTTGGGTCCATTCAACCAAATTGCTTGTGGTCCATGATGGCACAAATACATATGTCAGTGAATTTAGCAGTATCCAAACAGTCAAATCTCTAGGGTCATTCACATCAGAAATTAACAATGGTAATGTAGAGTTGAAATATTCTCCAGAAATTCAAGGGAATGATTATTTAAACAGACTGATTATACAAAAAAATTATGTTTCAAGTTGACAATTGTGCTATAATAAATATATCGTGTCTATATTAATGCATCCATGGCAGCAACTGATTTGAAAGCAAACTTCCAGAATCAAATGAAAGAGATTGATGAGAAAATCATTCAAATTCGTAACGAGTTAAAAAAAGCAGAAGAATATAAATTAAAACTAGTCGGTGGTTTAGAGACTCTAGAATTGATAGAGCAGCAAGAGACAGGAGAAACTCCAGACGACTTAGGAAGACTACCTGAATCAACTGAAGAATAATTATGAAACCCTTCTTATAAATAAATAAGAAGGGTTTTTTTGTGTGTAATGGCTGCTATTCCTATAAATTTAGTTATTGAGCAAAGAGCAGATTTTGAAGCGACATTTACTGTCACTGGGTCAAATAATGTTGCTCTAAATTTAGTTGACTATACTGCAGAAGCCAAGATTAAAAAAAACTATACTTCCTCTACATCAACAAATTTTGCTGTAAATTTTCTTGATAGGACTGAGGGAAAAATGAAATTAACATTAAATAGTTTCGCAACCAGTCTTTTAAAACCAGGAAGATATAGTTATGATATTTTGATTGTTTCTCCAGGCGGGGTTAAAACTCGTGTGGTAGAAGGTCAAGTTACCGTTACTCCAGGAATTAGTTAATGTCTGAAGAATATCAAGTAACAATGTCATATAATAATGAAACAACTGTTACATTAGAATCAGCAACCAATAATCAAGTAGCAACTTCATATAACGTGGCACAATCTATAGAAGACTTAGGTAACGTAGATACATCTGCGTTAGATAAAACAGGTAGCACTACAAATAATTATGTAATGGTGTATGATGCAACTGCACAAGGATACAAATTTGTAAATCCTGATGCAGTATTATCCACAGCTGCGGACAGCACTCAAGTAATTCAACCAGGATTACCACAAGACTTTATCGACACACTCGATACTGACTTGGATAATCTGATTGATTTAGATGCTGGGTCTTTTTAAATAATAAATAGTATAAGAAAATCGTATCTTTTAGGAAAAACACATGGCGGCACCCACGATTAAGTTTAAGAGAGGCTCGCAATCTAATTTGCCAGCTCTCGCCGCAGGTGAGCCCGCTTTCGTTAATGATGAATATAATCTATATCTTGGTCTTGATGGCACATCTGGCAATAATAAGTTTTTAGGCTCGGCCCGTTATTGGGTTAAAGAGACAACTACAACAGGACAAAACGTCAAACTATACTCCCGTACTGATGGCAGTGGTGGTGGTAGCGTAAGTCTGAAAGCACCTGATGTAGGTTCAGATATTGTATTTGCTCTTCCCGCAGCGGATGGTAGCATTGGACATATCTTGACCACTGATGGTAGTGGAAATCTATCATTCTCAGCACCTGCTGCATCTTCATTTACTCTTGCTGCAGATTCAGGCACTAGCGATACATTCAATACTGGTGAAACACTAACCTTTGCTGGTGGTGAAGGTATTGATACTACTGTATCCAACAATCAGATTCTTATTGCTGCAGAGTTAGCAACAGAAACTAATGCTGGTGTTGCAACTTTTGATGGCACTGATTTCACTGTAACTTCTGGTGATGTTACTATTAATGAAGAGAGAGTTCAGGACATTGCTGGCGCTATGGTCAGCAGTAACAGTGAAGATGGAATCGCCGTTACATATGACGACACCAATGGCAAATTAGATTTTAACGTTGCTGATTTCACTATCACTCTTGGTGGTGACCTTTCTGGTAACGTAACTATTACCGATTTAGGTAATGCAACTCTAACTGCAACTATTGCTGCTGACTCAGTTGCTCTTGGCACTGACACCACTGGCAACTATGTTGAAGACGTAACTGCAGGTGCTGGTCTTACTAAGAGCTCATCTGCAGGCGAAGGTCAAACAGTTGACCTAGGAATTGGTGCTGGCACAGGTATCACAGTTAACGCTGATGATGTTGAAATTAAGAATGCTGGTAATCTAACCGATAATACTGTTACAGGATGGGATGATGGCAATGGTCAACTAACTGATGCTCCTATTACTTATAGTGGCACAACTGTTACTACTGGTGGTGATTTAGTAGCTACTGGTGATGTTACTGTTGGTGGTAATGATATCAAGTCCAATGGTGGCACTACTGTCTTCACCTTATCTGGTGCAAATGCAACTGCTGCTGGTAATTTTGTTATTAGTGGTGACTTAACAGTTAGTGGCACAACAACTACGGTTTCAACAACTAATGTGGTTGTCGATGATGCTGTGATGGAATTGGGTACCGTTAGTGGCGCTGCTCCTTCTTCCATAACTGCAAATGACCTTGGTTTCAGATTCCATTACCACAATGGCACTGCTGCCAAGACATCTGCTGCTTTCTGGGATGGCAATACTGGTTTCGTCTTTGTTTCTGACGCAGCTGAAGCATCTCGTCCTCAACTAACTGGCGCACTTGCTGATGTCCAAGTTGGTGGTTTATGGATGGGTGACTTTGGAACTCCAACCAACCAAGTCCTACAAAATAACAGTGGCACCTTCGAGTTAGTAAATACACTCGTAGATGGTGGTACATTCTGATAATAAAAGGAAAAAATTATGAATGATGTTGAAATTGATTATTCGTCGTTAGTTCAGGTCTACCAGAAAAGAATGGCAGACCTGATTCATCAAAATATCTTATTTGAGACCAGAGGCAATCTTCTAGCACAGAAAGTAAATTCCTTACAGGAACAAATTACTCAGTTAGAAGAAAAGAAGACCCCTGTTACAAAAAAGAAGCAAGCAGTAAATACTGCCCAAGAAGACTTTACATAAAGTCACCTCACGCTAAATAGCACTATTTGAGAGGAGCCATATGGCATCGCCACAGATTAGGATTAAACGTACTGCTGTATCTGGGCGTGTGCCCTCTACGACACAGCTTGATCTTGGCGAATTAGCTATTAATACCACTGATGGTAAGCTATTCCTAAAAAAGTCATTAAATAGTGTTGAAACAATCATCGATGTTGGATCTGCTACTTCGCTGGCAGGCAACAATGGTGAATTTCAATTCAATGATAACGGCGCTTACGGTGCATCTCCAAACCTATCATGGGATGGATATAACGTATCCGCTGAAGACCTTAAATTGGTCGGCACCCTCACTGCTAATGGTAGCACTGGGGCATCTGGTTATGTTCTAGCATCTACTGGATCTGGTGTCCAATGGATTCAAATGCCAGGTCTCCAGTTATTTCCAACTGGAGATTATAATGCTGGTGCAGACCCCAACGATCCACTAGCAAATACTATAGATGCTTTTGGTGTTTCTACTATTCCATCGTGGGATAATATGGAACCAGTTGGCACATTGTTACTAGTTGATTTAGGATCAGTTTAAAAATATTATAGGTATTAAGTAATGGCAACTCAGGTACAATTTAGAAGGGGTACGGCAACCCAAAATAATGCTTTTACTGGCTCTGAAGGTGAGTTGTCAGTAAACCTTAGCAATTATTCTCTCAGGTTGCATGATGGTGTATCTGCTGGTGGATATGAAATCGCCAGACAAGATTTTAGTAATGCAGCTTTTGGTGCAACTGTCTTACCCACACTAAATACTACCTATAATATGGGATCTAGTGCATTCAAATTCTTGAATGTGCATTCACAAGAATTTACTGGAGCACTTACAGGTAACGCAGATACTGCTACTGCACTAGAAACAGCAAGGACTATTAATGGCGTTTCTTTCGATGGCACTGCAGATATCACCATCGAAGCAGAAATTGAAGCAACTCTATTCATCAGTGAAGGTCTAGAAGATTCTGGTGGATTAACTCAATTTGATGGTGGCACTGACGTAACTTTGCGTCTCAAGAATGCTCCTAATTTTTCAGATACAAATCTTTTAAAGTGGGATAATACTAATACTCAATTTGTAGATTCTAGTATTACAGATGATGGCACTACTGTAACGATTGCTGGTAACTTGAATGTTACTGGGTCTACAACTACTATTTCTACAACAAATTTAGAAGTAACAGATAAACTGATTGTCATTGGTGATGGTGCTACCACTACACAAGGTGCTGATGGTGCAGGATTTAACATCGGCACTTCTGGTGTATCTTTAACGTATGACCTAGCAAATACTTCTTGGACATCATCTGAGAGTTGGAATCTTGCTACTGGCAAGACTTATAAGATTGCAGGCACCACAGTTATTGGGTCTACTTCTCTTGGTGCAAATATTGTTGGGTCTTCTCTAACTTCGGTTGGCACACTTACAACAGGTGTTTGGAATGCAACAGTTGTCAATCCAACATATGGAGGCACTGGTGTTGATAATGGTAACAATACTTTAACCTTAAGTGGAAACGTATCTTACACTGGAGGTCATACTCTAGAGTTAGTATCTACTGCTGCTACTTCTGTTACATTACCAACCACTGGAACATTAGCAACATTAGATGGAGTTGAAACTTTAACAAATAAAACTTTAGATGCTCCTACTATTAATAATGCAAATCTTGATTCTGCATCTATCGATTTCATTTTCTTAAGAAATACTTCTGGAACTGATATAACAAAATCTTATGTTAAATCAGGAGATACTTCAACTTCTTCTTTAGCAGACCATAGTTTAACAATTGATATTTGGGCAACTTCAGTTTATAGTGCAGTTGATTACACAATTTATTCTGAAGCAGCAAATGGTGAAAAAGAAATTGCCAAGTTTACAGTTTTAGCTGATGGTAGTGGTAATGTTTGGGTGACTGAGCAAAATGCTCTAAGGACAGACGTTAATAATCCAGCTATTGATATTGAAGCAAGATGGATTAGTAACAGTGTCTATATTGTTTTGACACCATCTAGTAATACAAATGATGTTATCTTCAAATTTAATGCAACAGGATTTGTTGCGTAATAAATATTAAAACAAACACTATAAACGGGGAGAGTGAACCGTGGCAGTATATAACAAGGAATTTACAGTAAAAAACGGATTAGTTGTTGAAAATAACAACTCCGTAAAACTTAGCACAGGCACAGGCACATTACGCTATGTGTCTATTAAAGCGCCAACATCTTTAACAGGGGACTATGAATTAACATTCCCTTTAGATGATGGACAAGCAGATGAAATGCTCATCACTGATGGAACAGGAGCTCTTGCTTGGGGCAAGGTCAATACCATCAATATGTTTGCCAACTCAGTAACACCAGTTATTCTTGAAGATACTGGTGATTTTACCATGAATACTCTATTAGCAAATAGAGTTAAGTCTACAGGTGATATGGTATTAGACCCAAATGATGATGATGGTGTTACTGGTGTTGTTGAAATTAAGGGCGACCTAATTGTTAGAGGTAGTAACAATATTGCTGCTGGTGCAAGTTTTGCTGTAGAGACTGGAGACTTTACCGCGCAGGTATCAGGTAGATATCTAGTTGATACCGATACTAATGCAACTGATATTACTGTTGTATTGCCTACTGCACCAAACATCGGCAATACGATTACGTTTGCTGATATGAGAAACACCTGGGATGCATATAACGTAATTTTAGATGCGGGGACTGGAAATACTTTTCAAGATAAAACGGGCGATATAGATTCTCCTTATATTCTAGATGTATCTGGAGTAGAAGTACTTATTGTCTGGACAGGATCTCACTGGAAAGTATACGCTTAAGCAAAAACCTTAAATATTATAAATACATGTGACGATATAAATAAAATTGATTCTAGAATACTCTTGTTGGGGTTTAAATGGCGCTATACCTAAGTGAATCAGGCATGGATGGAAGTTCGAGTAGTGGAGGTGGAATGTATTCCTATTTTAACCAATCGAATCGTTTCTATTTCCACGCTCTCCGTCGCGATGCTGACGGAATGCTTAACTATACTAAGACAAATACGTCTGACGATGAAGTCATCGATGTTTTTAACACCGATGGTACAGGTCAGACAGATTTCATGGATGCATGGAATAATGTTGTTGAAGTTGGTGCAGTAAAATCTGTCTCTCTTCTTTCTGGAGGTATTCCAAACGACACTGATGCAAATGTTACTTACACTGTAACTGGATTGGTTGGTAATGGAGATGGTGATGGTGAACCCAACCAATTGCCAGGATTCGGATTAAATTTACTTATCACCAGAAATGCTGTAGGATTAATCAGTAATTTCCAAATCCATTCTGGCGGTGCTTCATTCTCCCCTAACGAGACTGTAACAATTGCCTCATCTAAAATCAATGATGTTACTGACCTAACTATCCGAATTGAGGATACGGTTAAATCATATAGTAATAATGAAAACATTGATAAATATCAACAGTATAAGTTTGAAGCAAGAAAAATAACCTACTTCATTGATGACGAAGGTTATTTCGTTGCCCGATTTGGGACCTACGATTATAACGCAGGACCAAAATAACTGCCTAACGGCACAAACGTCTTTTTATTCATCACCACGGACTCATAGGAAATATAAAAAATGGCTGATTTCAGATTAGGTAGACTAAAATTCAACTGGAGAGGAGATTGGCAAGCATCTACCGCTTATGTCATTGACGACATTATTGCCTTTAAAGGTAATACATATGTTTGTGTCGTCAATCACACCTCCGCCTCTGACGAGACTCAGTGGAGCTCCACTGATTATGGCATTGCAACACCAAAATGGGAGACGCATGTCCCTGGCACTAGAATGATGGGTGCTTGGACAGTAAATACTTTTTATGCTGTTAACGACCTTGTTAGTTTTGGTGCTAATCAATACCTCTGTGTAGATAATCATACATCTCCAGCAGGTGAAGATTTATTCTATGCAACATCACCTAGTTGGTCATTATATCTAAGTAGTGTTGAATACAAAGGTTCTTGGTCTAATGGTGTTTATTACAAACTCAACGACATTGTAAGATATGGCAACAGTCTATATCTTTGTAATATTGGACATACATCTGGAATTAGTTTCGACGAAACTAAGTATAACGTGTATCTTGAGTCTCTCACGTTTGAAGATTCTTGGTCTAACGCTGTTGAATATCAACCTGGTGATATCGTCAACTTCGGTGGTTATACCTATGTTGCAAAAACAATCCACACCAATCTCCAACCAAACGCAAATACCGCTGCTTGGGATATCCTAACCACTGGTTTTGATGTTAAGGGTGAATATGCCGATGCAACAGAATACGTCCCTGGTGATGTAGTTCAGTTTGGTGGTAACACTTTTGTTAAGATTGTTACTGGTAATGCTGGTGTAAATCCAACTGATACATCTGCATGGACTATTGTCTCTTCTGGACTAAACTGGAAAGGTCCATGGCAATCATCAGCAACATACCAAGTTAACGATGTTGTTTCAAGACAATCTGCTAGTTGGGTTAATTTAACCGCAGATAACACCAATATTAATCCAGTTGGTGATAATGGAACAAATTGGGAGGCGCTTTCGCAAGGCGAGTCCGTACTAACGCTAGAAGATCCTGGTGATATTCTTTATAGAAATAGTGCTGGTGCTAATGTCCCTCTGAAGATTCTGAATGTCCCCGAAGGTGATGTATTAGCAGTTACTGACTCTGGTCAAGTTGATGCACAAGGCAACAAAATTATGCTCCCTGCATGGCAGAGAGATAACTGGTGTGCTAACGTTTACTACGTTGCAACTGATGGCACCGACGACCCAGACTTTGGTAAGAATATTTCCAAGCCTTGGAAAACTATTCGTTATGCTCTTGCACAAACTGCAAACACAGGCACTGCTGATAGCGTTGTAACTATCTTTGTTAAGACAGGCAGTTACGAAGAGCAACTACCTCTCATCACTACACCATTTACTACTATTATTGGTGATAATCTCCGTGCTACGATTATCAAACCAGATCCTAATACACAGTCAAGTGATTCAACACCTATAGAGAATAGATTCTCTACGATGTTCTTCTTGTCAGAAGGTGTAACTCTAAAAGACCTTGTTATGGTCGGCATGGAAGGTTTCACCCCTGCATCTGGAGCAAATAATTCTTGGGATATTACTCAGGCAACTATCCGTGGTGTATTCTTGCGTTTACATCCTAACGACCCAATCACAACCAAGTCACCTTATATCACACAATGCTCTGCATTCTCTGGTCGCCCTACTTCTGGTGATGACTATAGTGGTGGTGGTGTTGGTGCTATTATTGATAGGAGCATTTATTCAACCACCTCCGTGGGATCTATACTGGTTGACTCCTTTACACAATTACATGATGGTGGTGTAGGTTTCTGGTGTAAGGACCTAGGTAACGCTGAAATCGTTTCTTCCTTCACCTACTATGCACACATTGGTTATACTTGCACAGGTGGTGGTAGACTCCGCTCTCTTTCTGGTAACAACTCTTATGGTGAATATGGTGCGGTATCATCGGGCACTGACCAAACAGAGACAGCACTTACAGGTACTGTTAGAGGTGAGAGACTCAACTTCGTTTATGATGAATTCTCGCTTCAATTCAAGAAATTTGAGCAAGTTGTACAAGGTGAAGATGACGGAGCTGGCAACATTGACTACACTGGAAGCAACGCAAACTATGCTCTTGCATTAGTTCTAAACGTGCAAGAAGATTATCTAATCATCGAGCCTATTACGGGCACGTTTGGCAATGGTTTTCCAATTAAAGGTGTTTCTTCATCCACCGTTACTGGGTCAGGAGCTACTGGCGTAACGGATTCTACGGCCGCGCTTGTCGGTATCACTGGTAACATCTTTACCATGGACAACCTACCTGTTGTCAACGGTGTAGCAGACATACCGAAACAAACCGCTTCAACAAACTTCCTGGATGTTTCTGGACAATCACAGTATGATGACGATGGATTCTATGTTGTTTCTGAAGTTACCGATTCATCAACTGCTCAAAACCTCTCAATAACGACTTTACGTCAATATGATGTCCCTGGTGTAGCACCAACAGCTGTCGAAATTTCAACAATTGGATATTCCAGTGACACAGTTACTATTGTAACTTCTTCTGCACATGGTCTATCAACTGGTCAGGAAGTTGTAGTTGTAATTGCAAACGCAGTTTTTCAACCATATGCTTCGACTGCATTTGAAAGAGAAACTGTCACTATTATTGACGGCACGACTTTCACATATTCCAAACCTGGACTAAACGATGTTGCTGCAACTTCACAAAGTGGTTCTAAAGTTTATCTCCAGAGCATCAGTGGTGGAAGCACAAAGGCAAACGCTTCTGGTGGTACTGATGTTGACCTCTATAATATCTCTTCTACTACAACTAGATTAGACCTAGCAGGCACACAGTCTCTCGGGTCATCGCTTAGTAATGTAGAGATCACCTTTGCGGATCCTTCTATCCTAGGTGGTATGTCTACTGGATCCAACAACTTCATTCTCATCGGCAACGAGATGATGGAGATTGCCCAAATCAACACAGGCGTTGGTGTTGAAGTTGTTAGAGCATCTGAAGGCACTGCGGCCGCAGAACATGCTGACGGTAGCGTTGTATACTATGTAACTAAGTCTGCAGCTTCAACTACACTTAAAGGTGATATTAATACTGGAGATTTAGATTTACCTATATTCTCTATCGCTAACTTCGATGCTAATGATATCATCAAAATTGGAAGCGAATTTTTAAGAGTTACTTCTGTTAACTCTGCTTTAGTTGGACAAGCAACGATTACATTCTCACGACCTAAAACACTTGCCGCGTCAAGTGGTCAGGCTTTCGAGATGCGTCTCAACTACTCACAGGTTAGACTAACTGGTCATGATTTCTTGCTAATTGGTACAGGCAATAAGACACAAACTAACTGGCCCGATCAACCTTTACAAGAGGCAGACCAAGGTAATGAGGTTTATGAAGACTACCCAGGTCGTGTATACTATGTTTCTACTGACCAAGATGGTAACTTCCGAGTTGGAAGCTTGTTTTGGGTTGAGCAGGCAACAGGTGTAGCGACACTTGACGCTAACGATTTCAACTTAAGCGGTCTTGCTTCACTCCAATTAGGTACTATCGGTGCTGAGTTGGGGGCATCAATTAACGAATTCTCTACTGACGTAACACTTGGAGCAGAATTCTCTAGAGACACTGCATGTCCTACTCAGTTAGCGGTTAAGACATATGTTGATGGTAAATCTGGTAGTGGTATCGGAAGAACTTCGCAACTAGTTAGTGTTGCTGAACTTGCGTCTTCTGGCAACACTGCAACTGTAACATCAGAATTAGCGCATAACGTTTTCGTAGATGATGAAGTTATTATTTCAGGTGCAGTTGAAGCAAACTATAATGGCACATTTACTGTCGCGAGTATTGATGTTGCAAATAAACAGTTTACTTATGTAATGTCTGGTGTTGCAGGAACGCCTGCAACACCAATAGGAGCTGCTATCGTATGCGAAAGAAAGCAGAAAGTAGCTACTGACTTAGATGTTGTTGGCAACACGAAGACACGTCCTACCTGGAATGAATCTTCTACTGTCTTCAACGCAGTTGATATTGATGTCACTGACACTATCTCACAATCCACTTCCAATTTAATTAAGGCAGATGTTGGTGGTTCCACCAAGTTTGCTGTTGACAAAGCAGGTAATATCACTGCTGCTGGTAACTTAACTGTTGCAGGCACAACAACCACTGTGAATTCCACTAATTTAGAAATCACCGATAAGGAGATTATCATTGGTAGCGGTGCTGGTGATGCTGCAGCTGCAGACGGTGCTGGTATTGTAATCGGCACGTCAGGTAAGTCATTTAAGTATAATGATACTAACACCAGATGGGATTTAACTGATAAAATCAATATTAATACTGCCTTACAAATCGGTGGTACTGAAGTTTTATCAGCAAATACTCTTGGTGCTGGAATCGCTACATCTTCACTAACTTCTGTTGGTGCTTTAACTGGACTTACTGTTAATGGAATGTCTAGTATTCGTAGTGTTGAAGAAAACGTTGAAGTAATGGGTGCAAATGCATCTGGAAATCAGACTTATGATTTTGCAAACCAAGTTGTTTATTTCCACCCATCTGTTGGTGGTAATCTTACTGCTTCGTTTGTTAATGTCCCCCAAACTTCTGGCG
>MPMD02208405.1_pt1 | contig 42492 bp, 32 predicted proteins | sample 1617291 | NCBI WGS metagenome assembly MPMD02 (sample SAMN05944810, study PRJNA350692) | marine metagenome | biome: marine; feature: ODZ; material: water; isolation source: 120 m water sample filtered on 30 um supor filter | place: Pacific Ocean | collected 2012-04-09 | depth 120m m | reverse complement strand
TCGTCTCCATGGGAATCGGCGTCTGGACTGACCCGAATGTCTACCCCGGCACCGAAATCGTGCGCTGGAACATGGGCGAGTACAGCTACTACGAGCCGTGCACCCAGACAACCCGTACGGAGATCTTCCACGGGGCGACGACGTTCCGGGGCTACGAGGCATACTCCCTGCTCTCATCGGGCCCCTCTATCCCTCTTCCCCTGACGTTCATCGACCAATCCAACGCCCTGCGGGCAGGAGCCACGAGCAACAATATCCCGTTCATCAGTGATCACGTTCTGAACCTGAACCACTGGTAGACGCAGGGCACTCATCTGACTGCCTGCCACGCGGGCCGGACCCCTCACCCGGGGTTCGGCCCGCTTTCTGTGTGTCCCGCCTGCTCGCGATGCGCGTGCAGAGCTGGAGGAATCCGGCGCGATAGGCCCGGGCCGGTAGCGTTCGCGAGGTCAGTGCCCCTGTCAGGGATGGGGCAGATACCGAAAAAAGTGTCCGCTGGAGCTGTCTGGCCTCATGTAAGGGTAGCCCGGCGTGATCGGCACCGGGCAACTCACACCCCTAGCCTACGAGGAGCCACCATGCTCAATTCCCTCAAGAACACCCTTCTTCTCGCTCTCGGCGCCCTGGCCCTGGCTGCCTCCTCGTCGGCCCAGACCTGGCTACAACCCGACTACCTGTGGTCGGGCGGTTTCTACGTCAATCCCCAGTGCTCCCTCGCCCCGCTCACATTGCCCACCTTCCCGGGCTTCAACCAGGTTTCCATGGAGATCGGGTGGCAGGATTGCCAGGCGGAGTCAAAAAAGTATGTCGATGCGAAGTGGAGCGCCCCCGTGAGCCCTATCGGAGTATCCACCCAGGAAATGATCGCCGAGCTACGCCTGACGGAAGCGCTCATTGGGGACCTGATCGCCAAGGGCAAAATGACCCTGACCTACTCACGCACCTGGTATGAGAAGAAGAAAACCGTTCCCTCGACGCACTGGCAGATCTGGCGTTTCCTGGTCAACGGCGATCTGCGCTACAGTCAAGGCGCCAAGGGTAGTCTGCGGCCCAACTGCGCATTCAATCACAAAGGTCGCGTGCGCTACACCGGATACGTCGATTGGGCCCTCGATATCAACAAGGGTACGTGGAGCAACACTTGGATGCTGACCCACGCAACGGACGACCTCGAACACGTCCCCAGCCATCCACGCGAGGGCAACTACCACTGCGATCGCTCTTACAGCTTCGTTGGGCCAGCCAAGGGCTTTGTCGCCGATCCTCTGGTGGCCACTGAAGGCGGCTCGCAGGACAACGAGTACTACCGGAGTGTCGTGCGCTACGTGCGTCGACCCAAGATCGGCCCCCCGCCCTTCCCCCCGGTCCCGGGCCCCGTCGGGGTCGGCATCCCCTCCAGCTCGTTTGAGGAGGACGTCGATTTCACGGTCACACCCATGTACCAGATGTGCCCCTGTAGCTCCGCAGGCGCCGGACTCTCTCAGTTCGCCATCGCCCAAATGAACATCGCCGGGAAGTTCGGGTCCACCGCCCAAAGCAACAACGAGTTGGTTAACGAGTTCGTATCCATGGGCATCGGAAGCTGGACCGACCCGAGTATCTATCCCGGAGTCGAGGACGTGCGCTGGACCATCGCGGAGTACGACTACTTTGAGCCCTGCACCAACGAAACCCGCAAGGAGGTCTTTCACGGCGTAACCACAGTGGGGGGCTATGAAGCCTGGGCCATCAGCTACGATCCGTATTATCACTCGCAGCAGTTACTCAAGGAGTACCTGGGCGCGACCTTCATCGATCAGGCCAACGCCCGGCGCAAGGGCAGACTCTCCATGAATCTGCCCTTCAAGAGTGATCACGTTCTGAACCTGAACCACTGGTAGACGCAGGGCACTCATCTGACTGCCTGCCACGCGGGCCGGACCCCTCACCCGGGGTTCGGCCCGCTTACTATCAGTGCCAGCGGCTCGACGGCGAGGAGATTCACCATGACTTGGATCAAGAGCCCACCACAAGCGAAGCCGTCCCGCTATTCTGGGTGGGAATCCGCCGTCCACGCCCAACCCGACAATTCTTCTCCCCATGACCACCCCCCACTTCGCAAGCCTCGCGCTCCCCCTCACCGCCATTGGCCTGGCCTTCACCCTGGGAATGCAGGACAAGGTCACCTACGACGACACACCCCTCCTGCCCGATAGCGAATACCGCGTGCACGGTGAACGGCCCTGGCCGGAGGTGGTCCAACCTGGAAGCACGGCAGTCGCTCCCTCCGATGCCACGGTGCTCTTCGATGGAGCCAACCTGGACGCCTGGCAAGGCCGGGGCGGAGAAGCAGGCTGGAAGGTGGAGAATGGCTATGCCCAGGTCAACGGCAAGGGCGACATCCGCACCCGGGCAGAGTTCGGAGACATCCAGCTTCACCTGGAGTTCCAGACCCCGAGCGAGGTCAAGGGATCGTCCCAGGGCAGGGGGAACTCAGGCATCTACTTCATGGGCCGCTACGAGGTACAGATCCTCGACTCCTTCGAGAACCCCAGCTATCCGGACGGCCAATGCTCGGCCCTCTATGGTCAGACACCTCCCCTCGTCAATGCCTGCCGCGCACCCGGGCAGTGGCAGACCTACGACATCCTCTTCAGGGCGCCGCGTTTTGAGGGCAAGGAGCTGCTGCAGCCCGCCCGGGTAACAGTCCTCCACAACGGAGTCGTCACCCAGTGGGACCAGGCCTACATCGGAGCCTCGACCCATCGTCAGGTCGGTAAGTACTCGCCACACCCGCCGAAGGGACCCGTGAAGATCCAGGACCACGGCAACCCCATCCGTTTCCGCAACATCTGGGTGCGGGAACTCTAGGACGCCGGGTTGGCGGCACTCACATGGCGCGGAGCGTGGGAGGCGATGCGCGCTCGACGCTGCTCCGCTGCCCGCGCCCACGTGCGCCGGGCGCGGGCCCCGTGGATGCCACACAGATCGAGATAGCGGGCCAGGAAGCGCAGGCGCGTGGCGGCCGGAATGCGATCGGGCAGGGAGTGCAACAGGGCGCCCAGGTCCTTGGCCAGCCAGCGGGACCGGGGGGAGGCCTGCTGCCGGGCCCGGCCCAGGTCCAGCAGGCAGAGGCTACCGTCCGGGCGCAGGATCACGTGCTCCAGGTAGAGGTCCCTGTGATACCAGCCGGCGCGGTGCAAGCTCGCCACGAGTTGGGCGAGGCCATCCAGTAGCTGGGGGGGGACACTCCCCTCCCCTTCCTCCAGGCTCTGTCGCAAGGTCTTGCTGTGCTCTACACGCTCCATTAGCACAAATGAGAGCGAACCCATGGCTCCCCAGCCGAGGGGGCGCGGTACCGGGATGCCCGCTCGGGCAAGGTCGCGGAGGTTCTCGAACTCGCGTTGACCGGGACTTCGGACGCTCCCACGCAGGTAGTCGTACCAGCGGTCCCGAAACTGATCGCCTCGGGTGCGCTTGACGATGGCCGTTGGAGCCTCTGAAGGCCATGAAAAGGTCTGCCGAGTAGGAACGGAGCGCAGCGGCGCTTCAGGGATTGCATGGAGTAACTCCTCGAGCACCTCGGCAATGATTGCCCCTCGGAGCCAGTCCGGATCGAGCCACCCGTGGATCGTTTCCTCAGCTTGTCTCATGTGAATCGTCAACCCCGGTCAGGTGTCTCGAATCGGGGCCCGTGGAAGCTCGCTCAAAAAAAACAAACCTGGGGTCCCCTATCCCAGTTGAGTGGGTTCGAATGGTACAGGCATTGGGTTATACCCCGTCCTCGGAACAAGGACATCCCTACCCTGACTGCCGTCCATCAAACTAGACCCTCTCCCGGCACACGCCGCACCGGTCCAGATGACCACCCTACCTGCCATCGCCCCCAGCTCGGTCAACCCTGACGAGTTCAACCCGTTCCTCTCTATGGCCGAGGAGTTCGACCGGGCCGCAGATCATCTGGGGCTGGACGAGGGCCTGCGCGAGGTCCTGCGCATGCCCAACAGGGAACTGAAGGTGTCCCTGCCGGTCATGATGGATAACGGGCGCATCAAGGTCTTCACGGGCTACCGTGTGCAGCACAACTACCTGCGCGGCCCTTGCAAGGGAGGCATCCGCTTCGCGCCCGAGGTCAACCTGGACGAGGTCCGGGCCCTGGCGGCATGGATGACCTGGAAATGCTCGGTCGTGAACATTCCCTTCGGTGGCGGAAAAGGCGGAGTCATCTGCGACCCGCGCAGCATGTCCAACAAGGAGCTTGAGCAGCTCACTCGGCGCTACACGGCAGCCATCATGGACATCCTCGGGCCCGACCGGGACGTGCCCGCGCCCGACATGAACACCGGAGAACAGACCATGGCCTGGATCATGGACACGTACTCCATGCACGTGCGCAGCACGACCACGGCCATCGTGACCGGCAAGCCCCTGTCCATCGGCGGCAGCCGCGGGCGGCGCGAGGCGACGGGTCGCGGCGTGATGATCTCCGCCAACGAAGCGCTGAAGATGAAGGGCCTGCGCCCGGAGGACACGCGCGTGGTGGTTCAGGGTTCGGGCAACGTCGGCGGCATCGGGGCCATGCTGATGCATCGCCAGGGCTACCGCATCGTCAGCCTCAGCGACATGTACGGATCGATCTACAACGACTCGGGTCTCGACGTGAACGCCGTCCTCAGCTACCTGGAAGACAATGGCCGCCTGGAGGGCTTCCCCGAAGCGGAGAGCCTGGAGAACTCCGAACAGCTCGAGCTGGACTGCGAGATGATTGTTCCCGCCGCCACGGAGAACCAGATCACCTCCCAGAACGCCGACCGGATCAAGGCACAACTGATCGTCGAAGGAGCCAACGGCCCGACCACGGCCGTAGCCGCCCGCATGCTGGACGATCGAGGAGTGATCATCGTGCCTGATATCCTGGCCAACGCCGGGGGTGTGACGGTGTCCTACTTCGAGTGGGTCCAGGATCGCATGGGCTACTTCTGGACGGAGGAGATCGTCAATTCGCGGCTCGAGCAGATCATGGTCAACTCATTCAAGGAGGTCGCTGAGACGGCCACCAAGAACTCCATCTCACTACGAGCGGCCGCTTACATCGTTTCCATCGACCGGGTGGCTACGGTCTACAGAATGCGCGGCATGTTCGCCTGAGCGCCTCCCATGTTTGAGAGCGCCCACAAACAAGAAGTGTCTCCCGCGGCAGACCTGCCCAAGACTCCGCTACTGGACGACGAGACGCCCTTCGCCACGATGATGGCGAGCTTCGATGACGCGGCTCAGCGCTTGGGGCTCGACGAGGCGGAGTATCGCGTCCTGCGACAGTCGGACCGCGAGGTCGCCGTCTCCATTCCGGTCCACCTCGATGATGGCAACGTGACCGTCTTTGACGGCTACCGCATCCAACACAGCCAGGGTCTGGGCCCCTTCATCGGTCCCCTCCGCATCCACCCGGACCTGCGCATCGATGAGCTGCGTGCTCTCGCCGCCTGGATGACCTGGAAGTGCGCTGTGCTGGGGGTCCCCTTCGGCGGCTCGGCCGGCGGCATCCGCATGGACCAGCACGCCCATAGCGAGGGCGAGCTCGAGCGCGCTGTGCGCCGCTATACCGCAAACCTCTTGGGAGACATCGGGCCCGAGCGCGACATCTTCTCGCCAGACGTCTACGCCGACCAACAGGTCATGGCCTGGATCCTCGACACGATCTCCATTCACGAGCGCCACACCGCCAACCCCGCGGTGACAGGCAAGCCTTCGGAGATGGCCGGGACCGCCGCAAGCGAAGATGCTGTGGCTCGCGGCCTGTTCTCGATCCTCCGTCTGGCCATGGCCCACTATCAGATAGGTGGCAGCGGCCAGGAGATCCTGATCCAGGGGGCGGGGATCGTGGGCGGTAACCTGGCGCGCCTTTTGCACGACGCAGGCCGTCCAGTGATTGGCCTGTCCGACGTGCACGGTGGACTGGTCAACCGCAAGGGCCTCGACATCCCTGCCCTGCTCGCGCACCGCAAGCGTCACGGCTCCCTCATGGATGCCACAGGGGACTTCGAGCGCATGACGGGCAAGGAGTTCATTGCCCAGCCCTGCGACGTGCTCGTGCCCTGCGCTGTCGCCAATACACTCCACTCCAATAATGCGGAGCTCGTGGAAGCCAAGCTGATCGTGGAGGGCGCCCACGGGCCCACATCGATCCGGGCCGACCGGATCCTGGAAGAACGCGGGGTCCCGGTAGTGCCCGATATCCTCGCCAATGGCGGTGGGGTGGTGGTCTCCTACTTCGAGTGGGTCCAGAATCGTCAGGGTCTGGCCTGGCTCGAAGCCGTCATTGAGGGGCGGCTGAAGCGCTTCATGGCTGAAGCGTGGCACGCCACTCGCTCCCTGCAGGAGCGCGAGAAGGTCGGTCTGCGTGCTGCGGCCCATCTCCTGGCGGTGGAACGCGTGGCCGAAGCCGACCGGCAGCGCGGCCTCTACGCCTGAGCGTTTCTCGCACGCCAGCAGTCGAAGCCGAATCGCAGGCTGGCACATAGCAGGATGATCCCCAGGCCGGTGCGACCCAGTTCCGTTGCACCCTCCACGTGCACGGCTTGTACGCCCAACACGGAGCCCAACGCAGCTCCGAGCCCGAACCAACCACCCACTCGCCAATCCACCAGGCCGCCTTTGCGGTACAAGAGGAGGCTGCGGCTCGAACCCACGATCGCCGTGGCCAGGCTCGCTGCGCGGGCACCCAGGAATCCCAGGCCGGGCAAGGCCATGTCCAGAGCCGGCACCATCACCAAACCGCCACCGATGCCGAGTATGGGCACCAAGACCCCGGCCCCTGCTCCGATCACGACGACCACCCAGACCTGGGAGAGAGCCAGTTCAAACTCCCCCGTGACGGAGAGCTCAGGGCCCGGTGCTCCACCCACCGCAAGGCGCAGGCCCATGACTGCAAAGAGGATGCAGAAAATGAACTTCAGGCGGAGTACGGGGAGGCGCTTGGCAAGCTCAAAGCCCAAGCGCGTCCCCACGAGGACTCCGCCGACCAGAGCAGCCACGACTCCCAGGTTGAGAGCATTTCCCTGGTGGAGAGCCTCACTGGCCGTTGAGGACACCGCCACGCACCAGACCAGGCAGAGGACAGTGGCCACCGCCCGCTTCAGAGGCACGCCGTAGAGGTAATGGAGAATGGGCACGGCGAACACGCCCCCCCCGACCCCGCACATGGAGCACACAGATGCGACCATCAATCCCAACCCGACCAGTATCACGCTGGACGGGGGCTTACCCACGTCCGATTGTGAAGCGGAACTCAATCCGCGCCGCTCCCCTCCGAGCCGGACGGTCCCGCGGGGGAGTGGTCACCACCAACGGCCTGGATTGCACTTCGCAGCACCGAGTCGATCACAGCCGAGGTGGAGCGACCCTCAAGGAGTGGAGCGAGGATCACCTGGCCACCGTGGGACTCCACCCACTCGCGACCCACAACGCCCTTTTCCGCCCAATCCTCGCCTTTGACCAGCACGTCAGGCGTGATCTGTTCGATCAGATCGAGGGGCGTGTCTTCATCAAAAGCAACCACGCCGTCCACCATCTCCAGAGCAGCCAGCACACTCATGCGATCCCCCAGGGGGTGGATCGGCCGACCCTCGCCCTTGAGCCTCTTGATGCTGGCATCGGAATTGACACCCACCAGGAGGACATCCCCCTGGGAGCGGGCAAATCCCAGGTACTGCACGTGGCCTGCGTGTAGCACGTCAAAGCAGCCATTGGTGAAGACCACGCGACGATCCGCCCGCTTCCAGATGGCGACCTGCTCCTCGAGATTGGATGGGTCGAGACGCTTGGGATGAGCCGCCTCAGGGACCTGAGGTGGCGCCTCCACCGCGGGCGGCTCACGTAGGCTGTCGAGAAGCTCCGCACGCTTCACCGAGTGCGCGCCCAGCTTGGCCACCACGATTCCGGCGGCGTGATTGGCAAGATCTACAGCGGGTTCGAGCTCCCAGCCCTCCGCCATGCACATGGCCAGCACCGCCACAACCGTGTCCCCGGCACCGGTCACGTCGTAGACGGCCCGTGCCACGGTGGGGATGCGACCCTCGGGGCCGCGCTGGCCGCCCCGATCCACATCGCGGTAGTAGATTCCCCGGGGTCCAAGGGTGATCACGATCTTGTCGATCTGAACCTGTTCTTTGAGACGGTTCCCCGCTTCGACAATGGCCTCATCCGTATCCAACACACAACCCACGGCCACCTCGGCCTCGCGCAGGTTGGGAGTGAGTAGGGTCGCCCCCTTGTAGCGCAGGTAGTCTGCACCCTTGGGGTCGACCAACACAGGTACGCCCTGCACTCTGGCAGCAGCCAGGATGACTGCGAGCAGGTCCGGCGGCAGGGTGCCCTTGCCGTAGTCCGAGAGCACAACAACATCGGTCTGGGCCAGGCGTTCCTCCACATGAGCGCGCACCGCCTGCAACACGTCACCATCGATCGCCCTCGGATCCTCCCAATCGACGCGTAGCATCTGGTGAACGCCGCTGAGCATGCGCGACTTCTGGATGGTGGGCTTGGAGTGGTCAGGTACCAGGTCTGCACCGATGCACTGCTGCGCCAGAACCTCCTTGATCATGCCGCCCGGCCGGTCGTCGCCGACGACTCCGACCACGTGCACACGGGCCTCCATGCTCGCCAGGTTCACCGCCACGTTGCCAGCTCCCCCCAGTCGGTGCTCGCTGGTTTCAGCAGCGAGCACGGGAATCGGAGCCTCGGGAGAGATACGTCGCACCTCACCCGATATGTAGCGATCCAGGATCAGATCCCCCACCACCAACACGCGCGGTTGGCCAAGGCTCTTGAGTTGATCTTCTAGACGCAGGGAGGACATGAGGAGGAGTTCTTATAGGTCGCGTGGGAGACCCTTGTAGCGATCGTGCAACCAGAAATACTGCTCAGGGCAGGCCAGGATCAAGCGTTCGGTCTCTTGATTCACGAGCCGCATCACCTGAGACGCGTCCAGGCCATCGAGATCCCCAGGGAGAATCACACGGCTGAACACGAGGCGGTAGGGCCGCGAACCCCCTTGACGGTAACACGCGGCGAACACGAGTGGGGCCTTCACCCGACGCACCAACACCCCTGCACTCCGATCGCAGGCGGCCGGTCGGCCGAAAAAGGGCACCACGACAGGCTTTTGGCGGGCGCGATGGTCGAGGAGCATCAAGACGGCCCCTCCTGCGCGCACGACCTTCGGGACGGCCTGCATGGCCCCCTTGCGCGGGATCATGAGCGCACCCGACTCCTGGCGCTGGCGATGCATATGGGCAGCGAGAAACGAGTTGCTCGGGGGTTTGGCTACGGCGTGGAAGGGGGAGAACCCGATGGCTCCGAGGGGCAGGGAGAGGGCCTCCCAAATGCCCACGTGGGCCGTGATCACCATGGCCCCGTTATCGGCTGCAAGTACGTCCTCCAGACCGTCGCAGGTCTCAACGTCGAAATAGTCCCCCAGGCGCCCCCCCACCATCCGTCTGAGCCCGGCGCTCTCCATGGCGACCCTGGGCAGGTGCTGCCATGCCCCGCGTACCAACTCTTCGACCCTCTCGGTCGAAGCCTCGGGTAGAGCACTCTGGATGAACTCGCGTGCAGCCAGAGAGTGGCGGCGATCCATCCTGCGACCCAACGCCGCAAGAGCCTTGAGCCAAAGATCACGCAGCACTCCGGGCAGCAGAACGCCCATACCTATGGAGGCCCGGGCAAGCACTGATTCCAACCAGGCACCGGGGCCCCCACGGCTGCGCTGAGCGGCTGGGCTATACACCTCGACCTGCTCCCCCTTTGGCAGTGCCAGGATTCGATCCGAGAAGGACTCAGCCATGGAGCCCCGCATGCATGGCGTCCCGCTCGGAGTGGCGCGCGGGAACAGGTAGGGCATCGAGCAGGGCCTGCACCAGGGGCTCCCCCTCCACCAGCGTGAAGTCCACGTCGAGCACGTGAATGGGAAGGTCCGTCTCCATCAATTTCACGCCATCCTTGGCGGTGACGAGGATAGGGCGCTGACCAAGACCCTTGAGGTCCGAAGGCTTGTACGCGTGATGATCGGGGAAACTGCGGCTGTGCGCGATGCGTGCGCCCAGGTCCCGCGCCGTGCGCTCGAAAGCCTCGGGGTTGCCAATGGCGGAGACCAGGTCCACCTCAAGTCCATCCAGAAACGAGGGTTGGCGCTCCACCCATTGGCCGTTCTCCCGCGCGCGCACGCCCACGGGCCGATGACAGGCAAGCGCTTGACCCACACCCGGAGCCCAGTGACAAAGCTCTTCCCGCAGGGATTCGAGCCTCTCCGGATTCACGGAGTCGCAGCGGGTGAGCACCAGGAGATCTGCCCGGGCCAGGGATATCGGGGGTTCACGCAGGAGGCCGCGCGGCAGGAGCGCGCATACGGGCGCACCGCCTGAGGGGGGCTCGGGCAAGCCCCAAGGTCGGCTTGCGTCCACAAGCACGACGTCCAATTGACGCGCCAGACGACGGTGCTGAAAACCATCGTCCAAGACGATCCAATCCACACCTTGACGCTCCAACTCCATCCCCCCCGCAACCCGGTCGGGGTTCTGGACATGCGGGACACCCGGCAAGAGCGTTGCCAGAAGTTGCCCCTCGTCATTCATGGCCCCCGGGCCGCGCTTGTAGCCGCGAGACAGGATGCCGGGCCGCAGCCCACGCTCGCTGGCCTCGCGCGCCAGCCAGACCGTCATGGGCGTCTTGCCCGTGCCGCCTGCGGACAGGTTCCCCACGCTGATCACGGGGGTATCCAACACCAAGCGGGAGAGAAGACGGCGGTCGTAGAGCCAGCCGCGTAGTTGCGCTGCAGCACCGAACAGCACGGCGGGTGCCCGCAGACATTCCACAAAGCCTCCGCGGCGGGCAAGGGCCCGATCGGAGCGGTGGGGAGCTTCAGACCCCGATGACATACCGGCCACGCCCAAGGGCGAGAGGCCTACTCCTCGTCAGAGGATTCGCCCGACTGGGACTCAGCCCCAGCCTCGCCCAATCCTTCCTCGTCGGGAATGAGCTCGATCAGGCCGCGCTCCATTTCAAGGAAGGCGATGCGGATCGGATTCGTCTCGCGGGTGTCGATCAGGGGAGCAGCACCGCGAATCAACTCACGCACGCGCTTTTGGAGGAGCGCCGTCTTGTGAAACGATCCCTGGACGGATTGCTGCAAACGCTGGGGAAGGGTCAGATCCATGGGTGGAGGAGGGACTCGAGCGGATCGGCCTCGCCAGGCCAATCGTGCCAAAAGAGAATCAGAGGGGAACTCGAATCGGCCAGTCTACGCCGAGGGCCACTTCGGGGACAACCCCAACAGGGTACTCCAAGACGAACTTTAGGGGCCTTCCAGGGGCCGCAGGGGATTGTGTCCCACCAAGGTCCGCTGGGCCAACTCTCCCGGTGAGTGAGCCGCATTCCATTGACGCTGCCAGGGCAGAAGAACCTCCGTGGCGAACTCCAGCGCGACCGGAGAGTGGCGAGCGTCGCGACCCTGGACGCGCTCGAGGCTGATGGAGGCCGGCACCTCCAGGTACAGGTGAGCCTGACACAGGTCCCGCAGGCGCGGATCCAGGAGCATGGGACCCTCCAGGATGCGCAGGGGCGTAGATGCGGGTTGGGCGAGCCGGCGATGGAGTGCCTCCAGGTCGTAGGCCTCATCCAGAGGGTCGATGCCCGCGCGGTTGGGCTGCCGGCGCACGGATTCCAATTCGACAACCTCCACGTCACCCTGTCCCAGTCGAGCCAGATCGCGAGCCAGGAGGGTCTTGCCCGAGGCCAGATCGCCACTGACACCGAGGGTGAGCGGCTTCCCGCTGGCCGGCACGAGCTCGCCGAGCAGGGAGGAGAGGTCCCTGGCCCGCCCACTGAGCAGCTCGGCCATCTCATCCATCGAATCCAGCGTGGCCTGAGCGGCCACGTCCTCCCCGGCCATGGCGTAGCCGTCAACCAGGTGCACGTGCGGCAGGGCGTTGGCCCAGGCCGCGTCGCGGTCCCCCGCCCGGTCCCCCACCATCACGGCACTGCGCGTGTCGAACACGGCCAGGAGGTCCTCGATCATGTCGGCCTTGTTGCGCACCCGCGGTGAGTCCAGGCAGCGCGCCTCCTCGATCCAGCGGCCCAGGTTCAGGTCCCCCATGAGCTGGTCCAGGTAGCGGGCTGAACAATTGCTGGCGATCCCCAGCCGCACCCCGGCAGCGTGCAGCTGGGCCAGGGTGGACTCCACGCCGGGCAGGAATCCGGCTCTGCCCCGGGCCAGATAGGCGTGCTCGGCCTCGATGCAGCGGCGCAAGACGTGCTCGCGTGCCGCCTCATCCAACTCCGGCAGGAGACGCGCCACACCACTACTCAGCTCTCCCCCAACAAGGGACATCCACTGGGCCTGAGAGGGCACCGGAGTATCGAGGCCCAACTCCTCGAAGGCTCGGGTGGCCCCCTCCTGCGCCGCCTGGGGCCAGTACCGGTCTGTGGCCACAAGGGTGCCATCCATGTCGAACAGCACGGCGTCGAAAGCAAACCTGGGTGTGTGGGTCGAATCCGCAGCGGTCATGCCCGCACCCTACGAACTGATCAGCACCAATCCAATCGGGCGTGGCGGCGCGAGAAGCCCGCCGTCCCCCTCGGATCCTCACTCGGGCCCCCGTAGGATGCTCGCCTCCATGTCCTTGCTCTGGCATTTCTTCAAGCGCTTCCTGCGCTACCGGGGAGCCCTCCTGGCAGGGCTGCTCTGCATCCCTGCTGCCCAGCTGGCAGATGTGGCCATCACGCTGCTGATAGGCGAAGCCCTGGACAAGGTGGCACAGTCCGGGGACACAGACTACATGCCGCGCATTCTTGGGCTGCTCGTGGGCGCAGCCCTCTTGCACTCGGTGTTCCGCTTCTTCCAGCGCTGGTGCATCGTCGTGGTCTCGCGCAGAGTCGAGGTCAACCTCAAGCAGGATCTCTTCGACCGGCTCACGTCCCTGGACTTCGCCTTCCACGACCGCAGCCGCTCGGGGGACGTTGTGAGCCGCCTCACCAGCGACGTGGAGAACCTGCGCATGTTCCTGGGCCCGGGGCTCATGTACAGCGCCGGCGCCCTCGTCATCGTGCCCATCAGCATCGGCATCCTGCTCACCCTCAACCAGACCCTGGCGCTCACCATGGTCATTCCGATGGTGAGCGTGGCGCTGGTCATGAAGCTCCTCACCCCCCGGCTGCACAAACACTCCATGACGGTGCAGGAGAGCTTGGGGGAGATCAGCCACCGGGCTCAGGAGAACTTCAGCGGCATCCGCGTGGTCAAGGGGTATGACCGCGAGGACCACCAGGCCGGGCTCTTCTCAGACACCAGCCGCGAGAACCGCGACAATCAGGTGCGCTTGGGCAAGGCACGCGGGCTGACCCACGCGTACATCCATACGGCCTTCGACACGACGTTCGCCGTGATCCTCGTCATCGGGGGCCTGGCCGCCATCGATCGCACGCTGCCCCTGGGAGACCTGTTCAAGTTCATCGACCTGACGCTGAAGATCTTCTGGCCTCTGATCGCCATGGGCTGGATCGCGGGCATGTACCCACGCGCCGTGGCCAGCGCGGAGCGGGTGCGGGACCTGCTCAACCGCTCCTCCGACATCGAGAGCGGTACAACCCGCATCGTCAAGGAAGACATCCAGGGCGGACTGTCCTTCGAGAAGCTGAGGTTCACCTACCCCGAGGCGACGACCTGCGCCCTCCAGGACATCGACCTGCGCGTGCCCGCCGGATCCACCCTGGGGGTGGTCGGACCAACCGGCGCGGGGAAGACGACCCTCCTGGAGATGGTCGGCCGCCTGCACGACGTCGAGTCTGGACGACTCTGCCTGGACGGAACAGATGTTCGCGAGCTGGATCTGGACGACCTGCGCCAGTCCTTGGGGTACGTCCCGCAGGACTCCTTCCTGTTTTCAGAGCCCTTCCACGAGAACATCCGCTTCGGGGCCGACCAGGACCTCAGTGCCGAGCACGTCGAGGAGTTGATCCGGCAATCCGCCCTCGCAGATGAGGTCGCGGCCTTCCCCGAGGGAGCCGAGACTCTTGTGGGCGAGCGGGGCGTCACGCTGTCCGGCGGCCAACGCCAGAGGGCGTGTATCGCGCGCGCCCTGGCACGATCTCCTCGGGTGCTCATCCTTGATGACTGCCTCTCTGCCGTGGACAGCGAGACGGAGAAGACCCTGGTAGATCACCTGCGCCAGGAAGGCCGTGGGCGAACGGTGCTCGTTGCGGCCCACCGCCTGTCCACCGTGGCAAGGGCCGATCAGATCCTGGTCTTGTCCGGAGACGGCGCGGTGGAGGCCGTGGGCACCCACGCCGAACTCCTCGCCCGGACCGGCTGGTACCAGGACACCTGGAACCAGCAGCAGTTCCTTCAGGACTTGGGGGACCAGGCGTGAGCCACGACCACGAAGAAGTCATTGCCACGAAGGCCTGGGATCACTCCCTCTTCAAGCGCCTGCTGCAGTTCGCGCGGCCCCATCGGGTGCTCTTCGCGAAGAGCTTCGCGGTCCTCATGAGCCTGTTTCTCCTGGAGCTCTGCGGGACCTGGATCTGGCGCGGCGCTATCGATGGGCCCGTGGCCCAGGCCATTCCGGATGGCCTGAGCGCCGTGGAGACGCGCGCTACTCTTGTGCGCTCCTTGTATGGCTGGGTCGGGGTCTATATCGCGCTCATTGCCATCATGGGAGTGCTGCGCTACTTCGAGGTGGCCACCCTCACGCGCACGGGCCAGACGGTCATCCACGACATGCGCTGCAGGATCTTCCAACACCTGCAGCACTTGGATCTGGCCTACTTCGACAAGCAGCCGACAGGTGCTCTGGTCACTCGGGTGACCACCGACATCGAGAACCTGAGCGAGATGTTCACCTCCGGGGTGGTGGTGCTGTTCTTCGACGTGATCAAGGTCGTTGGCGTCCTGGGGTTGCTGTTCGCCATCGACTCGCATCTCGCCGTCGTCGTGACTCTCATGACGCCGATCCTCATCGGCCTCTCCATTGCCTTCCGCGGCGGAGCGCGACGAGCCCACCGACTGGTCCGCGCACGCCTGGCCCGCCTCAATGGCTACCTGCAAGAGGTCCTCTCGGGCATACGGGTAGTCCAGGTCTTCAGTCGGGAGAAGCGCGTCTCAGCCCGCTTCGCGAAGCACCTGAGTCGCTACTTCGAGGCCAATCGGCGCACGATCTTCCTCTTTGCTCTGTTCTACCCTTCCATGTCCCTGGCCGTGTTCCTCATCCAGGGCGCGGCCCTCTGGGTGGGAATCGAGTCCATAGCCAAGGGCAGCCTGAGCTACGGCCAGTTCGTTCAGTTCTGGTTCCTGCTCAGCATGCTCGTGCGTCCCATCCGCGAACTTGGCGAGCGCTACAACATCCTCCAGTCAGCCTTCGCATCGGCTGAACGCTTGTTCGCCGTCCTTGACACGCCGTCGACCCTGACGATCCCACCCGAGGCCACTCCGCTTCCTGCGAACGGGGGAGCGCCAGCGGAGGTGCGCTTTGAGCACGTGAGCTTCGAGTACATGGAAGGTACACCCGTCCTGCAGGACGTGAGCTTTGAGATCCCGGCAGGTAAGACCGTGGCAGTCGTGGGTGCCACGGGTGCTGGCAAGTCAACCCTGGTCAATCTGCTCCTTCGCTTCTACGACCCTGGCGAAGGGCAGGTACGCCTGGGGGGAGTGCCACTGGATGAGCTCCAAGCCAGGAGCCTGCGGCAGCCCTTTGGGCTCGTACTGCAAGAGGACTTCCTGTTCAACGGGAGCGTACGCGACAACCTGGTCATGGGACGGGAGGGCATCGGTGAAGATGAACTGACCGAAGCTCTCGCCGCCAGCGGAGCTGCCCCCTTCGTCGAGGGGCTGGAGGGCGGACTGGAAGCGCCGGTGGCCGAACGTGGCGCAACGTTCTCCACGGGTGAACGCCAGCTTCTGGCCATCGCCCGCGCACTCGCGGGGCGACCCGACATCATCATCCTGGACGAGGCCACGGCGAGCGTGGACTCGGCCACCGAGAAACGCATCGAACAGGCCACCCGATCGCTCCTGTCGGGACGCAGCGCTCTGGTGGTGGCCCACCGCCTCTCCACCATCCGGGAAGCGGACGAGATCCTGGTCATGGAGCGCGGTCGCATCGTGGAGCGCGGGACCCATGAGAGCCTCTTGCGCACAGGCGGACCTTACGAGAGCCTCTACAAACTGCAGTTTGAAGGCCAAGAAGGGGATCGAGCCCATCCCGGCTAGGTCCCGGAAACAGGTTTGATAGGCTAAGACCTCTGAACCTGTCCTACATATAGTCAGTCTGCATGGTCTCTTCACACCCTTGTCCCCGGCGATGCCGCGCGTCCATCCACTGGGCCCTGCTAACACTGCTGGCGGCTTGTGGAACCGGTCCGGACCGTGCCTCGAGGCAAGCCAGCCATACGCCAGGCACCGTGGTGGAGCTGCCAGGGGGCGGGTTCTTCATCTCCGACCCCAATCTGTCCGGCAACGGGTCTGAACTGCACCTGAGCCGTGTCGCTCATGGGCGTCTGGTGGAGGTGTTCGGTCTGGATACCACGGGCACGCGCGTACCCATGGCGGGCGAGTTCATGATTGGCCCATTCCTCTTGAGTGACGGTCAGAACTACAGCCTGGAGACGAACGCCGTCACGTCTCAGCAGTCACTGATCATTCTGCGCGACGTGACCGACACCGTCGCCGGAGGTGGACGAGAGCAGTTCTACTCCCTGCTCAAGCTCGCAGAGGGCGATGTTATCCCCATCCAACCGATGGCGTCAGGCGGAGCGGGGGTCTACTCCATGTTGCCGCGCAACGGCACGCTTCTGTTTCAGTTCGACGACTTACTGGATGCGGCCAACATAACCCCCGCCACCCTGCGCGTACTCACGGGCTCGCCCCCCAGCTTACCGTTCGAAGCGCGCATCACTTTGGACGATCATCACGGAGGCCTCCTCAACGGCAGCTTCTACTCCTCCCGCGTGTTCGTGGACATGACCGTGAGCGAGCTGGAGTCCTTCAGCACCTCGCCACCGCTGCCCATCAACTCCACTGGGCTGCCACCCGCTGTGGACGTCAATCTGGCCAACATCGAGGTGCGCATCCCCACCGTGATGAACTCCAACGTGGGACAGACCACTCTGCTCACCAATGTCTCCGGGCATCCGCTGACATCCGTGGGCAACGGCCCGGTGGACTTCAACTCCCCCACACTGGATGTCCTGCGCGCCGCGCGCTCGGGCGGCAAGAAGGAGCACACCGGTGATGCGTACAACGGCTTCCTTCCCGACCAGCATGCCCCCCGTGTCGTGGGCACCCAGGCCGTTCAGATCCCCATCGCCCCCGTGCATCAAGGGGGCGCGTTCTTCCTGGTACCTCAGATCCGCTTCGACGCCAAACCCTGTGCCCAAACCCCTGATCCCGGAGATCTGGTGGTGCAGCCCGGGATCTACGCGGAGGTCACGCGTACGCCGTCACTGGTGCAAGACGGCCTGCTCAAGAACGTCGAGGTGCGCTTGATCGTCTACCCCGTGGGTTGGGATTCTGGCGCCGGCCCAGCCGAGTGGATCAACACCAGCGTGGGAGCAGCCAAGTTCCATGCACCCTTTGACGCGCAGGTGGACTCGGGAACGGAGGCCTGCTACACACGCATTCTGCCCCAGCCGAGCGGCTACCCCGATCAACCCGGCGCCGGGCTGCACACCGCCTCCAGTATGGAGCTGCGTTTCAGCGAGGCCATGGACCCCCTATCCATCACCGCCTTCGACTCCATGACGCTGACCCGATCTCCGGCTCCAGCCACCGGGGCCCCACCCCTGGCGACGGATCAGTACGTGGTGGGCTCCGTTGCCCAGTCTGCGGATCTGACACGCTTCACGTATATGCCGGACCTTCCCCTGGCCCACGCGGTGGGTATGGCCGAAGACTATTTCCTGAACCTGGCATCGGACACCTGGAGCCCCACCGACCTGTCGGGGAACCCTCTGGGTCTTGGCCTGCCCGAGGTGGTGTTGAGCCTTGATCCCACGGTTGGCCCCCAGAACAACGGGGGGCGCGTCAGCCGCTTCAGCACCCTGGACGAGGAGGCGCCCTTTGGGGACGAGACCAAGGCACTGCCGGAATGGTCCGGACAGCACCTGTACGATTTTGGCCAGGAGCTGATCCGTCCGCGACCCGTGGTCCGCTCCCTGGGGCCGGCTGACAGATCAAACCCCGTACCGGCTCTGATGCCCTACTTCACGTCGGGGGTCCAGACGCCCCTCTCCAATTACGGCAGTCGCTGCCAGGCCATTTGGCGTTACTGCGACTTCGGGCTGGGGCTCACGGACGCTTCCAAGTTCAACATGGACCTGGAGGGTCTGTATTGGAGTCCAGCGGTTGGATCCGTGAACTTCGACACGTTTCAGAAATTCGAGATCAAGCTCGCTCATTCGGCCTGGGTGCCGGACGAATACAACAACGCCTCAACCAACCTTCCCCAGTTTGGAGCATCGGGCCTGACGAACTTCTACAGCAAGAACCTCCTGGACCTACAGGAGGATCCTCTCACCGTCGTGCACCCGCGCTACCTCGGTTACCAGATCAACCCGGGCGACCTGACGGCAACGCCCCTGGGCGCAGACATCATGCCCTATCCCTGGAACCGGACCGTGGCTCCCGAGGACTGGACGACCTACACATGGCGCGACACCTCCCTTCGTAAGCGCGCCGCCAAGGGCGGAGGCGGTTTGGATCTGTGGCAGGTCTACTACGCCACGGGCAAGATACGCCCCAGCAACCCCTACTTCATGGCCAACCAGGCCCGCTCCTCGGGGTTGAGCCTCTTGATGGACTTCAGCTGCTTCGCCGACGAGGGGGCCGTGGGTCAGAACGCACTGGCCATCGCGCTGGCTTCGGCCTCGGCGCCCCAGCCCTACTTCAGGGCCTTCACCACTGGAGGCGTGAAGAAGAACGGCAAGATCAAGTTGGTCAAACCCGACAAGGAAACCCGGGCCAATGGCGGGTTCAATCCCCTCTCGAGCCCTCCGGGCCAAACCACTCCCGGTAATGACCCCGTGGTCTACATGGGAGCCGCGGACTTCGTCGTACGAACGTCCCGCAGCCACTCCGTCTGGTTCCCGGCCACGGACCCCATTGGCGGAGGGATGTTTGCAAACCCCCTCTACAGCTCGCCGATCACCGAACCCCGACCCGAGGACCAAACCGCCGGCACATCCGTGGTACTGAACTTCAGGGGTGTCACCGACTTCGACCCGCCAACGGATGCATGCACGAGCCTTCCAGTGATGGCCCCCCTGGAGGACGCAACAACGATGGATCTCTACGGAGATCACTACAACGATTCTTGCATCCCCAAGTCCACGGGCCAGCCGAACCACAGCACGAAGTACGAGAATCTGGGGCTGACGTTCCTCAATTCAGATGACGAGTGGAAGCCGACCATGCAGGAGGTGGACGGCGCGCCTTACTACCAGGTCCGGCTGACGTTTCTCTCGGACATTCTCTCGGGCCTGGGACCTGAGCTCTCCGCAGTGGCCGTAAGTTGGCAGAAGTAGGCCGGACGACGGAGCGAGAGCCCCTCAGCCCTTGACGCACATGCGGCCCGTGTAGTCCAGCCGGCCCAGCAGCACGCGCTCGCCCGCCTGCTCCAGGTATTCGTCCACCGCCTGGCGTGCCCCGGCAAAGTGTCCGTAGTCGTCCACGATCAGCACACCGCCGGTCGCGAGCAACGGCCACAGTTCACGCATCTCGTGCAGGGTTGATGCATACCAGTCCGTATCCAGGCGCAGCAACGCCACCTGGTCGGGCACCGTCCCCGGAATCGTGTCCTCGACCTTGCCCGGAACAAAGTGCACCCGCTCTGGCGGATACCCCGTTCCCAGGAGCGCCTCCTTGACGCGCTCTTCGGAACACGCCAACCAGTCCCCCTCCAACCGTTCGAAGTGTTCGGACGCGGGCGTACCGTGCAGGTCCACGTCCTCCGCAGTCGGCTCAGGCATGCCTTCGAAGGTGTCGTACAGGTAGAGCTCCCTGTCCGTGACGCCGAGCTCCATCAGGGTCAACGCGACGGCCATCATGGATCCACCCTTGTAGACGCCGCACTCCACGAAGGCGCCCGGCAGGTCGTGTCGAATAACGTAGCGCACGCCCTCGATCAGCCCGAACAACCGCTCGGGTGAGGTCATCGTATGCGCACGCACGGCCCCGATCACACGCCGGTGGCCTTCGTCGAAGTCCTCCGGCAGGCCATCTCCGGAGTGGGACACCAGCTCAAACCCGAACTTGCGGGTCACCCAGCGCAACGCCCCCTTCAGCCCGCCTCGTACCGTAATCATCTAGCGTGCCCCCATACTGCGTTCGAGGAGCCAACCACAGAAGAACATCACGCCGCCCGCAAGCAGGCTCCAGGACTCGAACTTCATGGACGATAGCCCATCGTCTTGCATGCCCAGGCTGATGCTCATCATCAGGCCAATACCTACAACCAGGAGCCCCACACCTTCCAGTCCTTTGGCCAGGTTCCACATCCAGTTGCTCTTCATTCGTTCAGTAGTTCCAGCACGGCAGTGCAGAGGCGCTCGGGGGTGATCGATGAGTTGTCGGCGTCGGGACGATAGGAACAGTAGTCGCTTGAGGTACTCCTAATCGAGCGTCCGCGGCCGAAGAGATCAACCTCGGCCCCGGAAGTCGGGGCAAAGAAGGCTACTACGGGCCGCTCAAGGGCCACACCCATGTGCAGCGCCAGGGAGTCACTGCTGACAAGCACGTCACAGCAAGCAACCTGTGCGGCAAACTCCAGGAGCCCATTGTCTGTCCCCCCATCCAACACGACCAGACCCTCCTCGGCACTCAACAACTCAAGCATGCGCCGATTGCGGTCCGCTTCCAGCACGCCTCCCAGAACCACGAACCTCACACCGGTTCCCAGCGCAGCGTGCAGGAGTCCGGCCAACTCCACACTGCGCTCAACGCTCAGCCCCTTGGAAGGCCAGCGTCCACCGGCACCGGTGTTCAATCCGATCAGGACGCCTGTTCCTCCCAGGCCCTCCCGCGCTTCCTCAACCAAGGGCTCCGAGAGGACCAGGCTCGGCTTGGAGTCCTCGATCCCGAGCATCTCCGCAAAGATCTGCCCGTGGGTGAGTTCGTTCGCGCGCTTGCGCTTGTCCGCCTCGGGCTTACCGCACCGGGACAGGAGCCCCATGCCGAACCAGGCCTCCACATCGTCGGTATAGGCCAGCTCCCCGCTCTCGTCCTCGTAGGCACCTGAGAGTCGTGAGCCGCTATAGGCCTGCAGACGAGTCGCCAGCCGACAGGGACCCAGCTCATCATCCAGGGACAGGATCCACTCGCTCCCGGTCGAGCCCAGGTTGGCCACGTAGAACCCCACTCCCTCCGGGTCGCCGTCCCAGATCCGTACTTCATCCACCAGGGGGTGCTCACGCACGAGGGGTTCGGCCTGGGGAGAGGTCAACCACACGATCGATCCGACGCCCTCAAGCGCCTTCAGGCCGGGCAGGATGGAGGTCGTGCGCAGGACGTCCCCCAAGGCACCGGTCTTGATCAGCAGGATGCGATCGTACATGGGCACAAAGAATCGGCGCGGCCACGCCTGGATGCCAGCCTCAACCTCCGGAAACCACCAGGATCAGGTCCAGCTCGTCCCCATCATGGACCAGATCGTCGGGCCCCAGCTGCCGACCAGCGGTGTGCACGCCGGGGAGAACGGCTCCTTCGCATCCAAGGAGCGGGGCCGCCGCAGGCCAGGTGATCACGGCCTGTGCGACCACCGAACGCACATGGGCGGGCAGGTCCAACTCCAGGATCGGCTCCTCCCCCAAGACCTCGGCCAGCGCCCCCGAGGCTCGCAGACGCACCTGGCCTCTGGCTGCGGGCTCCACAGGGACCGGTTCGTCCATGGGAGTCTCCTCATCATCAGCTCCACCGAGTTGGGCCAACGCCCGCCCCAGGATGCCCTCTCCCATGGGGTCTTCCCCGATCAGCCCCACACCCCGTAGAGCGTGGTATTCAGTCCACATCACGGTCCCCGCCAGGGCGTCCCCCACCCCATTGGGGATCCCCGCGCCAGCCCTGCCCCCAACTCGCCGCCACAGTTCCGCCAGGACCGCTCCACGGCCCAGCCACCTCTCGCCGGGCGCTTCCCCCTCATCCCCTTCCAACTCGCGCGCGAGCCCATCCAGGTCCACTACCCGATCGGCGAGCATGCCGGCGGCGGCGAAAGAGCAGAAACCCGAGAGATCCAAGGCGAGGACCAGGTTTTCGTGCCACCACACCAGGCGCCCCTTGCCCGCCGGGAGCGCGGGATCTTCCGCACCCATGGGCAGGGGCATTGGAGCCACCAGGGCCTCCAACCCCGCGCGACCAAACCCCGAACCCACCAGGAAGGGAAAGGTGCGCATGGGCTCGCGTCCGCGCACGCCCACGCGCGCGCCCAGATGCACGGCCAGATTGGATTCGGCGCCCATGCCCTGCCCTTGTGCGGGCAGCTCGTCAGGCGACTGGCCCAGGCTCCGGCCCAGAGCATCTGCCCCCTGGCCCAGCTGTGCCGCCGGCTCCTCGCCGCGCACCATCTGTTCCAGGAGCTCCTCCAACGCCGGTGCGTCTCCCCACAGCTGGGGTCTGTCCCGAGCCCAGAGCGCCAGACACGCGCCTGCTTCCTTGGCGTCCAGCCCCAAGCGATTGCAACAGGACAGGATTCTGTGCGCACCACCCACCCCCGCCACTCCCAGGTTGTGCCCCAGGGGATGCAATGCACTGAAGCGCGCTCCGACGGAATCACCTTCCACCCCCGACTCGTCCAGGACCCAACCGCACGGCGTGGGACAGCCCTTGCAACCATGGCGCCGCTCGACCCGCTCGCGGGCCTGGTCTCCAAGAGCACGCGCCTCCTCCACGGACACGCTCTGCGCTCCACCCCGAGCTCCCAGGGCAGAGCGGGCGGCCAGGGATTCAAACAGCTCCAAGCTGCCACCCTCGGCTCGCGCCGCAAGGCGAGGGGAGTCCTTCTGGAGAGCGGCCCACGCGTCGTCCTGCACGGGCTCCACCTCCCGCGCCGTCACCGCCAGGGCCTTGAGCCCACGGGCCGCGAAGGCGGCGCCCAGCCCCCCGCGTCCCACGTAGCTGGGCGGATCGCTGCCGGCGGCCAGATTGGCCAGGGGCAGACCGGCCTCGCCGGCGGGTCCGACCCTGAGGCTTGCACAGGGACCGAGGTGTTCGACGAGGGCGCGCTGGGTGGCCTCGGGATCCAGCCCTTCCAGGTCGGGCAGGCACTCCAGTCGCACGCCCTCTTCGCCCAGCACCAGGACGGCACCCGCTCCGGGAGCCACACCCTCGAGAAGCAGGAGATCCGTCACCCACGCCAGACGCCGGGCCAGGTCGGACCCCACCTGACCCTCCCGCACGCAACCCGCCAGGGGTGCGTGGGCCATGACCACGGCGCGGGCCGCAGTGGGGACGCCACGGGCCACGGCCGGGCCCACGGCCACGGCGAACGAGGTCTCCCGGTGGGCGGGATCCTGGAACCAGACCAGGGCCGCGGCGGGTCCCCCCCAGCAGCCCACCCGATCAGCGAGCGGGTCCGTGGCATGCCATTCGTCCACCTTGACCGCACTGGCCTGCCCCGCCCCCAGTGCGCCCAGGTCCACACGCATGACGCGCGGGCGCCTGGGGTCGAGTGGAATGGAGGGGCGGGAAGGGCTCATGGCGGCCAGTGTACGCCGCCCCAGCACGCCCTGACGGGTTCTTTGCAAGGGTCGACCTCGCTTTCCCAATTCTGCCGTATAAGGTCCCCCCTTCAGGGCCAGCGCCCAGCACCCTCAACGAACCTTGAACGAGTCCTACCCCATCGGCCGCCCCTTCGGCATCGAAGTGCGGGTCCACATCCTGTTCCTCTGGATGGCCTTCTTCCTCATTTTCGTTGGGGGCAATCCCCTTGGCACGGCTGCCATCCTCTTCACCCTCTTCGGGCTTGTGCTTCTGCACGAGTTGGGGCACAGCCTCGTCGCCCGGCACCACGGCATCCAAGTCATGGATATCGTCCTGTGGCCCCTGGGCGGCATGGCGCGCATGAGTGAGATCCCCGAGTCCCCCCGGGTGGAGGGACAGGTCGCCATCGCCGGACCGCTCGTCAACCTGGTGCTGGCCGCAGCGAGTCTGCTGCTCTTGGGGCTGTTGGGAGGATGGGGGGAAGCTATGGGCCCGTCCGTCGCATACATCCTGGCGCACATCCTGGAAAGCCCCACGAATTTCCTGAGGGCTTTCATCGCCATGAACCTGATGCTCGGCGTCTTCAATCTGGTGCCCGCCTTCCCCATGGACGGCGGCCGCCTCCTGCGCGCCTTCCTCGCACGCAAGCGCAGCTATCTGGAAGCCACCGAGATCGCCGTGCGCGTGGGGCGCTACATCGCCCTGGCGATGATCTTATCTGTCTTCTTCATCCAACCCATGAGCTGTGCACTACCCATCATCGGTGTGTACATCATGTGGACGGGCATGCGCGAGTTGTGGAGCGTGCGCCTACGTCACGCGGGAGGCGGCGCGAACCCCTTCGGGCCCGGCGCGGGTCCCATGGGCGGCGGGCCAGGAGGTTTCCGGGTCGACCTGTCCGAACACCTGCGCGCCTTCGGGCGTCGAGGCGCACAGGGAGCCGCTCCCCCCGAATCAGGTAGAGGGGACTCCTCGGGCCGGAGCGCCGGAGGCTTCAGCGACGAAGACCTGCGCCGACTCGAGGACGAACCGGGGCCTCTGCGCCGCCCACCCCAGGACTGACAGCGCCCTACTCTTCCAGTCCGAGCTCCCGCAGGAAGGCATCCGCGTTGGGTTCGCGACCGAGGAAGTCGCGCACGAGATCCAGGGCTTCCACGGTACCTCCGCGAGCCAGCACAAGCCGGCGATACTCCCGCGCCGTGTCCTTGTTCATGATGCCCTCCTTCTCGAAACGGCTGAACATGTCCTGGGCGTAGACCAGGGACCACAGGTAGCCGTAGTAGCTGGCGTGGTAGCCCACCAGGTGCCCGAAGCTGCCCTGGCTCGTCAGGCCTTCAATGACAGGGAATATACGGGTGTCCCGGTAGACCTCTGCCCGAACGGCGGTGGTATCCACCTCGCCATCGGCGTCCGTGTGGAAGGCCATGTCCATCGTGCCCAGGAACACCTGCGCCTCAGCGCTCAGCCCCGAGCCCATGTTCTTGGCCGCCAGCATGCCCTTCAAGGTCTCCTCGGGCAGGGGCTCGCCGGTCTCGTGGTGGCTGGACAGGCGCGCCAGGACCTCAGCATTCCAGATCCAGTTCTCCAGCATCTGTGACGGCGCCTCCACGAAGTCGCGGGCCACGGCTGATCCCGCGAACTCCGCATACTCAGCGGTGGTCAGGATCGAGTGCAGGCAGTGACCGAACTCGTGGAAGTAGGTCTCCACTTCCCTGTGGCGCAGCAGGGATGGCTGGTCAGCCGTGGGCTTGGTGAAGTTGCACACCAGTGCCACCAGAGGTCTGGCGATGGTGCCGTCCGGCAGGCGCTTGCGCGAGCGCAAGGGAAACTGGGCGGCGTGGGTGTACTTGCCCGAGCGCGGGTGCAGGTCGGTGTAGAACTCGCCCAAGAGCTCACCGCTCTCCGCGTCATGAACCTGGTACAGGTGCACGTCCGGGTGCCACATGGGCCGTCCCTGCTCGCGGGCCTGGTCGCTGATTTCCGTGAAGCGGATGCCGAACAGATCCTGGGTCACAGCGAAGATGCCAGCCGTCACGCTTGCGATCGGGAAGTAGCCGCGTACAGCTTCGTTGTCCACGGCGTACTTGGTGCGCATCAGGCGATTGCGATAGAAGCTGTTGTCCCAGGCGTGGAATTCGGCCTCGGGATCGCCAAGGTGCTCGCGCTTGGCCGCCTGAACCTCGGCCAGATCCTGCTCGGCCTTGCGACGCAGCTTGGGCTTCAGATCGGCATAGAAATCTGCCACGCGCTGCGGGCTCCCGGCCATGCGGGTCTCCGTCTGATAGTCGGCGATGGTCGGGTAGCCGAGGAGTCGGGCCTTCTTTGAACGCAGACGCAGGAGGTCCTCAAGGACGGCCACGTTGCGGGTTCCGCCGCGCTTGGAGTAGGCGATGGAGAGCTTGCAGCGGGTCTCTTCCACCTCGCAGTAGGCGAAGAAGTCGGAGACGGCCGAGCCCACCAGGGGCACCGAATACAGGGGGCCCTTGCGCGGCACCCGGGCCAGGGCGCTCTCGGAAACACCACGACACTCCTCTGCGGTCAGCAGGACGGCGGTCTCGTCTTCATCAATGTTCGAGCGGAACTCGATTCCCAGCTCCTGTAGCTGGTTCTCTATCTCCAGGAGCTCCGCACGCTGCTCGGCGGCGAGGTCCACTCCCTTGCGCTTGAAGTCGCGCAGCAACACGTCCCGATAGCGCGCATCCTCCCCCTGAAGGTCCGGGTGCGCCTCACAGAACTCCTTGATCGTGTGGTACAGATCGACGTTCTGATAGAGCTCGTCAAACCAGGCCGATGTCTCGACCTGGATGCGACGCCCACGCTCGCGTACCGCGGCATCCGTGGAGACTGCGGCCAGGAAGCCCTCCATGCGCACGCTCTGGATGAAGTCCCACTGCACGTCGTCCACGGCGGTCAGGGTGTTGGCAATGGTCCGCTGCTTGTCGGGCAGATCGACGATGGCCTGGATGGTCGCATTGGCTTGGCCGACCTCTGTGGCGATCAGCCCTCCGGGCTCAGTTCGAGCCGCCGCTTGGGGCTCGATCGCGGCCCCCGTCGCATCTGCGTTGAAGATGCAGCCTGACAACAGAAGGCCGACAAACACAAGGGACACGGGCAAGAGCTTGGGGGTGGTCATGGGCCACAGAATAGCGGCCAAATCCCAAGAGGGGATCCCCACCCAGCGATACTACGCAGTCCCTACAGATTCCCGAGGCTGATGGCATCCGTCGGGCAGTTGCGCACGCAGGCATGATCGCGGGTGCACTCGTAGTTGGCACTTTTACGCACCGTGGCCACCCCGGCCTCGGCCCAGAATCCGTCCGTCTCGCAGACCATCTGGCACATGCCGCAGCCCACGCACAGGCTGGGGTCGAGGTGCAGGCTGACGTGGTCCTTGGGCATCACGGGACATACGAGCCCGTCCTTGATCTCATCGGACACCAGGCCACGGGTGGAGGTGTGCGCCGTGAGCACATTCAGAGCCTCTTCCTCCCCCGCCCGGATCACCTCGCCCACCTGGCTGAAATCGAAGCGGTGGAGATGCCCCACCTTGGGCTGAATGAGTGCCACGCGCTGGTCCACGTGCATGTGCAGTGATTGCTCCACCAGCACCTCCTCCACGATCTCGAACATGCGGAAGAGGGTCGGCAGCACACGCCTCTGATAGTCCGGTGTCTTGAAGGTGCTCTTGACCGTGAGGTCCACTGCGATGATCAGGTCTCCGTCAAGGGTTTTGGCGAAGCGTAGGGGCACCGAGTCGACGATGCCCCCATCCACGTAGTTGTTGCCCTCCCACTCGAGGGGCTCAAAGACCCCAGGCAAGGAACACGAGGAGTAGACCGCGTCCACCAGGGAGATCTCCGTGAACCCGGGCGTCCCCCAATACACGGCTCCCCCCGACTCCAGACGAACGGCGTTGCAGTAGAACGGAATCTGCATCTCGGTCAGACTCACTTCGGGCAGCATCTTCTCCAGGCTCTCGCGAAAGACCTTGCCCTGGTACATGCTCGGCGCGCGCGTGCCCTTGAGCAGCAGCTTGACCGTGTTGAGACGGAAGTAGTCCTGCTTTTGAACCTCGATCAGGGTGCTCTCGATCTCCTCGAGCGACTTGCCCCCACAGACCATGGCCCCCACAAACGCACCGATACTCGTCCCCACGACAGCGTCGTAGCGTATCCCCAGAGTCTGCAGGGCCTTGAGCACCCCGATGTGGGCCATGCCCCGCATGCCGCCCCCACCGAGTACAAGCACGGTGCGCGGCCTGGGCCCACTCCGACCGGGCAAGCGGAGGGGCAGAACGTCGGTGGGATCAATGAGGTCGCTCATGGGAGATAACTCTGGATAACGGTGGTTTTCTTTGCGAGAGACCAGTGCGGAGTTCTTGAGCGGCTGGCCGACCCTGTGCAGGGTAGACCCCTGGGAACCCACAATGAAACCTCGAAGATCCTGGCAGGCCCTGGCCCAAGTCCCGACCCGCACCCTGCGGCGCCGGCAGGACAAGGCCCTGGCGCGCTACCTACGTGAGGAGCTGTACGCACTCTCGCCCCACTACCGTCGGGTGCTGGACGAGGCCGGTGTGGATGTTCGCCGTGTCCGAGGGGTGGGCGACCTGGCCGGGCTGCCCCTCACCGAGCACGCCGACCTCGAAGCCAACCCCCAGAACTTCATACTGCAACCCACGCCCCACGCCATGCGCGAGCACTGGGGCTTCACCCGCAAGCTGGCCCTGGCCCTCGGCGGCGAGCGCGCGGGCCAGGCCCTCCGCCGGGGGTACGAGTTGGCCTCCGAGCTCCCTATGGACGCCCGCCTGCGTCAAACCGCGTGCACGCGCCACGACCTGGACCTCTTGGCCGAGGTGGGATTGCGCGCGGCGCTCCAGTTGAATCTGGCGCCTGGCTCGCGCCTGGTGAGCACCCTGCAACCGGAAGGCGCCATACCCTCGACCTTGGCTGGTGCCCTGCTCGCGGGAGCCCAAGACCCCCAAGCGTCCAGTGGCGAGCCCTTGCACGTCACGTGTCCGGGGGGAGCCCATGCCCGAGGCCTGCACGGGTCCGGGCGCACGACACCCGACACGGATGAGATCCTGGCCGCGCTGGACGGACCCGAGCCCTCGGCCCTGATCGCCCGACCGGAGATCCTCTCCCAAGTCGCCCAGACAGCCCTCGACGACTCGCGCTCCTTTCCACACATCAGGTGGCTGATCGTCGTAGGCAGCGCAGCCCCCGATCCGAAGGAGGCCGCTGCATGGGTCGCTCTGGCCCCGGCGGCTCGGGTCGCCCGTATTCATGGGCACTCAGAGTGCCCCATGGCCTTCGTAGAAGGCGCTCGTCCGGTGGCCACAATGGCTGAGGCACCTGAAGCGGGAACAGGCTTCATTGTTCACCCTGATCTTTGCATTCTGGAGATCATCGATCCCGACACACTCCAACCCGTCGCTGAAGGGCATCCCGGCGAGGTGGTCTACAGCTCTCTGGCTGCTCACGGCCGTGCCCTCCTGCGGTACCGCACAGGAGAATGGGCGGAGAGCGGATTGGTCTGGACCCCTGACTCCAACGGCTCTCTCCCGCGCCTCTCATCCCGGTTGCGACCGCTCAAACCCGCTCCTCCCGACCCCGGCATCCCCTAAGCCCTGCCCATGCCCGCCCTCTGCCCGACAACAGACATCGTGCTGGCCGCCGGCCTGCGCACTCCGTTTGTGCGCGCGGGCGGTGTGTTCAAGCGCGAGGACGCCGGCCACCTCGGAGCGCGGGTGGCCCGGGAAGTCCTGGCGCAAAACGCCCTGGAACCGGATGCCTTTGACGAGCTGATCTGCGGGTGCGTCGGACAACCCTTCGACCAGGCCAACGTGGGGCGCGTCATCGCTCTGCGTGCGGGACTCGACGAGTCCACCCCGGCGCGCACCGTGGCGCGCAACTGCGCCAGCGGTATCGAGATGGTGACGGAGGCGGCCACGGCCATCGAGGCGGGCTATGGAGAGACCTACCTGTGTGTGGGTGTGGAGGTGATGAGCTCCTACCCCCTGGTGTTCGGGCGCAAGATGACGGACATGTTCGCGCGCCTCGCCGGGGCCAGGTCGGGAATGGCCAAGCTGAAGGCCCTGTCCTCTTTCCGCCCGGCGTTTCTGGCACCACGCATCGCCCTGCTGGAAGGTCTGACCGACCCCACCTGCGGAATGATCATGGGTAGCACCGCTGAGCTCCTGGCTCGCGATTTTGGCATCACCCGCGAGGAGGCCGACGCCTACGCCCTGCAGAGTCACCGGCGCGCCAAGGCCGCCCGCGAGGAGGGCCTCCTCGGTGAAGAGATCCTCCCCCACCTGGGAGCCGAGGCCCGGCCCGGAGCGTCATCGGTGGAGCACGATGACGGTATCCGCGATGACCAGACCCTCGAGGCCCTGGCCAAGCTGCGACCCTACTTCGAGAAGCCCGATGGGATCGTCACCGTGGGCAACGCCTGCGGCATCAGCGACGGAGCGGTGGCCATGATCGTGACCACCGGACGCCGTGCCCAGGAACTGGACCTCGAGGTCTTGGCCCACCTGCGCAGCTTCGCCTGGGCGGGGCTCGACCCCAAGCGCATGGGGCTGGGCCCGGTGTTCTCGTCCGCTCTGGCCCTGGAGGCTGGCGAGTGCGAGCTGTCCGACATGCACTGCATCGAGCTGAACGAGGCCTTTGCGGCTCAGGTCCTGGCCTGCGTCAAGGCCTTCGAGTCCGACGACTACGCGTCCAAGCATCTGGGACGCAAGAAGGCCCTGGGCGAGCTGGATCCCAAGCGACTCAACATCCACGGGGGGGCCATCGCCCAAGGCCATCCGGTGGGTGCGACGGGGGGACGGCTCTTGTTGACCGCCGCCCGCGAGCTGCAGCGCTCGGATGGGGAGCTGGCTCTGGCCACCCTGTGCATCGGCGGAGGCCAGGGGGGCGCGGTCGTCCTCGAGCGGGGGGACGACTAGCATGAGCAACCTGCCCAACTGGGACGGGCTGCCCGTTCCCGACGACATGCCACCCGAGGGATCATGCGTGCGCATCAAGCGCCCGGAGGCAGGCCTCGTGGTCCTGACCCTCGACCCGCCCCATCGCACCGCCACGGTCCTCGACCTGCCGCTCTGGCGGGACCTGGCACTGGCCCTGGCCACGGTGCAGCCGAGCGGGGGCGATCGCGCCCTCGTCATCCGCGGCCGTGAGCCGCTGCACTTTGCCTTCGGTGCCGACATCGACGCCATCGAGACCCTCAGCGATCCCGAGCTCGTGCGGCGCATGACCATCGAGGTGCACGGCATCCTCGAGAACCTGGAGAACCTCTCCCGCTCCATGTGCACCGTTGCCGCGGTGGGCGGACCGGTGCCCGGCGGGGCCCTTGAGTTGTCCCTGGCCTGCCGCTACGTCCTGGCCGCTGACTCACCGAAGACACGCTTGGGGCTGCCCGAGACCAAGCTGGGCATCCTGCCCGGCTGGGGTGGAACCCACCGCCTGCCCAAGAAGATCGGGGTGCCCGCCGCCATGGAGGCGATCCTCACGGGCCGTCTCTACGACACGCGCAAGGCCGCCAAGCTCGGCATCGTCGACCGCGTGACCAAGCCCGAGTATCTCTTCCGGATCGCGGCCGACCTGGCCCTGGGTCGCACCAAGGCGCGCCCCAAGAAACGTGGGTTGGCCCGTTGGCTTGTGGACAAGAACCCGCTGGCCACGAGCATCATAGAGAGCACGGCCCGCAAGCAGGCCGCCGCCAAGACGCGCGGCAAGTACCCGGCCGTGGACCTGGTGGTGCCCATGGTCGCGAGTGCAGCGCGGGTCAACGCGCGCGAGGCGGCCACACGCGAGGCCGAGGCCATCTCCGTCCTGGCAACGGGATCGGTCTGCAAGAGCCTGGTCTCCATCTTCCAGGCCTCCGAGGCCGCCAAGAAGTTGAGCCGCGGACCGGACGGCGAGCGGGCTCCCAGGCTGGAGCGCGCCGCTGTGGTGGGTGCCGGAGTCATGGGCGGAGCGATCGCGAGCCTGCTGGCGGAGCGAGGTGTCTCCACCCGCCTTGCAGACCTCTCACGCGAAGCGCTGGACAAGGCCCTGGTGGAGCATGAACGTGAAATCACCAAGAAGCTCAAGCGGCGGCGACTGGATGGCAGCCGCGCACGGGCGGCACTTGACCACCTCGATGCGAGCCAGGGCATCAGCGGTGTGGGCCGAACACAGATCGCCATCGAGGCCGTGGCCGAGACCCTGCCCATCAAGTGCGCGGTCCTCCGCGAGTTGGCAGAGAAGATGCCCGATGGGGCCATCCTGGCCACGAACACCTCCTCCCTCTCGGTGACCGAGATCGCCGCCGACGTCCCCGACCCCGGCCGGGTGGTGGGCTTGCACTTCTTCAACCCCGTGCGACAGATGCCTCTGGTCGAGATCGTGCCCGGGGAACAGACCCGTCCCGAGGTGGTGCGCGCCGCCGCGGGCCTGGCCCTGGCCCTGGGCAAGACCCCGGTCATCGTCAAGGACGTGGCCGGCTTCCTGGTCAACCGACTGCTCGGCCCGTTCCTCGATGAGGCCCTGCGGCTCTTCGAGTGCGGGGTCGCCCCCCAGCGCCTGGAGAATCTGCTGCTGGACTTCGGCATGCCCATGGGGCCCCTGCGGCTGTTGGACGAGGTGGGGTTCGACATTGCGGGTCACGCCGCGCGCTCCCTGCACGAGGCCTACGGCGCGCGCATGCGCCCGACCGAGGCCCTCTTGCCCTGGATCGAGTCGGGCCGCGTGGGACGCAAGAGCGGCAAGGGATTCTTCGATTGGTCCAACCCCAAGAAGCCCACCCTGGCGGGGGACGTCACGAGCCTGCAGACCAGCCAGTCCCTCGCGGAACTCTCCGACGAGGACATCGTCAACCGCTGCGTCCTCTCGCTCGTCAACGAAGCCGCGCGCTGCCTGGAAGAGGGTGTGGTGACGGGACCGGAGGAGCTGGATCTGGCCACCGTCTTCGGCATGGGCTTCGCCCCCTTCCACGGCGGAGTCCTGCACTATGCGGACAGTGTCGGAGCCGAGGCCCTGCGTGAGCAGCTTGACGCCTTGGCGGCGGCCTCCGATATCACCACCCGTGATGGCGGTCGGGTCAAGTTCCAGGCGGCCAACCTGATCGTCGAGTTGGCTCAGGAGAGCGGGTGCTTCATGGACTACGTCCCCGCTTCTACGGATCCCGCCTGACGCCGTCCTAGCGCACGGCGTCTTCCAGGGCCGTCGCTGCATCGGTGCTCGCATCCCGGTACTTGACGATCAGGGCGCAGGCGGCGGCCAGCCCCTTGCTGGTGGCGTACTCACCCTCGAGCGCACGCGAGCCCGGAATGACCACCGCGTTCTCGGGAATCTCCAGGGGCTGGCCCGGACGGCCACCCAACTCGCAGCCATGCACCAGATCGTGCACCACGCTCCCCCCGGTCAGGACCACACCAGCGGCCAGCACGGCGCCGCACCCCACCAGTACGCCACCGTAGACGCCGCAGTTGCCACCGATGAACGCCCCATCCTCGATGATGACCGGGCGACCGCCCACGGGCTCCATCACACCGCCGAGCTGGGCGGCGGCGGAGACGTGCACGCGCTCCCCCACCTGTGCACAGGTGCCGACGAGCGCGTGGCTGTCGATCATGCTGCCCGCACCCACAAACGCACCCACGTTGATGTACATGGGCGGCATGCAGACAACGCCCGGGCCGATGTAGGTGCCACGGCGGATGGCTGAGCCTCCCGGGACCAGGCGTATGTCGTCCTCGTCCGTAAAGCGACGCACGAGGAACGGCTCCTTGTCACGGAAAGCCAAGTCGCCCGACTCACCTGCGCCTGGAGCCAACTCCAGTCCATGGGGGACGACCTCGCTGGTGCGAAAGATGTCGAGGATGCCCTCCTTGACCCAGGCGTTCACCACCCAACCCTCAGGACCAGGCTCCGCGGCGCGCACCTCTCCCGACTCCAGGGCCTCCAACAGTTCGACTCCACTGGGACGGGATTGCATGGAGACACGCTACAGCCCAGGCCGTGCCGTACCAGAGGCTGCTTACCCCTTTCTCGTGGTCCGCCGAGACACTCACACGCCACGCATGAATCGAGCTTCAATCCTCCCGGGCCATCTCTGGGCTATTTCTCCGTTCCCGGGGTTCCCTCGCCTACAGGACCGCCGTCAAGCTCGCCTACCTCTAGCGCTCGTCGACGAAGTCCTCATAGGGCTTCCTCGTGATGTCTGGGACCTTGCAGCCGTCGGCAGGATAGCCGACCGGAATAATGAGATAGGCGCGCTCATTCTCCGACCGCTCGAGGATCCGTTCCAGGAACCCCATCGGGCTGGGCGTGTGGGTCAGGGTCGCGAGCCCAGCCTTGTGAAGCGCGGCGAGCAGAAAGCCTGTCGCGATGCCAACGGACTCCATGACGAAATAGTGCTTTCGCTTCTCCTCGTCGTCCAAACCATAGACCTGGCGAAAGACAACGATGAGCGCGGGCGCGTCCTCCAAGAAGGGCTTGTTCTCATCAGTACCAAACGCCTCCAGGTCTCTGAGCCACGCCTCCCCCATGCGCCACTCATAGTTCTCATGCTCTTCCACCTCTGCCGCCTCTCTGATTCTTCGCTTCAGCGAGGGCTCGCGAACGACAACGAAGCTCCACGGCTGCAAGTTAGCGCCAGAGGGTGCGCTGCCGGCAGCGCGCAAGCACTCTTCTACAACCCCCTCGGGAATGAGGTCCGTCGAGAAGCTGCGTACGCTGCGACGAAGCTCGAGCTCTTGGCGGAAAGCACTCGCGGCAGCCAGCATCTCCTCACCGTCTCTACGCTCGAAGCTCAAAGGCACCTGGACAGGGTCTTTCATAATGACCAGAGTAGAGAGTCTGGAACCCCATACCAGAGCCCGAGAGATCCACGGGTAGAATCGGCGGTATGAACGCGCCCTGGAACGTTGGAATCCTCATCTTTGATGGGGTCGAGGTGCTCGACTTCGCGGGGCCCTTCGAGGTGTTCTCCCGCACACGGCTCATCGCAGGCCTGGATTCACGGCGCTCAGATGACGATGCCCCACTGCGCGTGTTCACCGTCGCCCAGTCCGGGGCCGAGATCGTCGCCACCGGTGGCCTGCGGGTCGTTCCCCACCATGGCTTCGACAGTGCTCCATCCATCGATCTGCTGGTGGTGCCCGGTGGATTTGGAACACGCCCCCTCCTGGACAACCAGGACGTCATCGCCTGGATCACCCGAACAGCCAGCTCCGCCCAGCGCATCACGTCGGTCTGCACGGGCGCCCTACTACTCGCCAAAGCCGGTCTCCTGTCCGGCAAGCGGGCGACCACCCACTGGGGCGCTTATGATGCCCTCGCTGAGGTGGACGACACGATTGAGGTCGACCGTGGAGCGCGCTTCGTCGAGGACGGGGTCATCACCTCAGCGGGCGTCGCCGCAGGCATCGACATGGCGTTTGCCGTTGTCGAATCGCTCTTCGGCCAGGAGGTCGCAGACGAGACCGCTCGCTACATCGAATACCCGCGTTCTGGGTCAGGCTCCTGAAGAGTCCGCAGCCGGAGCCGAGCCATCCTCGTCGGCATCCAACGCGACTCCCCAACCCGCATCGTCGAGAGCCTTCCGCGCACGAGCCAACGCACTGTGCGGAACGAGCAGACTCGTGCCGCGCAGCATGGAGTGGGTCGCGGTGCCAAGCTCCGCTACGTCAAAGTCCGGCCCATGCTGCATGGTTGGAATGCCAACATCCTCCAAGAGGCTCGCGGCCATGCCGGCCTGCATGCCATTGATGCCCTCCAGCAACACGGCGAACTCTTCATCGTAGCGTTCCATGATGGATCCCCACTGCGAGGCCCTATTATACATGGACGCACCCCGGTTGTCTTCAGTCGCTGACCCAAGCCCCGCTAGGGCTCGCCGTTGCCCTGGTGTCCGGTTCACATGGTCCAGCGCTGACGTTTGCTCGTAAAATACAAGGGAAGTCGCGAGACACACGGCGTGTCGCGGGGTTGCATGCATCTCAGAGCCGTCTACCAAAACCGCCCTCCCTACACCCGGCTCCAGTCCCATGAAAGTAATCACCACAGGCCTACTGCTGCCCCTCTTCGCTGGCATCCATGCGGCCGCCCCCAACCCCGCCCAGGCCCAGGGACCACTCGCATCCAAGGCATCTGCACAACGTTATTCCATTGCGGACATCGGATCTCTGAGTCCGGATCCCAGCCATGGGGTTCGGGCCATTGAGATCAACAACCGCGGGCACGTGCACGGAGAGAACGACCTCCCCGCGCCCACAGGACAAGGCAAGATCAACGCCTACTGGTGGAACGGCCACACCCAAGAGAAGATCTACCCCCTCGCGCCAGCCCTCTCCTTTGGAGGATCCATGAACGATGCGGGCCAGTGCGTGGGCTACTCGACGACGGCTTTGGGGGACCTGCACGCCTGCTTCTGGGAGTCTGGCACGACCCAGGACGTACACGTGGGCCCGCTCACCTTCTCCAAGGCCACCGACATCAACGTGGACGCTCTGCTCTGCGGGACCAACTCGGCGTTCATCCCCGGCTACACCATCTCCCAGTTCCGCCCCTATGTCAGCGACACCCAGGGCAACTGGCTGGACATCGGGACCTTTGGGGGTGGCGGCGGATTCGCCTATGGGCTCAATGACCGCATGCACGTGATCGGCATAGCAAAAGATGCGAACGAGTCCATGCGTCCGTTCCTGTGGAGCTCTTCAACGGGGATGCAGGATCTGGGCGGCCTGGGGGGATTCACGACCCCGCGCGACCTCGACAACTTCGATCGTGTCGTGGGCGTGAGTGCCAATCCGGCGGGCGACTACCGCGCTTTCATCTGGCAGGCGGGTGTACTCACTGAGCTTCCGACCCTGGGGGGCAGCGCGGGCGACGCCAAGGCCATCAACGACCACGGAGTCGTTGTGGGCAAGTCCACCGATAGCGGGGAAGTCCAATACGCGACGCTCTGGCCGGGGGGGACGGCGGGCCCGGTCAAGCTGCAGGATGCCATTCGCCCCACAACCTCCTGGGTGCTCACCGGCGCCAGCGGAATCAACGAGCTGGGAGAGATCTGCGGCACAGGCAAGCTGAACGGCGTTCAGCGGGCCTACCGCTTGACCCCCCTGGTGCGCGGCAGCCGCTTGAGCGGCGCTCAGCCTGGCATCAGCGGGCAGCTGAACACCCTGTACGGGCTGGGGTTTGAACCCGGAGCCAGCATCAGCGTGGCCTATGGCTTCGCGCCGGGTCGTACGGCGGCCACCGGCTGCCCGGGCCAGTTCTATAGCATCCAAAACGCCCAGGTCCTGCTGAACGCGGTGGCCGATGTGGATGGACGACTCGCCGTGACCTTCAACCTGCCCAGCAGCTTCGCGGGGACCCAGATACGGGTTCAGGCCCTGGACATGGGACGCTGCACCATGGGCGAGGTACGCCTCCAGCTGCTGCAATAAGCGCCGCGTGGGCCGCCGCAGGTGCTCTCGCACCGCCCGTTCTTGCCGCGAGCTTGATGGGAACTCCGCCTGGCCAAACGCATCGCCACAGCCAGAGTCCGACTATCGGACGCGCTCGGACCGTGGATCATAGAGTGCGCCCAGGTGCACCTGGCAGGGAACGCGTTGGTCCGCCACGTCGAGTTCGTAGCTGCCGCTCAGGATGAACTCCTTGTCCAAGCCATCTGGATGGCGGATGTAACCCATTCCGATGGCCGCATCGATCGTGTAGCCGTGGCCTCCACTGGTCAGCCAGCCGACCTTCTCTCCGTCACGGTAGAGAGTCTCGCGCCCAAGCAGATGGGTGTCTTGACCCGGCACCGTGAAGGTAGCCAGGCGCTTCTTGAGCTTGCCCGCCGCACGCTGTGCCAGCAGTGCCTCGCGACCCAGGAACTCGGTGTCCGTTCCCAGCTTGACCGCCCATCCCAGTCCCGCCTCCAGAGGAGTGTCTTCGGGGGTGAGCTCCCGGCTCCAGATCCGATAGCCCTTCTCCAGACGCAGGGACTCGATGGCTCGATATCCCGCGTTGGAGATTCCATGGGACGCACCCGCCTCCATCAGAGCGTCGTAGACCTCTGCCGCCCGGGCGATGGGCACGTGCAGCTCCCACCCCAGCTCCCCTACGAAGGTCACGCGCAGGGCCAGCACGGGAACACCGACGATCGAGATCTCCTGGCAGGTCATGAACCCGAAGGCCGCGTCGCTGACATCACTGTCGGTCAGCGCTTCGAGGACATCACGGGAGTGCGGGCCCATCAAACCCAGGACGGCCCGGGATTCGGTCTCGTCCTCGATGGCCAGCCCTGACCCCGCCGGAAGATTCTGCTCGATCCAGCCCTTGTCGTGGGTGGCGTAGCCCGTACCGGTCACGAGGTAGTAGTCATCCTCAGCCAGCTGCGAGACCGTCAGGTCGCACTCGATCCCGCCGCGCTCGTTGAGGAGTTGGGTGTAGGTCACCTGACCCGGTCCCTTGGTCACATCTCCTGCGCAGATCCAGGAGAGAGCCGCGCCGGCGCCAGAACCGCGCAAGCGATACTTGGCAAAGGAGGTCTCATCGAAGAGCCCCACGGCCTCGCGCACGCATTGATGCTCGCGCCCCACATGATCAAACCAATTGGGTCGTCCAAATGTGTACACGTCCACAGGCTCCACGCCCTCGGGCGCGAACCAGTTCGGCCGCTCCCAACCCATCTTCTGGCCAAAGCAGGCGCCGGCAGCCTTGAGGTGGTCATACAGAGGGGACTTGCGCCAGCCGCGCCCAGCCTGCGCCTCCTCGTGGGGCCAGGCCATGGTGTAGTGCCGACTGCAGGCCTCCAGAGTTCGCTCGCGAACCCAACCATCATCGGCATGCATGGGGCCGAAGCGCCGGATGTCCACGGGCCACAGATCCATGCTGGGTACGCCCTCCACGATCCACTCGGCAAGAGCCTTACCGGCTCCCCCGCCGGCCGCGATGCCAAAGGCGTTGAAGCCAGCCCCCACAAAGTACCCCGGTAATTCGGGCGCCTCGCCGAGGATGAAGTTGCCGTCGGGGGTGAAGGCCTCGGGCCCGTGTACGAGTTGGCGCACAGGTGCGTCCGCCAGTGCCGGCACGCGTTCCATGGCTTGGGTACTGAGGCTCTCGAACTGTTCCCAGTCGGGGTCGATCAGCTTGAAGGTCCAGTCCTTTGGAATCCCCTCAAGAGCCCAGGGCTTGGGATCCAACTCGTAGCCGCCCATCACGAGGCCGCCCACCTCCTCTTTCATGTACACCAGCCGATCGGGGTCGCGCAGGGTCGGCAGTCCGCGCTCGATCCCCTCGATGGGCTCGGTCAGCATGAACTGATGCTTGACGGCTTGAACGGGAACGCAGACTCCGGCCAGGGCGCCGAACTCCCGCGCCCACAGGCCCGCGCAGTTGACCAGTACCTCGCAGCGCAAGGTTCCTTCCGGGGTCCGAACCCCGGCGACCCGGCCATCCTCGACCAGGACCTCCTCCACGGGGCAGTTCTCAAGAATCTGCACGCCCTGGGAGCGGGCACCCTTGGCCAGAGCCTGGGTGATGTCCGAGGGGCCAGCCTGCCCATCGCTGGGCATGAAGGCCGCACCCACGATGTCGGAGGCATCCATCAGGGGCCACAGGTCCTGAGCCTCCCGCGGCGTCAGGAGATCCACCTCCAGCCCAAAGCTGCGGGCGGTGGTGGCCTGACGACGGACCTCCGTCCAACGCTCCTGATTGCACGCCAGTCGCAGCCCCCCACAGGCTTCCCAGCCTGTAGCTTGGCCGGTCTCCGCTTCCAACCTGCCGTACAACTCCACGCTGTACTTGAGCAGCTGGGTGATGCTGGCGGAGGAGCGCAGCTGCCCCACAAGGCCCGCCGCGTGGAAGGTTGAGCCCGAGGTCAGCTGAGCCCTCTCGAGGACGACGATCTCCTGCCAGCCGAGTCTGGCCAGATGGTAGGCCGTGGAGCATCCGATAATGCCCCCCCCGACAATCACGGCCCGAGCGTGTGAAGGCTGCCCCATGGATGCTGCCTAGCCGAGAAGTTCGCGCACGGTCTGCTCGTGGCGCAGGCTGCAAGCGATGAGCTCTTGTTTGCCGACCTTCTCATTGTCCGTATGGGCGTCGCGGATGGAGCCCGCGCCGAACAGCAGCGGCGTACCCCAGTCGGGCATGTGGGGTGCGTCGGTTCCGAAGGCGACGGCCACGGACTCCTCGCCATCGGGTACGTGGAACTCGACCGGGGAATAGCCGAACGCGCCCTCAAGCGCGACGTGCTCGCTCAAGCATCCCCGAATGCGCGCCTCAACCGTGGCGGGGTCTTCTACCGTTCGAATCAGGATCTGCGCCTTGGCACTGTCCGCTACGACGTTGGGAGCGATGCCACCGTGGAAGTGACCCACGTTCACGGTGCCCTGACCCAGGGACTCGTGCTCGCCCCAGTCCGCGTCGAGGAGCTTGCCCGTGCTGGCTACCAGCTCATGGATGGCACTCGGGCCCATCTCCTGGGAAGAGTGCCCAGCCTGGCCGTGCCCGACCAGGCAGCCCCCGAAGATGCCCTTGTGCCCGCGCACGAAGAGGCCATCGGTGGGCTCTCCGATGATCACGTGCCGTGGACGCCAGGGGTCGGCAAGGTGCGCGTTGGCGAAGGCCGCCCCCGCGCTATCCGTCTCTTCGCCCACGGTGAACAGAAACCCGATCCTGTCCTCGCCCGAATCCAGCAGGCGCTGAGCCGCCGACAACATGGCCACGGCTTGCCCCTTGGCATCGCAAGATCCGCGGCCATAGACGAAGTCAGAGTCTTCGCGCGAACCAAAGAAGGGTGGCACGGTGTCCAGGTGTGTGCAGAAAACGACTTCCGGCATCCCTGCTCGGGCCAGGACGTTGAAGCGGCCCGGCTCAACCTCCTGACGCTCGACGGATAGGCCCTTGCCCTCCAGGGCACGGCCAAGGGCATCGCCGTAGTCAGCTTCCGAGCCGGTGATGGACTCGATCTCGATCCAGTCCACAAGTGTCTTGGCCAGTTGTTCCACGCGGATCAGTCTAGCAATCCCGGGGCAGGATGCCCTCAGAGCGTGATGTCGAATCCCACGCCGTTGGTCACCTCGGGCGTCGATCCCGCCAGCCAGACACAGAAGTCGAAGCGTCGCCCCACCAGGACGGAGGACCAGAGCGGATCCAAGCGCAGATAGGCCTCGGCCCGGCCCACCCCATCCAGGCTCCCGTGGGACCCGTGGAAGTCACCTCTCCCCGGCGGCAGCCAGGTGGTGTTGAAGAAGGGGTCCCGGTTCAGGGGAACGTGAACCCCCATCAAGTCAAAGCCAGGCTGGGTACCGCTGAGACTCCCCAGGATCCGGTAGGGCCGACCCGCATCCACGCTGGCCCGGTTCAGCGTGAACGGCACCAGGGATTGCGTGGCCGCGCTGTACTGACTGACTCCCACGTGGAGCTCGGTAAGAGGATCACTCAACAGCTCCACAAAGGGTGAGAGGCGGATGGTCCTCGGCCCTCCCAGATCCACGTCCACGCGCCACTGACCCAGTCCGGCCGCGGTGGTTGCCACAAGATCCACGCTGTAGGTCCCATCGCCGTTGTCGGTGACGGGACCGGCGATAGCCTTGCGCGGCAACGGGTTCTTGCGCTTCAGCCCGATCAGGGCGCCGCCTTGGGTGAGGGGCACGCCATCCAGGTCTTTGAGGCGGATCGTCACCCGCGCTCGCGAGCGGCCATCGGCCACGATGCTCTGGCGATCGACCGTCACCTCGGACTTGTAGTGGTCAGGTACCCCCGCCATGGACGCGCGCCAGAGCGCGTACTGGTCACGGAGTTCAATGACCGGATCGACATCGCTCCAATCACCACCAACCTTGAGAGCCAGGTAGTAGTCACCGTTTGCGCAACCCTCCTTTCCATTGCAGGATCCGTTCTTGTCGCCGGGCCGGGCCAGAAACATGAGCGCCTGGTGAGCACTCTTGTCAAAGCTGGGCGGGGGCGAACCGCAGCTATCCGCCGCGGCTGGATCACAGGAACATCGGCCATCCCCCCCCATGGAACGCGCGGCCTCCATGGCCATCATGACCTTCAGGGAGAGATCTCCCGGCGCATTCAAGAGCGCCTGCTCCGCAGCCAAGACCACGGCGGAACCGGCCAAGCCACTACCTTGAATGGCATAGATCAGCTCGTCCGTTTCACCACTCACGGTCCCTTTCCCCTCACCTGCTTGATTACCGAGAAAGGAGACCGGTGGACCCGCGAAGGAAACAATGCCAAAACCCCGCCACTCGACACCCGAATCGGATTTGACGATCAAATCCAGAATGCGTGCCGGCAGAATCCCGTTCTTGAAGCCCGAGAACATGATCTTGCGATTCTGGGCACCGTTGAGCACAAAGACCTGCGACGCCCCCGCCCCCTTGCCCACGACAATCACGGGCACCATGTTCTCCAAGCCTGTGCCCATGATGCAGGTCGCCGTTGCCATGCATACCTCGCCCGTCTTCTTGTTGACCACCACCACCGACCAGGTGGCCTGCGCCTGCTGCATGAAAAGCGCAATACCAAACAACAGGGCTAGACAGCGCCTTCGCATTTGAGTGGCTGGCCAGGGATTCGACGGGAGCTTGCTCATATGTATTCAATCTACCCCACGGGCCAGAATTGGTGTCAAACAGGCCGGTTCAAGTGCCGTCCATCGAATGCTCCACGCAGATCAGCCCAGCAATCCCGGGGCAGGATGCCCTCAGAGCGTGATGTCGAATCCCACGCCGTTGGTCACCTCGGGCGTCGATCCCGCCAGCCAGACACAGAAGTCGAAGCGTC
>MPMD02186592.1_pt1 | contig 43286 bp, 32 predicted proteins | sample 1617291 | NCBI WGS metagenome assembly MPMD02 (sample SAMN05944810, study PRJNA350692) | marine metagenome | biome: marine; feature: ODZ; material: water; isolation source: 120 m water sample filtered on 30 um supor filter | place: Pacific Ocean | collected 2012-04-09 | depth 120m m | reverse complement strand
GATGAAAATCCTGGAAAATCCAACCGATTGTCGAGCGACGCAACTCCACTAACGCGTGGGGTGGCTGCTGGCCATAGGCAAAGCCATTGGCATGTACCTGCCCTGAATCGGCGGCGAGCAGTCCACCGATGATATTGAGTAACGTCGACTTACCGCAGCCGGAAGGCCCCATCAATGCGACCAATTCGCCCGGAGCGATCTCAAAATCAACGCCCTGCAGCACCTCAAGCCGTGTCTTCCCCGCGCCGAAACCGTGGCGCAAAGCTTTCACAGTGAGCAACGAAGCCATCGCCGCCCTTCTGCACGATATATATATAAAAGTTTAGAGCGCGCGTCAGGCGAAGCTCTGCTTCTCTCTGTCCAATGCGGTTGTCGAACCGCTAAGAGTGCGCTGCGTCTCCTCCAGCGCGTCAGCAAAACAATCAGCCTCAGCAGGTGTGTTGTACATGTAGAAACTGGCGCGCGCCGAGCCTTTAATTCCGCGCGAGTTGAACCAGGAATGTACACAATGCATCCCACTGCGTATAGCAATGTTGGCAGTCTCATCTAGATTCATTGCAATTTCATGGCTGTCGAGCCCCGCCAAGTTGAACGAGAATATGCCGCCGCGCTCCACAGGTTCGGGCGGACCAAGCAAAGACAGCCCCTCCATACTCTCAAGACGCTGTGTCAGCCGTGCGTTCAGCGCCACCTCGTGCGCGTGAATCTTGTCACGACCGATTCCAGCAACATAGTCGGCCGCGGCACCGGCACCAATCATCCCACCGTAGTTCTGGAGCCCAGCCTCAAAGCAGGATGGGGGTGGCAGAAATTCACAATCGTTGTAAGTCGAATTGCGCACCGTAGAGCCGCCAGCAAAAGTCGGCTTCAATTGGGCTAGAGCTTCGGCCTTGCCGTATAACAGACCAGTGCCGCTAGGACCGCAAAACTTGTGAGCACTCGCGGCCAGAAAATCGACATCCAGCGCCTGCACATCCACCTCAGTATGCGCAGCCGACTGCGCAGAGTCCAGCATTACCTGCACACCAGCATCATGGCAAATTTCGGTAATGTCATGAACTGGCAGTGTGTAGCCATCCAGATTAGAAGTATGGACAAAACTTGCCAGCTTAGTGTCGGGTGTCAGTGCCTCTTTCAGGGCTTCCAAGTCGAAATATATGTCATCGCGCGACGGGATGGTCGAATAGAGCACGCCTGTCCGTTGAGAGAGTGTGTGCCACGGCACAACATTGGAATTGTGTTCACGGTCGCTCGAGAGCACTGTATCGCCGCGCTGCAAATCTAGGCCCCACGCAACTATATTGATAGCCTCTGTTGCGTTACGCGTAAAGACTATTTCACTCGCATCGGCAGCGCCAACAAAGCGCTGGAGCTGTCCGCGAGCAGTCTCATAGTGTTCAGTAACATCGAATGCCAGCCTGTGCAAAGAACGCCCACCACAAGTCGGGAAGTTGCGGTAATAATCATCCATCGCCTGGAGCACGGGTTCCGGTTTCATCGGCATACAGGCGTTATCGAGGTAGACTGGAGGGTCGTCGCCCGCCAGCACCGGAAAATCCTGCCGCAGCTTCAGCGGGTCCACGCGGCGCGATGATGGCTTGGGTTAAGAGGTTGCGCTCCTACGCCAGAGGAAAATGCTCGCGCTGACAAGGATTGCCACTAAGATACCCATCATAATCATCAGCAAAGGCAGTACTGCTTCATCTCCAGTAGCAGGCAGAGGTTCGGCAAGATGAATAGTGATGCCAACTGGGGCGCTGACTCCTTCAGGGCCAGCCAACCGTACCCAAAGCGTGTGGTTGCCAGGCTCAAGTCCGCTATTCTCAAGCGGAATAGAGAAGTCACCATCGTATGCCGCTAGCGTGTGCCAACTATCGTAGAGTAGCACGTTGCGCCACTCAATAGCGCTAGCGTTGCCCGGTCCCCCTTTGAGAAAATGCAGAGCTCCATCCTGACGCACGAACCAACGAGTGATATTGACCTCGCTAGTTGAATTACCATCGTCATAGGTCTCGCGATGAGTAACCTGCGGCGTATTGGAATCTAGTGAAAGGTTGATGCTGGGGTCAATCAGCTCTGCTTCAGCCATGGCCACATCAGCTTCTACAAAGCCCCAGCCGTAGTCATTGTTAGGGCGTACGGGGTGTGACAGCCAACGATATTCAGCTGTGGACTCCAGAATCGCACGAACCATCAAGGGGCTGAGGTCGGGGTTAGCTTCGTTAATCAGGGCAACGATTCCCGCCACCATCGGAGTTGCCATGCTGGTGCCGGACATGCCGACGTATGTCGCCTCACCAGACACAGAATCATCATTCTGTACAGACCATACCGAGGAACCGACAGCAGCAACATTAGGCTTGATTACTCCTTCATGGGTCGGTCCCTTACTGGAGTAAATAGCCAGCTCACGATCGTGTTCTGTTGCGCCGACAGTGATTACGTCACGCGCTGCGCCTGGAGTGCCGATAGTGCCGTAGGCTGCAGAATTGCCAGCGGCAATAGTCAGCGCGATGCCGGCTGCGACCATAAGGTTGGCGACATGTGTAACTCGCTCTTCCTGCTCCTGCGTCAGTTCTGAAACCCAAACACCCCCAAGCGACATCGAGGCTGCACGGATGTTGTACTTCTCCTGGTTGTCGATTGTCCATTCCATCCCGCGCATCACCTCTTCGAAACTGCCGCTACCGCTATCGCTCAACACCTTCACACCCACCAGCTGCGCGCCAGGGGCAACACCGCGGTAATTCGCGCCGTACGCCTCCTCAGAGCCTTCACCGGTTCCTGTCGAGATACCGGCACAATGTGAACCGTGGCCATGGCCATCATAGGGTGTTGCCTCACCAGAACCATCATCACCGCTGTCATCCAAAGCATCGTAAAAGGCGACAATTTTCTTTTGGCAGGGTGGATTCGGGACGCCTTGTATGGTAGCGGCGGTGCACTCTGGATCGTCATCCATATCATTGATACTTAGATGGTTTGCGTCAATACCGGTATCGATAATCGCAACGGTTATGCCTGTACCGTCAAATCCAAGATCCCATACTTGGTCGACATGGTGTTCTGGAATTGCGCCATCGAGCATTAGTCGCACTGGACTGTCGTGCGTCAAGAACACAACACCTGGCAACGCCAACAAGTCCGGCAGTCGGTACACCTCGACGAAGCCGGCAATAATCGGCACGTGGTGGAAGCGCCAAGTAACTTCAAAGTCGGCACCCTGTGTAAGCAGCTCTTCATCGACGGCGGTCGGCATATGGTCGAAATCGACCAGCACTTCTATACGGCCATCAATGACGAACTGCTCCTCGAGCAGCGCCAAATCGAGTGCATCATGCATCTGGTTGCGGTCGCTATCCATCGCAGTCCACTCCCACCACTGCGTTTCGAGCGAGCCGGGCAGAGGTTCAGCCACTGAGACAAGCACTACTTCCTCGGGAATTCCCAGCGGCCCTAGACTGGAGAGCAGCAGCAAGGCTGCTACAAGCAGGATACGCATACCTCACATGCACTCAGGCGGAACTTAAGGGTGCTGCGGTAGCACAACATCAACCTCTTTGGGATTCACAACAGGTTCCCGGCAGGCGAAGTCGCGGCAGACATAGAGTGCCGGCTTCCCGTCCACCAGCGGCTTGCCTACCAGTGCCGGGAAGGGGGGCTGGTCACCAACAGCAAAGTCGTGGCGAGCAAGCACGCGACGCGGCAGGAAGTGGACTGCCAGTGCCGCATCGAATTCAGGCATAGGGCCGTCGCCGACCAGTACCAGCTCGATCGGCTGGTGCTGCAGCATCTGTGCCGCCTCAAGCAAGCTAGTGCAGCCCCAGGGGTGCGACCGCAGGTGGCTCGCCTCGGCAGCCACAATCTGCTCCGCCGCCCGTCGCAGGTCATCGCGGGCGAAGTGCCACCCCAGCCGCACCAGCACTTGCGCCGCAACACCGCTGGGTGATGGTGTGGCACCATCGAGTGGCTCGCGGTGGCGAAAGTAGAGCTGTTCCTGGTCGCTGCCGCTGGCCCACAGCCCACCATCTTCAGCCCCAAAAAGCACGAGCAACTCCTCCCCGAGCGCGAGAGACCATTCCAGATGCCACGCCGTGCCACTCGCCTCGTAGAGCGCCAGCATTCCTTCAGCCAGGCAAGCGTAGTCGTCAAGGAACGCCATCGGTCCCGGACGGCCGTCGCGCCATGAACGCAGCAGCCGCCCTGAATCGGCGACCATCTTATTCTGCAGGAAGGTAGCTGCCTTCACAGCAGCTTTTAAATATTGGTCGTCTTGAAAAATACGATAGCCCTCGGCCAGAGCTGTGATAGTAAGACCGTTCCACGCTGTCAGTAATTTGTCGTCGCGTCCGGGTAATACGCGTTGTCGGCGGGTCGCGAGCAGCTTGCCGCGGCTAGTCGCCAGTAGGGCCTCCATTTCTGCCCGTTCCAGCCCCAACGTCTGCGCCACTTCCTCCGGTGGCAGCGGTATTTGCAGCACACTATGACCTTCCCAATTACCTTGCGGGGTAACACCGTAAAAAGCACAGAATGTCCGCGCTTCGTTCGGGGCGAGCAGCATTCGGATTTCGGAATCGTTCCAGACATAATACTTGCCCTCCACACCTTCGGAATCGGCGTCCAGTGCAGACGCAAAGCCACCCTGTGGGAGCGTCATCCTACTTAGCATCCAGTCCAGCGTTTCGCGCCCAACCATACTAAAGAAAGGATCGTCAGTGACTTGGAACGCCTCGATATAGCAACGCGCCAGTTGCGCGTTGTCGTAGAGCATCTTCTCGAAATGTGGTACCAGCCACTGCGCATCGACTGAGTAGCGCGCGAAGCCGCCCGCCAGGTGATCACGAATGCCGCCTCGCGCCATTCCACGTAGCGTGGCCAGCGCCATTTCGAGTGAGTGCGCATCGCCGCTGTCATGGTGGTGACGCAACAGCGTACGAATAGCGCCGGGACTGGGAAACTTGGGCGCGCTGCCGAAGCCGCCCCAGACTGCGTCGAAGCTGGTGCGCCAGTGCTCCACAGCGACGGCGGATCGCTTGGTGGAGTCACCTGCCTTCCCGCGCTCGCCATCAATAACATGCCCGCGCTGTAACGCCTGTGTCAAGGATTCAGCGCGCTGCAGTAACTGCTCGCGGTCGTTCTTCCACGCCGTGGCAATGCGCTGGAGTAACGTAGGGAAACCTGGCCTTCCATAGGCGTCACGCGGCGGGAAGTAGGTGCCGGCAAAGAACGGCCGGCCATCAGGCGACAGGAAAACAGTCATCGGCCAGCCGCCGCTGCCGCTCATTGCCTGCGTGGCGGCCATGTAAACTGCATCCACGTCGGGGCGCTCCTCGCGATCAACCTTGACGCAAACGAAATTTTCGTTCATCAGTTCCGCGATAGCTGGATTGCTGAAACTCTCGTGCTCCATGACGTGGCACCAATGGCAGGCGGAGTAGCCAACCGAAAGCAGCAGCGGCTTCTCTCCGGAACGGGCACACGTGAACGCTTCCTCGCCCCAAGGATACCAGTCAACCGGATTCTCTGCATGCTGCAGCAGGTAGGGGCTGCTTTCCTTAGCCAATCTGTTTGGCATAATGGTCAGAAAACTGCGGTTATTATATACCTCCATAGCGACCCCACGCCATGCCCAGTTGCCTTGACAGCCTGCCCAATAGTCTTGAGCCTACCTACAGCTGCGCCACAGAAATAGTACAAACAGGACCGGTTGCGGCACTGCTGATTATTGTTATCGGCGTCCCGCTCATCAAGATTGCCAAGGTATACCTGAGGCGATTATTCGACCGGACCGAAATTGACGAAGGTATCGAGAATTTCATCTTTCGCATCGCGGGTGTCGCGATGTGGGCCATCGTACTGCTGACTGCCGCCACTGAACTGGGAATCAACGTCACTGGCATTGTCGCCGCGCTTGGTATCATTGGTCTGGCGGTTGCCTTTGCAGCGCAGGACACTATGGAGAATATCATCGCTGGCGTTTTCATCATCGTTGACAGACCGTTTCGGGAAGGAGAACGTATCCTGCTGCCCAAGAAAATCGGAGGTATCTACAGCAGCTGGGGTGACGTGAAGGCTATCGGCCTGCGTACTACCCGCGTTCGCTCGACGGATGGAGTTATGTTAACTATTCCAAACAAACTGCTGACAAAGGACGCCGTTGCCAACTTCAGCCACCGTCGCGATATGGAACTACGCGTACGCATCCGGCTAGGTCTGACACCCACATGGAAGAACGTTACGAAAGCAGAGGAAATCGTCAAGGATATAGCGGAAAATCATCCTGATGTCTGCCAAGAAAAACCAAAGCCGCCGGAAGCCGTCTTACGTGATTTTGGTGACCAGGACGTAATCATGGAAATTCGCTACTACGTCAAAAGCGCCAAGAAGATGCGGTCGTCAAAATCCTTTTTCGTCACGGAAATCCTGCGCCGCTTCGAGGAAGAGAAGGTCATGCTCGCATTCCCGGTAAGGGTCAACATGAACAGCGACGTCAAACTCGAAGACCTTGGTTTCTGAGGGCACGCTTAAATCACGTGGCAAACTCGCACGATGAGGTAAATATGAGCTTCAAAGTCCCCGACCTGCCCTACGCATTCGACGCGCTGGAACCGCACATCGACGCGCGCACGATGGAAATTCACCATGACAAGCACCACGCCGCCTATGTGAACATGCTTAACGGCGCGGTGGAAGCCGCTGGAGATGCCTGCGCCGGGAAGAGTGTCAAGGAACTAATCACAAACCTTGACTCGGTGCCGGAAGCACAGCGCGGTGCTGTGCGCAACCACGGTGGCGGCCATTACAATCACTCACTCTTCTGGACTGTGATGGCTGCCGATGGTGGCTCAGCTAGTGAAGAGCTAGCAACCGCTATTGACACGGCATTCGGGTCGCTTGATGAATTCAAGGAAGCAATGCACAAGGCAGGCATGACCCGCTTTGGCTCCGGCTGGGCGTGGCTTTGCTCAAATAACGGTAAACTCAGTGTGTGTTCTACTGCTAATCAAGATAACCCTATCATGGGACCTGCGCACGGTGGACATGACTGCGGTACCCCCATATTGGGTGTCGATGTATGGGAACACGCCTATTACCTGAATTACCAGAACTTACGCGGTGATTACCTGAATGCTTTCTTCAATGTCATTAACTGGAACGAAGTTTCGCACCGCTACTCTGAGTCCCTCTGAGGCGCTAGTTCCGCAATTAGGTTGCCAAGCAACAGCGCACATCCTCCAAGCAAAAGCCAGAAATTAACGGTTGCCAGACCATAGGTGATAGCGAGTAATGTCGCCCAGACTGGCTCCAATGCGTACAATATAGCAGCCCGTACGGGATCGAGCAATTTCTGACACATATTTACTAGCAGGAGTGCGATAAAGGTACCAAAGAAAGCGGAGAGCAGAAGCGGAACTAGAAAATCTGGATCACCCAGCAATCCGGTTACCGCTGTTGGCTGAACTAATAATTGTAAATTAAGCAATATCAGGCTTGCAAGTGCAGCCAGCGCAATTGAAGAAAAGGTAACTCCAATTGGAGAGACACGCTTGGTGACCACATCGGTAGCAATTATGTGTCCAGCAAACATTAGCGCACTGATTACTGTGAGCCACTCGGGCCAATTGAAATGGAGCTGCGGTGGACCCTGCATCCAGCCGGCCCCGAAGGTTGCTAATAACGCGCCTCCGAGCAACGGTGCAGATTGCAGACGTCCATACCAGCCCGCCAGAATGAGCGCAGTGAAAACAACGTAAAGACTAGTCAAAAATGCCGATACAGCGGGAGTCAATTGTGCTATAGCTACCATCTGGAACAGAAAACCACCAACCATGAAGCCAGCCAGCAGCCCCCCATCACGCCAGACTGCACGTCCCCGCCACGCTTTGCGTACAGCAGGCGATAGCGGCAACAATACACCACCCAGCGCAAAGCGTAACGTCACAAACAGCGTTGCGCCCAGTACACCTGCACCGTAGGTATCGGCGGCAGTCATAGCACGCTTGAGCCAGATGAAGGTCCAGCCCCAGATTATCGTGACTGCAAAAAGTGCGAGTGCCGCCTGCCGGGAGTTCAAACAACGCCTTGGTCAAGCATGGCATTGGCCACCTTCAGAAAGCCAGAGACATTCGCTCCGACGAGCAAGTCACCGGCGTGACCGTATTTTTCGGCCGCGGAGTCACACTGCGCGTGGATACCAGTCATGATAGTGTCCAGCTGGCTGTCAACCTCCTCGCGACTCCACTCACTGAAGTAAGCATTCTGCGTCATTTCCAGCGCCGAAACAGCAACGCCTCCAGCGTTGGCTGCCTTAGCAGGGCCAAAGGCTATTTTTGCCGATTGGAAAATTTCAACAGCCTCGGGAGTCGTGGGCATATTTGCACCCTCGCAAACTGCAATGGTACCACCCTTAACCAGCGCTTTTGCGCCAGCCTTCTCTATTTCATTCTGCGTCGCGCACGGTAGTGCGATGTCACACTTGACTGACCACGGGCGCTTGCCAGCATGGTATCTAGCGGACTTGAATTTCTTCACGTATTCACTAATGCGGCCGCGACGGGTATTCTTCAACTCCATTATCCATGCTAATTTTTCTTCATCGATGCCGTCAGAATCATGCACGAATCCTCCGGAATCAGACATTGTAAGCACCTTACCGCCGTACGATATTGCCTTCTCAGCACAGAACTGCGCGACATTGCCGCTGCCGGAAATTGTGCATGTTTTTCCAGTGATTTCCTCGCCGCGTGCTTTCAACATCTCACGTAAGAAATACACCTGTCCGTAGCCCGTCGCTTCAGGACGAATCAGCGAACCACCCCAGCCATACCCCTTACCTGTCAGTACACCTTCCCAGCGGCGCGTCAATCGCTTGTACTGACCGAACAAGTAGCCGATTTCACGCCCGCCGACGCCGATATCCCCCGCCGGGACATCGATATTGGCTCCGATGTGCCGGAACAGCTCGGTCATGAACGACTGACAGAAACGCATTACCTCATTATCGGACTTCCCCTTCGGGTCGAAGTCAGAACCACCTTTACCTCCACCGATGGGGCGAGTTGTCAGCGCGTTCTTGAATACCTGTTCGAAACCAAGGAACTTGATGATACTTAGATTGACGCTGGGGTGGAAGCGCAGCCCGCCCTTATAGGGGCCAATAGCGGAGTTGAACTCGACACGCATGCCACGGTTTACCTGCACCCGCCCCAAGTCATCGGTCCACGGTACACGGAAGAGGACCATGCGTTCCGGCTCGACCAGCCTCTCCAGCACACGGTACTCGCGGTACTCCGGGTGTAACTCTAGCACCGGCGCCAGTGATTCCAACACTTCCCAGACCGCCTGATGGAACTCAGGTTGGTCATGGTCCCTGCGCTTGACCCGCTCGAAAATTTCCTCGATGTGGCCCATAATTGCTCCCGGCGAATCGCCCGGTAGTCGGCGACCTAAGTGGTTATTAAAGCGTTAGTGCCGCCCGGACTGGTTCTGGTACCAGCGCTTAACCAGCAACCGCACAATCTGAGAGAGGTTGTATCCCGACTCGCGGCAGAAACTTGAAATTTCGTCAAACCGCTCTGCCTCCTCGTCAGGAATGCGTACATTGATATGTTTCACGCCGTGCAATTGACAGGTGTATTAATGCGTTACTGGTGCCGCGATGTACCTCAAACAACCGCAAAAACGCCAAAGAATTAAATAGTAGTCCGGTGCGCTCCCAGTATGGCCGAGAACAAGAAGAAGTCAAGTGCTATCGACAGCCTCGGTATCGGGGAAGCAGTCGACGATATCGCCTCGGCGGCGCGCAAGGCAGCTGAGCTGGCAGACGACATCACTCGCCGGGCGGCAGGCACTGCCACGACAGTTAGCGGGCGTCTAGGCGGTGTGGTTGGCAGCGGCGTTATCGCTGGCGGAAACATGGTTAAGGCAGGCAGCTCAATGGTTGACGCTGCAGGTTCAGTGGTAATTTCGACTGGTAACGCCATCAAAGCTACCGGACGTACTGGCCACAAGACCGGTGACGCAATCAAGGTGGTTGGTGAGACTATCAAACGTGTCACCTCCGCCGAAGAGGATTAGCGCAGTCGTAGCGTCGTCTCGCGCTCCGGACCGAGCGAGAGTAGGCCCGCCGGGACGCCAAGTTGTTTGCAGACGAACGCTATATAAGTAGAAAGAGATGGGGGCAAGTCACCTGACTCAGCAACGGCGAGCCACTCCAACCCCGACAGCGCAGGCCAGCCTGGAAAATCCTGATAGACTGGTGTACATTCTGCCAGCAATGTCATTGAAGCAGGAAAGTGCTCCAGATGGCCTTGGGGAGATTCATAGGCTGTGCATACCCGGATTTTGTCGAGTCCGCCCATCACATCCAGTTTTGTGAATGCCAGCTCACTGAAACCGCAGAGCCGCTGCGAATGTTCAAGCATCACTAGGTCAAGCCAGCCGCAGCGGCGCGGCCGGCCGGTGGTAGTGCCGAACTCGTTTCCCTGTTGTCGTAAATAATCGCCCGTAGAATCCTGCAACTCGGTTGGGAACGGTCCTGTGCCGACACGCGTCGTATAGCCCTTGACAACGCCGACGGTTCGCGAGAGACGCTGAGGTGCGACACCAGCACCCTGAGCCATCCCGGCCGGCGTGGGGCTCGAAGAAGTGACAAAAGGATAGATGCCGTGGTCAATATCGATGTGGACGCCTTGCGCCCCCTCTAGTAAAACACCCTGATTGAGCCGTCCAGCAATCTCCAGTGAAGCATTGCCAATGCTATCGACGAGCGCTGAACCCCATCCCGACGCCAGTGTGAATAGTGCTTGCTCATCCAGTCGTTCCGTGACACCGTAGTGAGCCAGCAACGCCTGAGTGCGCGGCACTACGCGCGCTAGACGCTCCCGTAGTGTCTCCGGTTCGAGCAAGTCGCCAACGCGGATACCAAAGCGGGTGGCGCGATCACCATAGGCAGGACCAATGCCACGGCCAGTGGTACCGGCCGCGCCGCTACCCTTGGCCTTTTCCTCAGCTGCATCAAGCAGCTTGTGGTAGGGCATTACAACATGTGCGCGCTCGTCGAGCAACAGCTCGCCTCGTTCCACAGGCAATTGCTCCAGCTCGTGCAATAATTGCTCAGGGTCGATTACCATCCCCGCGCCAGCGATAGCCAAAACATCACTGCGCAGTATGCCTGATGGCAGCAGGTGCAGTTTGTACTCCTGCCCATCGAAGACGACGGTATGGCCAGCGTTGCTGCCGCCCTGCGCACGTGCCACTACGGCGACGTCTGCGGCTAGGAAATCAGTGATTTTGCCCTTGCCTTCGTCGCCCCACTGCGCGCCGACGACAACGGTGACACTCACGAAAGCGTTCCGCCCGCCTTGATGATAGTGGCATAAAGGGCGGGAAGCAGGAACATGGCGGCAATCATTGAGGCGAGTATCAATACCATAATGATGAAAACGAACCACCAAAGCGCAGTAATTTTGATGGCGAAAGCGGCCATTAGCCCAAAGAGCGTGACGAGAGTCGCCTCCCCCAATGTCTGCGCTGTACGTGCCGTGGCACGGTAGACCGATGGCAAATTGATACCTCCCTCGACGACGCGCTGAGTAATGTGAATCGAGAAGTCGATACCGACGCCAATAACAATTGAGCCAATCATCACTGTTACCAGGCTCAGTGACTGCCCCAGCCCAACGAAGGTAAGCGGCTCAAGCGCTACAACCCACATCACCGGCAGAGTCGTCACCAGTCCCAGTTTCCAGTTGCGACCGAAAGTGATGGTCAGGATTACAAATACTAGGATAAGGCAGATGGCAAGCGTTTGCAACTGCGACTTGATGAGTTGGGCATTAACGCTGGTGCCAATGGCGGCGACACCGGTCAGTGGCGAGACCTGCACTGGCGCGTATTCCCAGTCATCGCGTACTGCATTAACGCCGGTTACCGCCGATTCCATTCCCTTGATATCCTTGAGTGGCATGTCGACGTAAACCAGTGTTTTGGAGTAGTCCTCGTTCATTAGCATTCCCAAAGCTTCCTCAGTCAATGAATCATAGAAGACGTTCAGCAAGTACTTCTGAACGTCCCGACCGAAAATATCATTGTCTGAGATCCAGTCATCGTGGATAATTTCCCAGAACGAGCGCTCGATGCTATCTAGACCCAGCAAAGCGAGGGCGTTGGCCAGAGTCTCGGACTGATTGGTCTGGAGTTTTACAGTCTTCATCAAGTCGGTAACGGCGATGGCCGTTACGTCCGGCACACCGTTCAGCCCGGCTTGGGTGGTGCTGTCCTTCTTTCCAGCCACCAGCAGGTCCACCTGATCTAAGTGATCCACCGCGTCGTCCGGTTCCTCCGGGTCGAAGCCGTTGCGGAAATCGCCGCGCACAATCATCATCCCCAACGCACCGGCATTGAAATTCTGTGAATACTTGACGATGCCCACTAGGGTAGGCTCATCGCGGGGCACCATCTCCAGATAATCTATATTGGTTTCGAGCAGTGGGAGTACGCCAAGTGAGAGCAGCATCAGCACCAGCAGCACCACCAGCACCGGCCGGTTGTAATCGGTAACCGTCCGCGCCAGCGTGCCCCACTCACCCTCAGTCTTGTGATAGTCGTAGTTGGTCCAGACTGCAATCGCGGGAGCCATAACGAAGGTGGTCAGCAAGCATATCAAGATGCCCATTGTCAGGCTCAAACCAACGGTGAAGACCGGATCCAGATTAGTGTACATCAGGCTGCCGAAACCTATCATGGTGGTAACGGCGGAGAGCACGATGGCGCGTCCCGTAGTAGACATGGCGCGCATCATCCTTTCCTGTGCGTTGCCCTGCTCTTCGGTAAAGCGATTGGTGAGGTGCAGCCCGTAGGCCACACCGAGCGCCATAAGTATGGGGCCGAGCGCGATAATAGTGGGAGTGACTTCACGCCCCCACCAACCGATGATGCCATAGGTAATCAGGATACCGTAGAGCGTTGGGACACCGGCGATGAGCACCGCCCGAATACGCCGATGCAACGCGAAAATCATCAGTGCGCAGAGCCCGACACCAAGCGGGAATACACGCCAGAACTCATGGAACGAGCGCTCAGTGATGGCCTGCGTCACAGGCACCGGGCCGGTCAGCTCCATACTGCTGTAGGTGAGCCCGTCGGGACGGCCCAGTCCTTCACCGCGCCCCGCGATTGCCTGATACGTCCGCTCGATGACAACGGCAGGGTCGGCGTCACCGCTAATGCCAAAGACAATGACCGCCGTGTCCCAGATAGTGTCGCCGTTGGTGTCGCGCAGCACCTTCTCCATCACCGACGGAGGGATATCTTCGACGTAGTCGTCGATGTCACTCTGGCTTGGAATCTCGTAGCCACCCAGCGCACCGGTAAGAATCGCCAGATTCTTGGCATCCCTCACACCATCCACGGCCTCCTCAAGAAGGAGGGAGATGCCGCCGCTCTCCGCCGCGGCCCACTCTTCGCCGTTATCGATGAGTGCGTCATACGCCCTGGAGTTGCTCGAGTGCAGCTCCTTGATGATGGTCGAGATGCTGAGCGAGAAGACGATGTCGTCGATGGTGCCGGCATCACTCGGGACAACACCGGGCTTGTCCTCCTCCTCAATCTGCCCGATAAAATCCAGCGTCCGTTCCAGGTAGTCCATCTCAATCAGCACCGACCGCAAGGTGATGTTGGTCTCATCGTTCAGGTCCCGCGCATTTGGCGTCTCGATATAGATTACGATTATGTCGGTCGACCAGTCCTCGCGCACCTCGAACAACAGCGCCTCCTCCGGTGAACCGCGCGGCAGATACACTTCCATCGCGCCATTGATATTCGCCTGCGGGATGCCAATGAGCATCAGAAACATCAGCGCGGTCATCAACCCCATCGTAACCGGCGGCTGGTGAGTGGTCAGCTTCACCAGACTACGCGACCAAGGGCCAATTCTAACCTCATCTGTGGATGATTCGGCTACGGCGGGCTCCGGAGCGGCAGCACGCTCGCGCCGCTTCTGTGCAAGCTTTCGCAGTGGCTCAGGTGAGGATATCGCAATCGTGCGTCGGACCTCCTCTAGCCGCTCGCCAATTGCCTCGCGATCTAGCAACTCATCTCGCTTCTTCGCCTGCCGGGAGAAGAAACGGTCGACGCGACCGCGGATGCCCTCCTGCTCTTCGTCAGACGACAAAATTGCCTCTATGTGCGGCCACCCAAGCGGCCTTCTTATAGAGTTAGCGCAGCGAACCATGGGCTTAAAATATCAGGTAGTGGCGTGCCAATTCACGATGAGGGTCCAGATTCTACTACTAGTTGCTACCGTTACGGCACTGCTGTTCGCTGTGCCGGGGAGTGGCGAAGCCGACTTAGAAGCGCTCTCGCTCGAATACGGCTATGACCTTGTGGAGGGGGAAGTTCCCATCACACTTGTGGAGAGTGGCCTGGACAACGGAACCATGTTTCGCTTCCTTATCTTGGACGACTATTCCGAGGCGCCTGAAAACTGGTCGCAACCCTGGTTCGATGATTCGAACTGGTCACTTGGCGCAGCACCCTTCGGTGACAGAGAATACAATAATGTGAATCCAAACACCATCTGGGACACTTCAGGTGAATCGCCATTTGAGAACGATGCGCTGCTAATCAGGCACAGTTTCGACCTGCCAGCCGGGACAATTGTCTCAGCCGAGATTAACGTGGCGTTCGCCAACTACTGCACGCCATTTCTCAATGGTAATCTCATTTACAGCGAGCGCGGTGGCAACAGCCACGGCATGGAATACTGGAACGGAGATGGTACAGAATCCTTAGCTCCAGAGCTGTTCAACAGTACCGATAACGTGCTTGCGGTTTACGCACGGGACTACGTCTACGGGTCGGGAGGTCAGAATCGCCAGTGGATTGACCTGCAGATAACTGGAGGCATCGACGCCCCTCTCAACACGACGACGGGACCAGTCACCATGGGCGACCAGCTGACACTTGTGCTCAATGTCGGCAACGGTGGTAACAGTAGCGCCGAGCTCGTCACCGTCAAACTGCAGGCCGATGGGGAAACCGTGTGGCAGCAGTTCCTCCCATCATTCGCTGCTAACACCAATGCAACGATACTGGTGGACTGGACCCCGCAACGGCTGGGTGACATTCTACTCAACCTGAGCATCAGCAGCGAGAGCAACGAAAGCAACTATCTCAATAACTCGTTCGAGACCTTGCTGCACATCCATCACTGGGAATACATGCTGGAGTACAGCGGTGGCGTCCCGCTCGTTAATTCGAGTGGTACTGCGTCTTTCAACGTCACAGTCCGCAACACCGGTGACCTGGCTGATGTCCTGACCTTCACGACCTCTGAGAAGCCACAGGGCTGGGGTATCGACTTCCATCCGGAATGGATGGAACTCGCGCCCGGAGAGAGTCGCGAGCTGCTACTCAACGTTTCCGTACCGGAAGGGGAAATTAACGGGGACTGGAATTTCTCGATTGAGGCGTCAACACAGAATTCCGGGCTTGTCAGCTTCCCGCTGGTCCAGAGCGGGCGTGATGACGCGACTAGCTGGCGCTGGACAACGAACGATGAGCTCTACGATAACAACACCTGGACGCTGCTGGCCTACAATGACTCCGCTTGGAGCAATGGCACTGCGCCGTTCGGTGACAGCAGCGTCAGCGGAGTTAACTACAACACAGAGTGGAATGGGAACAACTATGCCTACTTCCGCCACGTTTTCAATATTAGCAATCTGAGTGCCTATTCAGGGGGGGTGCTGACCCTCAGCATAGCTACTAACGGTGCTGGGACTCACTACCTCAATGGTGTCCAGCGTTACAGTGATCTGGGGGGAGGAGACCATGGCGCCGAGTACTGGAACGCTCAGACACTTGCCAACCTGAACACACTGGTGGAAGGAGAGAATATACTTGCTTCTGTGGTGCGCAATCAGCAAAATCAACAGTGGTACGATGAACAGCTTGAAATCGAGATTCAACGGGCCAACCTGTGGAACTTTCACCCACAGCCGTTGAAGCTGGAACTGTATCTAGATACCCAAGCGCCACTCTCGCGTGCCCACACCGCATCCTGGAGCAACGACAGCAGCTTCCCAGTCAGCTGGGAAGTGCTGGATGACTCGACTGACATAGCAGGCTTCGAGCTGTGGTGGAGTGAGCACAATGGTAGTGGTTGGAGCGACTGGACTCTGGACGACTTCTACACCGGCAGCAGTACCACCTTCAATGGCGAGGATGGTTACAGCTACCGCTTTCGGACGCTGTCGCGCGATGTCGTGGGAAACGTCGAGCAATCTAGCCTGCATGCGGCGATTACGGTCGACATGACTCCACCACAGCCCTGGCTGGCGGCTGAGTCCGAAGGCGTCACCAGCGATTATGGGAGCTACCTGGGCTGGGGTGCCAATTCCAGCGATGTTGCGCTCTACCAGCTGCAGCTGTGGGAGGGCAGTGACTGGGTGGATTACTACAGTTCCGCTGCTTCAAGTAACTACAATCACTGGTTCCCAACTGAACAGGAAGGCATTCTCCGTTTACGTTTGCTGGCTACCGATTTCGCCGGTAACACCGCCGTGACTCCGGAACTAGAACTCGAGTTCGACCGTTCTCCGCCGCAGGTAACGCTTGCGACGCTGCCGCAGTTCCATGGCGCGCAGTTGATCGAGCTGCAACTGACCGGCGACATGGATGACCTTACGAGCCTAGAAATTGAGTACGCCCGGCTGCCGGAGAATGAAATGGCGGAGCTGGAGTGGAAGCCCCTGGGAGTGGGGTGGGTCAATGGCAGCGCGACCGTAAGTGGGCTGGATGATGGGTGGCGCTACTGGTTCCGGCTGCTGCCAGAGGACGCAGCTGGAAACAGGTTTGAGAAAGACCCGGCCCTGTGGGAGCTGCTAGCAGACGGCAGCGTGAACTTGGCGCTGGAGCTACCTGTGCTGCCGATGTTGCCTGTCTACGCCGGCAGTCCCAACACAGTCATAGTACAGGTCAAAACGGGACCTGACACCAGCACCGTCCTGCAGGAGTACAATGGCTTGGACTACCCTGCTGGCATGGGCAACATGCAGTTCATGGTAGACTACGAAAATGGCAGGCTGCTTTTCGGCAATGGCGTAGCTGGCTACCGCCCCGCTGCCAACGCCAGCCTGATTGTAGAATTCGAGGCGTATGACGGCTCGACAGTAATTGACCTGAGCCCGCCGCTTCCGGCGGAGGCGGTACGTGTGGTGCTGTCCAACGCGAACGCCATCGAGTTGACGTGGGAAACCCCTGCCGACGCCGTACACTTCGCCGTAGAACGGAGTGGTAACCTCTCTGAGGGCTGGCAAGTGCTGAGTCAGATGTCACCGGTGCACGATGGACTGAACAGCTTCACAGATTCAGACCTCTCGGGTCAGATATGGTACTACCGCGTTGTTACAGTCGACCGTATGGGCTACCGTACCCAGACTATGGAAGTTTCTGGAGTGCTGCTTGAATACCTGATACTGGACCTGACCCCGGCCGTTATCAACGAGCCGCAGACCGAGGACGAGACGCTCGTCCTGCCTGGGTGGCTGCCAGTGGCTTTGCTGGCTTTGTTGGCGCTGGCCATGATGGGTGGCGGGGCGTACCTGGTCACTCAGCGTCAGGAGCAGGAACCTGCGATGGAGGTCGTGCCTGAGCCACAGCTGGCCGTGCCGCTGGATCCGGAACCGGCCGAAGCCGAAGAGCCAGATGAACCACTCGAAACGCCTCCCTTCGGCGTGGTTGGAGGGACTCAGTACTCACGCCACCTCAGGTTCCGCTGTGATACCGGTTGCGAGCGAGAATTTCCGGGACAGCGCGATGATGACGAAATCATCTGCCCTCACTGCGGTACAATTGGAACTCCGCCCGAAATTCCTTAACTAACGGCCCTGTGGCAGCGCCATGTCGCTGCTCGAACTGGAGGGGGTCTCGCGCATCTACGAGATGGCTTCAGAGACCATCAGAGCTCTAGACGGTGTTGATCTTCGTGTTAATGAAGGCGAAAGAATCATTCTGCTCGGTCCATCAGGTTCCGGAAAGACCACGCTACTGAACTGCATCTCTGCACTTGACAGCCCGACGAGTGGAAAGTACAGATTCAACAACGTTGACGTTCCTAGGAACGAAGCTGAACAGATGACGACCTTCCGCAGAGAAAATATCGGCTATGTATTTCAATTCTTTAACCTGCTTCAGGACCTTACTGTACTTGAGAATATCCTGCTCATCCAGGAATTAGCAGGCGAGCGTGACGTAGAAAAGGCACGGCACCTGCTCGAATTAGTTGAGCTCTCTGGTGAGGCAGACCGCTTCCCTGCAGAGATTAGTGGTGGTCAGCAGCAGCGTGTTGCCATCGCCCGTAGCATCGCCAAGAGTCCAAAGTTGCTGCTCGGCGACGAACTGACTGGTAACCTTGATTCAAAGACCTCAGCAATGGTAATGGATGTTCTGGTAAAGGTGTGCGAAGCCGAGAGAATCACCTGCATCTTCGTAACTCACGACGAGTCATTGATGAAGTACGCTACTCGCATAGTTAGATTGGATAGCGGAAAAATCACATCCGATGAAAAGGTGGATCGCTAAAGGTCGCTATCATGTCAATGTTACTGACCAGACGACTCGCAAGGAGCCTCTGGCGCACAAAGCTCAGGCTATCTGCTGTCATCCTAATGATTTCTGTCGGGGTCTTCGCTGGTATCTCTTTTGGTTCCTACGCCAACTCGGCTGCAAGTCTGTACGACAACATCTATGCCGACGATGATGAAGGAATCAACCTCCCGGACGCATGGGTTGAGAACCCTAGCGGTACGTGGAACGGGACTACGGCCGACTCTCTTTGCCTAGCCATAGAGGAACAATGGCCTGACCCGTCGCTCCCGCTAGACGCCTGCGAGCCGAGGCTGAAACTGAGCGGCCTCATGTTCCACACTGACGGAGACGAAGAGAAACTTGTCGACGCGATGTGGCACGGTATCGACGAGGGAGATGTTGACAGGGTCTGGATTCCTGACCATGAATGCTGTTCAGGCACCCTGGCGGTTGCGGATGATGAAATAGTAATCGATGAGCACGCCGCTTCCGAGATGGGGATTGGGCTGGGAGATACCGTTACCCTAGGCGCGGGACACGGCACCATGAACTATACCGTGGTCGGTATCGGCTACCACTCCAACCACCTTTACTTCGCTCAGGAGGGCGTCCTGCTACCCGCTGAGCCCGGAACATTCGTAACAGGGTACCTGTCGGACAGCGGCCTGGAACGCCTTGCCAACCTGACCGCCGGCTCAGCTAACTTGTTGCTACTTGACATCGAGGGAACTCCCGAGTACGACCTCCAGTCTACTGACGATGTTGAGGGTGAACAACTCAGCGAGGTTATTGATGCGTTGTCTGAAATCGTGATGGCGGGTGACAACGTGCCTTCGAGAATCTACGACCGCTCAGGAGTCCAGTCCGTCGAATTCCTCCGCGCGGATGCGGAAGGTGCGCAAAAGTTATACCCAATCATCACCGGGATGATTGCCATAGTAGCCGGTATCACAATCTTCCTCAGCCTACAGAGACTCATCCAGTCGCAGGCGAGGGAAATCGCTATCCTGCGGACCCTCGGAATTCCCGGCTCCTCCATAATGCCTAGCTATGTCATCGCCCCAATCGCTATTGGTCTGATTGGTTGCTTTATTGGTACCGTACTGGGAATCACCTTCGGCGCACCTTCCATGGTGAAAATGTACGAAGAAATTATCGGCATCCCGGCCATCGGCTACCATGTTGAATCATCTCTGATAATACAGAACTGCGGCATCGCAATGGGCATAGCTCTGCTCTCGGGTATTCGCCCGGCATGGCAGGCGTCCAGAATGCAGCCTCTTGAGATTCTGAGGGGGCAGCACGAGGTAAGGCTCTCATCCAGACGAATCCAGAGAATCACTTCCCGTCTGCCGGCCACCATGGGACTTACCATCAGGTCCAGCATCCGCAAGCCGGTTCGTCTTGCCTTCACCTTCGTAGCCGTAGGACTCTCAATGCTTCTGTTTGGATCAATGACATTGATGATGGGCTCGATGGAGGATGTCATGACAGGGGGGCTCGAGGACCAGAAATGGGACGCTATGGTCAATGTTCCGTTCGGTGGCGAAGGTGCTGTGATTGAATGGGCCGAGGAGAATGGCGCAGAGCACGAAACCATGCTGGTGTTCCCCGGCAATGCCCAGGGTGATTCGAGAACGTTTCTCGCCTACGGATTGGACCGTGTCTCCACCAAAAACGATGCGATGATAAGACTGAATCTGAAGGATGGATCGCTTCCAGTCGCCTCAGAGTCTCCGACACAGGTACTAGTCGATGAAGGTACCATGGTGTTCCTCGACTGGGAAGTTGGAGATACGCAGACTATCATGTTCGGACCAGCATGGCTGGATGTCGAAATTACAGGGGTCACCCAGGGAGAAGTCGTACGCACATTGTACTTCCACAGGGCTGACCTTACCGCGGTAGTCGGATTGGAGGCCACGACAGTCCTGATACAGCTGCCAGATGGGGTCGAGCTTGATGACGATATTGGAGGGATGTCAATCGGGATTGTACAGAAGAAGGACATGGAGAAATCCTTTGACACACTGATGAAACAGCAACAGCAGTTCTTCTACGCTATACTTGGACTGGGGGTTATCATGGCTATCGCCGTGTTGTTCAACACCCTGCTGATGAACCTCGCTGAGCGGGATTCAGAGCTTGCGACACTGAGGGTTCTGGGTGCACCGATACGCCGGGTCGGGACGATGATGCTCGGCGAGCACTTTGCCATCGGGCTGATTGGGGGTGTGCTGGCGTGCGTCTTCACCGTCTTAGCGACACAATACCTGATCTCGGCTATGGTACAGTGGGCATTCTACTTCTCGGTGCAGGTGGACCTGAGAGGTGCTGTCATCCTGATTGCTGTTATCATAATAATCTCAGTCGCATTGGTACCGATTGGTATGTGGCGTGTCGGTCGGATGAACCTTGTTGAGAAAGTCAAGGACCTTAGCCAGTAGTTTATCAGCAAACTCAGAGCGTTCTAGGAAACTGTTATGATGTCTCCTTCACTGGACTCATCAATGCGATTCCATGTACGGTTCATGCAGATTGTGACCGTTTGCCTTGTCATTTCAGCAAGTGGCTTCTCTGGCTGCCTTCAGGAGGAAGCGTCACCATCACTCCCGCCTGAGGAACCCACCCCTCCAGACTGGACATTCGTCACCGGACCCGATGGTCTGGGCATCGATGTGGAACCCTTGCCCCTCAGTTTTGAGTTTAGTGATGTGGGTGAAGAAGGGGCTGAACCCAGTATAGGAGTTACTTCTAGCGGTTGTATATTTTTCATAGCATTCGAGAAACCGATGCGCTCATGCGACCATGGTGAAACATGGGTGGACACAAGTAATCCCACACAGGCGTTCTTTACCAACGACCCGTACGGATGGGTTGATCCCATCACGGATCGAGTATTCAATATCCATATGATGGGGCTTTGGACCACTTGGATTGGTTGGTCTGATGATGATGGGGAAAATTGGTTAGCGAACCCGCACGACTCAGGGTCAATACCCATAAACGACCACATAAAACTCGGTTCAGGGCCATGGACTAACGAAGGATATGGAACAGGAGGGCAAATTACCGAGGCATATTATGAAACTGCGGTATACTTCTGTTTTAACAAATTACTCTATATCTCCTGTTACACCAGTTATGATGGGGGTGCTACATTTGAAGCTGGAGGAGACATTGTAGGTTTAGCTACCACTAATGGAGGATTGCATGGTGCTATCACAACCGCACCAGATGGTACTGTCTATTTACCTCCTCGAGTTGCAACACCGGCAATCATTTTTTCCAAGGATAACGGCCTTACTTGGGAGGAACGCACGATGGGAGAGGACGTAGGTACACCAAATCCTCGTAAGAATGGAGAGGTTGCTACAGACACCGAGTCGAATGCTTACAACATCTGGGTTGGTAGTGATCAAGGTGTCTATATGTCACGAAGTATGGACTCAGGTAATACTTGGGACCAAACAAGCATTAGAGTTAGCCCTGTAGAAGTAATCTCGGCGACGTTTCCTCACACCTCTGCTGGAGACCCTGGACGAATTGCGATTACCTACCTTGGAAGCGAGAATGCTAGTGAACTTGGTCAGCCTAATATTGATGGAGAACCATGGGATGGAAATGCACACTATGCTACCACAAATGTTAGTCACTATCTATATGTTACTTACAGTCTTAATGCACTGGATGAAAATCCTATATTTCATACTCAACGAGTTTCATCCGATCCAGTACAGGTAGGTAGTATTTGTCTAAACAGCGGTGATTGCCGCTCAAATGAGGGAGGTTCTAATCGTAATCTTCTAGATTTTAATGATTTACATATAGATTTAGAAGGGAGAGTATACATTGGATTTGCAGATGGATGTACCGGAACCTGCGCATCTGGGAATGACACTACTGCGTCAAATTCAAGAGATAGATTGGGTTCCGTTTACTATTTAGGAAATGGCCCAAGCCTCTATGAGTCTGTAGGAGACTTGACAGAATTTTATCCACCTGAAGGAGAGAATCTCGAGAAAAATTCAGGCTGATTCCGGCACCAGCGAGGAGTGATGGGACCTTATTTTCCATCCCGAATCATTCTTGACGAATCCAAAGCTAAACCTGGCCTTCAGGGTTTTGCCCTCCACGATGAAATTGTAAAGGCCCGTGTTGAAGGCAGACGCTTTATCGCTAACTGGACTTTCTGTAATAATTTCTACTTCCACGGCAGATTTTAGGAAGTTCTCGAAATATTCAAGTATAGGGCCTGAACCGACGCATTCCCTGTCTGAAAAAGTTCCCAACAAGAGACCATCCTGTGCGTAGAGTCCAGTGACCTGGCGTGGATCTCCGCTCTGAACTGCATTAACCCACTCCTGCAATAGGTCGGATGCCGTTAGAGCGCTCATCGTTGCCTAGAAGGGCGTGTGTACATAGGCATCGCTGATGGATGTACAAGTACGTGTGCAAATGGAAACGACACCACTACAGAGAATTCTCGGAGTAGACAAGGATCAGTGTACTACCTGAGCAACGGTCCGAACCTCTACGAATCGGTAGGTGAACTAGCCGAATTCGAGTGAAAAACGAGGTCAGTAAATCTAGCCTTCCATTTCGCCTTCAGCCCCACAGTTATCACAAACAACTAGCTGCATAGTTCCAAGACGTGGAATCTTCATGTGAATCCCGCAGGCAGGGCACACGACGGTGATGGTTTCTTCCTTTTTCATCTCGAATTTCCTCTTTTGAGATCTAAGCGCTCCAGCTCCAAAAGTCGCGTATTTACGGTAAGCGTAGTATCCCACGGCAAGCAGCAGGATAGCGGTCGGGAAGAATATCCTGAACAGGGGATTATCAAGGAAGGTAAGAGAACTGGACTCGCTGACAGTCACGACTGTCTCATCAAACCCGGTAGCGCCATCATTGTCCGTAACACGCAGAATCGCCATGTACGAACCCGCAGCATCATAGACGTGAGAAGCAACCCCGTCCGAAGCGCTGTAATCGAAGACACCGTCCCCGTCGAAGTCCCACTCATAGAGGGCTATGGTCCCATCAGCATCTACCGCCGTGCCGAAGAACACTGCCTGCGAACCGGGAGTGATTTTCAGGTCCGGTCCCGCGTCGGCAACAGGGGCTGTATTGGAACCAAACACCGCGAAGACAGAGAAATTTGTGAAGTGTCCCCAGACAGTACCGTTCTCTAGGTCTATGCCGCCTGTTTCCGATGCTTCCCACCCACCCTCATCGGAATAATGGTATACCTGTAGAGTGTCAGCAATCACACCATCAGGAAGGAGTTTAGTGTCAAAGTTCAGAGTTATATTGGCATAATCCAAGGAGTCCTGGATGGTCATATCCATCGATATGGAAACATAGATTCCGACATCCTCCAGGATACCATTATCCGGCAGGGGGGGAGTTACGTCAACGGAAGTGACGGTGACGTTTCCAGACGCAATGTCTCCAACTACGAGTTCTAGCAGCAGCCCCATATCCTCCCAAGTGTTCAGAGTAACGGGCGTTCCGGGGGAGATATCAACTTGCTGTTCCTGGCCAACACTGGTTAATGCCGTATTTTCGAAGGCATAGACTTTGTCGCCTGTGGTGCCGGCAGTGAGGTACTCACCGTCAGCTGATATGGCAACCGCACGCGCAGGGTGATCTGTATCGTAATTCCAGAAGGGAATACCACTGTCTTTATCGAAGAGGTAGACCTTTCTATCAAGTGAACCGGCAACGATATACTTGCCGTCAGCCGAGATGGCAACCGAATACACAGTATCCCCTGTCTCGTAGCTCCAGAGTGGTGTGCTACTGTCCTTGTCGAAAAGGTAGACCGTGTCGTACCTAGAACCGGCGGCGATGTACTTACCGTCCGCCGAGATTGTGACAGAAACCAGTTGGGGCGAGAGCCCAGTAACGGTGTAGCTCCAGAGCGGGGTGCTGCTGCTCTTATCGAGGAGGTGGATCTGGCCAACATCGTTACCAACTACAATGTACTTGCCGTCCGCCGAGATGGCGACACAAGATGCCACAAAGTCGTAACAATAGATGTCACCCTCAATAGTGTAGTTCCTGAGCGGTGTGCTGCTGTCCTTGTCGAAAAGGTAAACGTTCGTGTCACCCTCGCCGGCGGCGGCGATGTACTCACCATCAGCCGATATGGCCACCGAGCTCACTCCACCCCCAATCTCGTAGCTCCAGAGCGGCGTACCGCTGTCCTTGCCGAAGAGGTAGACCTTTTTGTCATAGGAGCCTGCAGCGATGTACTCGCCATCTGCCGAGATGGAGACCCTCCCTACATCGTCGGCAGTATTGTAGCTCCAGAGTGGTGTGCTGCTGTCCTTATCAAAGAAATATATGTAATCATCCTTTCCTCCTGCTACAATATACTCGCCATCCGCCGAAATGGCCACCGAGTTCACCGAATCCTCAGCAGTGTAGCTCCAGAGGGGCGTGCTGCTGTTCTTGTTGAAAAGGTAGACCTTGTAGTCATCGGAGCCGGCGACGATATACTCGCCGTTCCCCGAGATTGAGACTGAGTTCACATCATCCCCGGTGGTGTAATTCCAAGGAAATTCATTTTTATCTTCAATCTCTTCTTCGAGTATCATCAGGTTCTGGTACGCGTAATCCGACCACGAGCCATCATCATCCTGAACCCTGAAGGAAATCGTGTGGGCGCCCACGGAAAGTGTATCGGAATCGAAGCTCTTGCTTGTACTCAGCAGGCCGTCTATATCTGAAGTCCATTCGAATGCCACGACGTCGCCATCGATATCCTCCGAATCGCTATCGAAGTAGACCCGGACGTTCTCGTAGGCAGGATTGGGTCCTACGTCGATACTCCAGATTTGCGGAGGGTCGTTCTCTGATTCGTCTCCTGATGCCGTATTTTTGAAGGTGTAGACTTTGTAGTCGTGGGAGCCGGCGACGATGTACGCGCCGTCCGCCGAGATTGCAACCGTATCCACCTGACTCCCGGTAGTATAGTCCCAGAGGGGAAGACTGCTGTCCTTGTCAAAGAAGAAAATATCATTTCCACCTGAAACAACAATGTACTCGCCATCGGCCGAGAAAGCTGCCGAATTTACATTACCAGCAATAGTGTGGTTCCAGAGGGGGGTGCTATTGTCACTGTTAAACAGGTATAATCCGTTACCATCGTACGTTACCGCCGCAATGTACTCACCATCAGCCGAAATGGAAACGGAACATCCCTGGTGTCCAACCCTGTAGCTCCAGAGCGGTTCGTTGCTGTCCTTGTCAAAGAGGTAAACATTGTAGTCATCTGATGTGGCAGTAACATACTCGCCGTCTGCCGAGATGGAGACTGAGCGAACAAAGTCACTTGCAGTAGTGTAACTCCAGAGCGGCGCATCACTGTCCTTCCCGAATAGGTAGACCTTACCGTCAAAGGAACCGACAGCAATGTACTCACCGTCCGCCGAGATGGAGACCGAAGGCACTTCTGCCTCGGTGCTGGAGCTCCAGAGGGGGTCGTCGCTGTCCTTGTTGAAGAGGTAGACTCTGCCGTCAGCGGAGCCGACGGCGATGTACTCGCCGTCCGCCGAGATGGATATTGATTTCGCATCACTCTCTATGAGGTAGCTCCAGAGTGGCGTGTTGCTGTCCTTATCGAATAGGTGGACATATTCATTGGAACCAGCGGCGATGTATTCTCCGTCTGCTGAGATGGCCACCGACCACACAGTATTCCCGCTGGTGTAGCTCCAGAGCGGCGTGCTGTTGTCCTTGTTGAATAGATACACTTTCTGATCATCAGAGCCAGCGACAATGTACTCACCGTCCGCCGAGACGGCAACAGTCCGCACGCTATTGCGGGTGGTGTATGTCCAGTGTGGCATAATGTTGTCGAAGAGGTAGACATAGTTGTCCCAGGAGCCGGCGGCGATGTACTCACCGTCAGCCGAAATGGCCACTGAGTCCACAGCGTCCACTGCGGTATAGCTCCAGAGGGGGGTGCTGCTGTCCTTGTCAAAAAGATAGACCCCGCCGTCATAGAATCCGGCGACGACGTATTCACCGTCGGCCGAGATAGCGACCGAGTGCACATACTGTATACCCTCGATGCCGTTATAGCTCCAGAGAGGGTTGGCGCTGTCCTTGTCGAAGAGGTAGACACTGCAGTCATCAGAGCCGACGGAAATGTACTCACCGCCAGCCGAGATGTCAACCGAGCGTATACCGCCGCAACCTTCGCAGTGACCGCTGGCCCAGCCCCAGAGCGGCGTGCTGCTGTCTTTGTGGAATAGGTAGAGCCTGGCGTCGCCGACCAGTCCCGCTGCGACGATGTACTCTCCATCTGCCGAGATGGCCACCGTGTACACCTCACCCTCGGTGGTGTGGTTCCATAGCGGCGTGCTGCTGTCCTTGTCGAAGAGGTAGACTTTGTAGTCATCAGAGCCGGCAACGATGTACTCGCCATCCGCCGAAATGGCCACTGACTGCACACCACCCTCAGTGGTATAGCTCCAGATGGGTGTACTGCTGTCCTTGTCAAAGAAGTACAAATTGTTGTCCCGAGAACCGGCAGCGATGTACTCGCCGTCCGCCGAGATGGCGACCGAGCGTACAATATCGCCAGTGGTGTAGCTCCAGATGTCGCCGTCCCCGTTGACAAGGTAAACTTTGTTGTCATCGGAACCGGAGGCGGTATACTGGCCGTCTGCCGAGATGGCGACCGAGTGCACAGTACCTCCGGTGGTATAGCTCCAGAGTGGCGTGCTGCTGTCCTTCTCGAAGAGGTAGACCTTGTAGTCGTCAGAGCCGACGACGATGTACTCTCCGTCTGCCGAGATAGCAACAGAATTAACCCCAGCTCCTGTCTCGTAGCTCCATTCTGGATCTATCGCTTCAGCTCCCTCAGAAACAAACAGAAACACCACCGCAAGCAACAGCAAAACAGCGAGTGGTAGTCTTACGAAGCGGGCGCCCACAGTGTCCTGCTCGAACCGAAGCTGGCTAAAGTGTTTATGTTTCTTACAAAGAAACATTAAGTAAAGCCCTGAGAAGGCCGGAACCGTGTCCGGGCACCGCTTACTCCTGGCCGGGTTATCCTGCTGCCTGCTAGTCATCCTCCTCTCGGGGCGAGGGACTGGCGAAGAGTGGAGTGGAGAGCTGGTCGAGGACGCGGCGCTCGCGGATACTACGGTGACTGTTGCCGGAAACCTGACGATTCAGGACGGTGTCACGGTCGTTCTACGCAACTCGACCCTGGAGTTCGCTGATATGCATCATGGCTTGCCGTCGGCGAAAGTGCCAGCCTGAGCCTGTGGGATGTCGAGTGCCGCAACCTGACCAGCATTGAGGTAGATGGCGGGAGCCTGTTCATGTCGAACATCACGCTGCCGGATGCCGAACTCCTGGTTACGAACGGTAGTGCTTCGCTCGTAGCGAGCAGTTTCGGTACCTTGGTGGAAGAAGGGAGCAGCGTTAGTTCGGGCTACTGGTTGAACACGCGCTTTACGACACCGTTCGGAACACCAATCAACGGAGGAAACTGGAGTTTCACTTCTGACAATAGCAGCTGGTCGGGAAGCATTGACGAAACGGGAGAGTCTGGCTGGGTAGCCATTCTGGGCGAAGGGGCAGATGCCGGACCAATCAACCTGACGGGAGCAGTGGATGAAGTCCACTTTGGCCGATGGGAAGGCAATCTGATACTGGAAGCGAGTCAGGTACTTGAGGCACAACTTGAGGTTGGGCTTCTGGTCGAGGGATTCCAGATTGTTGGGAGTGATTCGCACCTGACAGACGAGCCGTTCGAGCTGATGGTTTCAGTCAGGAACACGGGTACTGCCAACCTCAACGTCAGCGCTACTCTTAGCGTGGTTGACACGCGGTCGCTATCACCCTTGAGTGGGACAGGGGGAGAACTGCTGAGCACGACGGAGATACTGCATATCAGCTACGGCGAGTCGCGCACGATGTCGCTGCCGAGTTCAGGAATTCCCTCACCCGGTTCCTATCTCTGCTACTATCGCATCTTTGCGGAACAGGTCATCAGCAGCCCCGTCAATGGCGAAGCAGAAATTCTCAGGAGTCAAGTCGGCAGCCCGTTCAGTACAGACGATGCGCTTGTGCTGGTCAGTAATGATGACGGAGTAACTACCATCCGGGCACCCCATCAGGGCATCCAGAAGGAACTGCTTGTCAGCCAGAAAGAGAATGTCACTGCAGGTCAGCAACTGATACTGGTCGAGCTTGACTTCGGTTCCAGTTCCCGCAAGATTGACATTGCCAGTCCTCCTTCCGAGCCGGAGAAATTCCTCGGGATAGAGTACCGCTACTGGATGTTCATTCTGCCGCTTAGTGTCCTTGCGGGAGCCTATGGTCGGGAGCGCTACAGGCTCGGCAGCTACCGAGTCGAGGAGGTATACCTGCTCGACAGTATTGGCCGGGTCATCGCCCATTCAGGAACTTCTGATGACTCCGGAATCGATCAGGACATCATGGGTTCTATGCTCCAAGCCCTTTCGGACTTCGTTTCGGAGTCTTTCCAGGCTGATGAATCCAAGACCCTGAAGAAACTCGAGCATGGCGAGCTGCTGCTGCTGATTGAACGCGGCCGGAATGCGGTCCTCGCGCTAGTCGTCACAGGCAAAGAGAGGCCCGAGATTCGTGAGCAGCTAGCCGGAGCGATAGACATTATTGAAAACCAGTTCGGGAGCGTCCTCGATAACTGGGACGGGGACCTGGGTCGTTTCGAGGGTGCGGGTGAAATCATAGAGTCACTCATTGTTATCCGAGAGTCAGTTACGTGGTACGTTAACCCTATGGCAATTGTCGGTAGCACTCGCGACCGAATTGCCGGCCTCTGGCATCGCTTCTTCTGACGCTGCAGGCCCCAATCCCCTTTTAGTGGCAGACAATCCACCCGCATGGCACGTACATCTGCCGTTCCCGGTTTCTACAAGCTCTCACCGGCAGAACGACTTGAAATCGTGAAGGAGTTCGCCAGTCTCAGCGACGAGGAAGCGAAGGCGCTGGGTGGATTCGGTGCGCTTGGTGGTGAGACTGCCAACCGCATGATTGAGAACGTTATCGGCAGCTTTCCAATGCCACTGGGTGTTGCAGCAAATTTCAAGGTGAACGGTGAAGAGCTTTTCGTACCTATGGCACTGGAGGAGCCGTCGGTTGTCGCAGCTGCATCAAACATGGCAAAAGGCACGCTGCCAAAGGGGATTGCTGTAGACTCAGACGAACCGGTGATGATTGGGCAAATCCAGTTGGTCGATCTGGACGACGCGTTCGCCGCCAAGGCTACCGTCGAGGCGGCAGCAGACGAAATCGTCGCACTGGCAAACGAGCAGGACCCCATACTGGTGAAGTTTGGGGGCGGTTGCCGCGGTATCGAGGTGCGCGTGCTAGATTCAGCGGTGGGGCCGATGGTCATCACGCACCTGCTGGTCGATTGCCGTGACGCAATGGGCGCTAACGCTGTCAACACCATGGCAGAGGCGGTCGCACCGCGACTTGAGACGCTTACCGGCGGACGAGTCTACCTCCGAATTATCTCCAACCTAGCGGTTCACCGCAAGACACGCGCCAGTGCTATCTGGCCGGCAGAATTTCTCGGTGGGGAGGAAGTAGTCGACGGCATCATCGCTGCCTATGCGTTTGCGTGCGCAGACCCATTCCGTGTCGCGACACACAACAAGGGCATCATGAATGGCATCGACCCTGTGGTAATCGCAACCGGAAACGACTGGCGCGCCATTGAGGCAGGAGCGCATAGCTATGGTGGCTGGAAGGAAGGTGATAACTCTTTCACAGACTGGGAGAAAACGGATTCAGGAGACCTGCACGGCAGCATCGAATTGCCAATGGCTGTCGGCCTGGTGGGCGGAGCGACCGCAACACACCCTACTGCTAGAGCATGTGTCAAGATGATGGGGCTCGAAATCCCTGGTGGTGCAGAGAAGCTGGCTGGCATCATCGCTGCCGTGGGACTATGCCAGAACCTGGGTGCACTGCGCGCACTGGCTTCAGAAGGTATCCAACGTGGCCACATGGGACTGCACGCGCGCAACCTGGCGGTCGCGGCTGGTGCCGAGGACAGTGAAATTGACGCAGTTGCAGAACGACTCAAGCGCGAAGGAAAGGTACGCGCCGACCTGGCTGAGCAGTTCCTGAAAGAACTGCGCGAAGGCTAATGCCGGTACTCAGCGACGAGGCCATACTCGCAGCGATTGATGCCGGACAGCTGGAAATCGAACCGTTCGACGTCGCGAACCTGACGCCTAACGGCTATGACATGCGCATTGGCGAGGTGGCCTTGGCCGGCAGCGAGCCGATATCGGAAGGCACGCTCAGTGTGCCGTCACAAACGCGCTTTGCGGTCTCGACGCTCGAGCGAGTCGCCTGCGGTCCCGCGCTCTGCGGACAACTTTGGTTGCGAAGTACCTGGGCGCGGCGAGGTGTGCAAGCGAGCTTTGGGAAGGTTGATGCTGGCTTCGATGGTACGCTGACGCTTCCAGGCTTAAATTCGGCGGCGGAGCCACTAGAGTTACCTGTCGGTGAAACCTACTGCCAGCTAGTGCTCGAGGCGCTGACCTCACCTGCATCCGGGTCGTACAGCGAGCGCAGCGGTAACTACCAGCACCAGCGCGGCGTCACCTGGTGATGTGTGCAACCACTTCAGCGAAACCGGCACCACCGTTTGATTTGGTAACGTAATGTGGAGGATGCTCCAGCAAGTCGCCGTAACTAGTTACTGACGCAACTCCAACAGACCGTTCGAAGGCGTGGAACATTGGCGCGTCGTTCGGGGAATCGCCGACGTAGATGCACGCCTCCGGCAACAGCTCGAGTTCGGCCAGGAGTCGCTCACTCATCGCTAGCTTGTCCCAGTCGCCGAACCAGCAGTTGACATGGATGCTGGAGACCGCGGCGCGCGCTCCCTGCGCACGGACAAACTCTGCCACTGCGCTGGCCCACTCCAGTCCCAGACTGACCTCCTCAGCGAAATCTATGGCGAGGTCGTGGGCGCGCCAAGGCTGGTCGGTCGCCTGTTGTGCGTCCGGGAATGCTGCATACACTGCATCCCACAACCCCGCCAGGCGGTTCACCGATTCTTCTGCGGTTTGCCAGTCACTGCGCTGGAGCCTGCTATCGATCAGGCGCATCACCAACGCGCCGTTCTCCCCGACTACGCCGTCGAGCGGCCACCAGCGTGCCATGAGGTCGCACCAGCCAGCTGGGCGACCGGTGACCGCGATTGTGCGCAGACCAGCGTTGCGTACCGCGTGGAGCGAGGTATAGGCACTAGCACCAAGTTGTTCATCGATCAGCGTGCCATCAAGGTCGAAAAGCAGCGCCCTGACGCCTTCGACAGGTAGCTTGGAAAGTGGTTGCATGGTCAGCTGAATAGCAGCAGGCTTAAGCACCTTCCATTCGGCAAATGACGTTGGACTCACTTTTTTATGGATGGCCGTCGTCAAGGAGTTCCCGCCCAGGCGAGAAAAACTATGACTCCCTCACTTTACGGTGCAGTCAAAAATCGGGCCAACGAGGCCCTCGTGGAGTCCTTGGACTACTGCAAGTGGGCGCTCCAGTCGGTCTCACGCTCGTTTGCGCTGACCATTCCACTGGTTGAAGATGCGCTTCTTGCGCCCATCATGGTAGGCTACCTCGAGGCGCGCATCCTCGATACTTTCGAGGACGACATCGGCAAGCGCCACGTCTCTCTCGAGGAGCGTGTGCGGGCGATGAACGCTATCATGGAAATCCTGGAGCGACCTGACTCGGAAATGGCGAACAGGAAGGCGCAGGAGCTCGCTTCACAAGCAGATGAGTGGGTGCGAGATGAACACTATCGCGGGCTGGTCAAGAACTTCGACAAGGTGCTGACAGTTCACCGCTCGCTCGATAAGCGCACCAAAGCAAGCATGGTCAAGTGGATGCATGAAATGAACGCCGGGATGCAGAAGTACCTGCAACAGCCAGTCTATTCCTTCGAGGATTTGAACGAGTACTGCTATTTCGTTGCCGGAACGCCTTCTGGTTTCCTCACGGAACTTATCCGCACCCGTGCCAAGCGCATCACACCTGAGGACTCGCAAACGCTGCACGACAATGAGCGTGACTTTGGCCTCTTTCTACAGAAGGTAAACATCATCCGCGACTTCCGCGAGGACATCCTACAGAACGAGAAAATTTTCTGGCCAGGATACTTGTTCGATAAGCACAGCCTCGAGCCTCAAGAGCTACTTGACCCTGGTAATGAGGATGAAGCGATGCAGATGCTGGACGCAATGGTCGATAACGCCACCGAGCATGTTACACCCGTACACGACTACCTGACGGCAGTCCCTGACGAATATGCTGGCTTCCGACAGGGCGCGGCCATCAACTTCGCGATGGGCGTTGCCACCCTTGCCGAGGTGCGCGGTAACCGCCAGCTCTTCTACGGAATGCCAGTCAAGATTTCACACGACACCCGCGACTCTATTCTGGCCGACCCGCTCGGTTTCGTCGCCTCCTGAGCCTTTAATAGCGGTTCTGTCTGCAAAAAATAATGCGATTGCGGTTGCTGTCTGGTATGAGCGCCGGCCTCGCGCTGCTCCTGCTACTCACACTGCCATCTGTCGAAGCGGCTCCCTCAACCGGTACCGTCCAGATAGCGATACTGCTGGCCGATTTCAACGATGCTACATACGACAACGACCACGACAGCGATTGGTTCGAGGCACTGGCGTTCGGATCCAGCGACTCGATGGCCGACTACTACGACGAAAACTCGCGCGGCAACCTCACCCTCGATGGTGAGGTTTTTGGCCCCTACACGCTCGATGGCGATGCGGCCGACTGGGGTAACGAGGACTCTGACTTCGTCAGGGACACCATCGAGGCGGCCGACGACGACGTTGACTTCCGCGAATATGACGCTGTGATGGCTGTGCACCCCGGCCCAGGCGAGGAATCGAGCGGAAACAGCGATGACATCTGGTCAATCCACTGGTCCGGATTGAACATCAACACTAATGACGGAAACCACCGTATTCGCGAGGTAACTCAGGTACCGGAAATCGAGTACTCCAGCGGAGAGCGAAGACCACTAGGAGTATGGTGCCACGAATTTGGCCACGAGCTGGGACTGCCCGACTTCTACGATACAGACTACTCCTCGGAGGGCATCGGTGACTGGGGTGTCATGGCGTCCGGCTCCTGGACCGACAACGGCGAGACGCCAGTGCACTTCAGCGGCTTCTCCAAGGCGGAGATGGAGTGGCTCGAGCCAGTTATAGTAACAGGCGACCTTCTTGATGTGCGGCTCAAACCCGCCTCGCGCGGAGGTATGATTATCCAGCTGCCTATACCTGGCAACTGGTCCGGAACGCGAGAATACTTCCTGCTCGAGAACAGGCAGAAGCTCGATTACGACACCTACCTGCCAGGCGAAGGACTGCTTATTTGGCACGTCGATGAGGACGTCTCAAACAACAACGATGAGTCGCATAAACGGCTCGACCTGGAGGAGGCGGACGGCTACGACGACCTAGACAACGGGTGGAACTCGGGTGACAGTGACGATCCTTACGGCGCGGGCGATGAATTTACCGATGCAGGATATCCCAACTCGACCGCCTACAATCTTACCGACTCAGGCTGGCGCCTCAGCGACATCCGCAAGGATGGGGACGACATCCTGCTCGACATCCGCTTCCTCTCGAAGCCGTATGCAATCTCCGACGCGGCAGAAGCGGCAATCGAGCTCGGCGAGCAGCTACAGTTCTGGGGGCACGACTCGTGGGACGAAGACGGTAATCTGGTGAACTACACCTGGGACTTCGACGACGGCAATTTCGCCTGGATTGAGGATCCTCTGCACACCTTTGAGGGCTACGGCACCTTCGATGTCACACTCACGGTACGAGACGACGACGGGTTGGAAGCGGTGGCAACGTTGACCATCTATGTCAACGCCCCGCCGGTGCCGGTTATCGATGCCCAACCATTGGAACTGCTGGCAGGTGAGAGTGTTAGCTTCGACGGCTCCCCTTCGTGGGACCCTGACGGTACCATCCAGTTCTGGCTCTGGAACTTCGACGACGGCGCCACATCCGGAGATCAGCAGGTAGAACACGTTTACGTGCAGCCGGGGAGCTACAACGTCTCGCTCAAGGTATACGACAACCTGAACTCTATAGCCACGACGTGGGTAATAATCACAGTCATCAACCTCGAACCGCAGGTCGATTTCGCAGTCACGCCCGTCAGTGCGAATACTACGGTCACCTTCAGCTTTGTAGATAACTCAAGCGACCCAGATGGCAGTATCGTAGGGTGGACATGGGATTTCGGCGACGGAAATAGTTCGAGCGAACACAGTCCGCAATATCACTATCTGCTGCCAGGGGACTACAGTGTAACGCTTACCGTGCAGGACAATCTGGGAGCGCAGAACTCAACGACACGGTTGCTTGCAGTGGCGAACGCACTCCCACTGCTTGAGCTCGATATTCCACAGGGTGTCCGCGACAGCGCGTACTGGATTGTCCCGGCAGAGCTGGAAATTGAGCTTGACGGTGGTGGCAGTAGCGATCCAGAGGGGCTGCCTCTCGAGTTTGCATGGGAAATTGATGGCGAGACCTATTCCACACCTGATATCGCGGTAATCCTCGGAACTGGTATCCACGCAGTGTCGCTCGCTATCACCGATACGCACGGCGCAACCGTCAACGGAAACTGGACCTTAATGACTGTAGTGCAGCCACTACTCTCTCTTTCCCCACAAACCGTGAATGTACTCACCGGTGAAATGACCTCTTTCAACGCAACAGCGCTGCAGGGTAGCGTAACGACTTGGGAGTGGGACGGCAACCTAACTGTCGAAGGTGGTGACGTGTTCTCCTTCGGCTTCGTCCCTGAAGCGCCGGGCAGCTATGAATTGCGCGTGCGTGGACTCACGCCGGGAGGGCTGCCGTCGCCCTGGGTGATTACAACGCTCGAAGCGTTTGAACGGCCACAGGCAGTGCTGGAAATCGAGGGTGAACTGCTACAGGACGTCTGGCTAACGTTCAACGGCTCGCAATCACAGGGCCTTGACCTGACATGGCAATGGAGCCTTGACGGCACTCCGCTACCCAACGCGACCGCGGTTGCACTACAGAGGGTGGAAGGGGGGGGGATGCACGCCATCACGCTAGATGTGCAGCAGCAGCCAATCGGCAGCGCCCAGGTGACCGAGCAGTTCTACCTAAATTACCTACCGCAGGCGTTGCTCGAGAGCCTCGACCCGGCTCGGCCGCGCATCGGGCAGGAGTTCAGCTTCACTATCGTTGCGCATGACCCAGACGGCAGCGCGCAGATGCTTGCCGTCGCATGGCCAGAAGGCTTTGAACCACTAGATGAGATGCTCGGCAACGACAGCTACTCTGCGACCGCACTGATGGAGGCGGAGACGTCGTTTGGCCTGACAGTGACACTGCAGGACAGTAGCGGTGCACTAATCGAGCAGATTGTAGCTCTGAGCGTCTACGGGTGGCCTGACGGGGTGTTGCAGGCGCTGGAGTGGCGCGGCAGCTCCCACACCAACGAGAAAGGACAATTCGCCGCTACCGTTGCTAATGATGGTGCCGACAAACTGGCGGGCACCGCGACACTAGAGCTAGACGGTCTGGTACTGCGCACATGGGAAGTGACGCTCAACCCAGAGGAGAACATCACCCTGCTGGCGGAGTGGACAACGCAACCTGGCCGGCACGCAGTCACCCTCTTCCTTGAGCTGGAGCAGGATGAACTGGAACTGGCTAACAACCAGCTGGCACTGAACCTGACTATCGAGAATGCAGAGCAGGGACTACCGCTACTGGCGCTGGCGACAGTTGCCTTGGGTGTGATGGTAGTAGCGGTAACTGCCTTTTTCTACTGGAAACAACCGTCTAGAAAGCAGTCTGGAGATGAGGTGCAGCTGCCATCCTCGACAGGCAGTGGTGTAGAGGAACCGGTCGAGGCAATAGTCGTGGAAGACGACGCCTGGCGCCGGCAGGACTAAATATCGGGGAACCGGTTGCTCCATGATGGCGACAATGCGCCGCGTTCCCAGTGAGCAGTTCTTTGACCTGCGGGGATGGCAGGCTGATCACGCAGAGGAGTATGGCGAGCAGCCGAGCATGCGTGTCCAGACACTGCAATTGGACCGGCCGGAGCAGGTCGGCAGTATCACCAGCGAGCTGCACGATGGCAACTTGGTGCTAGTGGATTATACTCCGCTAGAGGGAGACCAATCAACGCTGCACAAAGTACTCGCTGAGCTGGAGCGCGCAGTAGCGGATGTCGATGGCGATATCTGTGGCGTCGCGCGTCACTGGCTAGTTGTTGCACCGCGCGGAGTGCGAGTCGCCCGCAAGCGGCTAGGTGACTGAGCGCGCTTAAGCTACCGGCCGTTGGTATGACATGGCGCGGATAGCTGTACTAGGGAGCGGACTGGTCGGCTCGTTCGTAGCGACAGAACTGGCACGTAAACATACGGTCAGTCTATTCGACCCAGACAAGCTAGCGCTAGAGCGGGTGGCACAGCACGCTCCAACAGCAGAACTGCATTCCGAGCGTTTCTCTTCCGCGAAGCAATTGGAGGGCTGCGATTTGGCACTGAACTGTCTGCCGGGCAGCGCTGGCCATACTGCCCTTATGCAAATTATAGACGCAGGCGTTGACTGCGTTGACATATCCTTCACCGAGCGGGATCCACGTGTGCTGGACAGCGCAGCGCGCGAGGTGGGCACCACAGTAATCCCAGATGCCGGGATTGCACCAGGATTCAGCAATCTGCTTGCGGCCGAACTGGCAGGGCTGGCACCACAACAACTTGAGATTTTTGTCGGAGGACTGCCGCTGCGGCGCGACCAGCCCTGGGAATATGCGGCACCTTTCTCACCAACGGACGTCGTTGCCGAGTATGAAAGACCAGCGCGGCTGAAACGTGACGGTTGCGCTGTTACGGAGCCGGCACTGTCGGACTGTCGCCCTTTCCAGTTAGGACCAGGACTGGTGCCCAAGCTGCCAGACGGGATTGCACTGGAGGCTTTCCTGACTGACGGCCTGCGCAGCCTGCTAGAACTCCCAATTCCCGAGATGGTGGAATACACGCTGCGCTACCCCGGCCACGCCACTCTTTTCATGGAGCTTCGCGATTCTGGAGCGCTGGCAGGCGAAGCACGCAACGCTACCTTGGCTTCGCTATTCGAGGCGTGGAAACTGCAGCCGGGCGAATCGGAATTCACCCACCTGCAAGTGCTGTCGACGCTCGATGACGGCTCGCAGCGAGGCTGGCTGGTGCATGACAACGGCGCCGACGGCTGGAGCAGCATGGCGCGCACCACCGGCCTGACGGCGTGCGCGTTCGCGGAGCAGCTGCTTGCGGGTTACCTGATGGGTCCGGGTGTCCTGATGCCGGAGGCGTGCCCCGGAGCATTGCCTGCGGTGCGAGAATACCTTCAGTCGCGTGGTGTCACCGTCGAGCGCGTCGCGTAGGCGGCGACCAGTGTACCAGCCAGTGCCAGCAGCGTCCCGGCACCGAACACCTCAGTATACGTGAGGGTACGATGCAGCTCGCCCGCCAGCAGGGCGCCGCTGCCGGCACCGAGGAACATGCAGGAATTCAGGACGCCGACGCCGCGGCCGCGCAGCCGGTAGGGCACGCGGTCGGCGACCAGCGCTGTCGCGGAGACGTCGAACGCCATCCAGATGGGCGGCAGGAACGCGGCGATTACCAGCAGTGGATGCGGAGTGAGTGTATAGGTCGCCATGCACGCTACGAAGCCGAGGCTGACCAGTCGCAGCAGCTTTTCGCGCGGGTGGCGATCGGCCAGTCGGCCGAACCAGGGCGCCGTAACACCGTGCACCAACCCCGAGGCAAGCATCACCAACCCCATGCGAGATGTGCTGCCGGTCAGCGTGGTGAAGAAAGCTGGCGCGAAGGCGAGGAAAAAGTAGTAGCCCACGAACAGCAGCACGGTCGCGACCCAGAGTGGCCAGAGCCTCCAGAGCATCCCAGTCGGTGGCAGTGGCACTCCCCCGTCGGGCACCCGTTCCGGCTGCCCAAGCTTCACGCTGCGCTCGCGCAGCCGCAGCAGCGCTGCCACAGCAAAGATGCCGAGCGCGCAGTTGATGAAGAAGGCGGCGAGCACCGTCGAGCTGGCGCTGCCGTAAGCGCTGGCTGGCACCAGCAGCCCCCCGAGCAAGCCACCAGTCCCCCAGCCGAAGCCGGCGGTCATCTGTAGCCGCCCCAGTTGCGCACCGCGCGCGTTCGCATCCAGCTCGGCGAAGAGTGTGTGGAGGTGGACCACGCCGCCGCGAAAGAACGACTGCAGCACGCGTAGCGCAATTAGCCCCCAGGTCCCGGCCAGCGGCATCGGGAGTGCCAGAAGCGACGAGAGCAGCATCGCCAGCAGTACCACCCGCTTGCGGTTGCGCCAGCGATCGGCCATCGCGCCCCAGAAAGCAGAGCTGCCGACCATCATGAACATCGGAATGCCGACGACAAGGCCAACGGCGCGCGCGCCGCCCAGCGCCTGCGCTTGCAGCAGCACCAGCGTGAACGAAAGGCCAATCGTGGCGTGGTAAGCGAGGGAACCGACCAGCGGCAGCACCAGCGACTGTGCTGGCGCTGTCGCGCTTCCAGATTCCGCGTCCCCGGTCATCACGCGGGCAGCACGTCCGCTATTAATGGCGCGGCGACTGTACAGTCGTGATAATCCGCGCCGTGACCGGTTTCGCCCCACCTGGCGAGGGGGCGCTGCGCACGATGAAGGTCGCTGAACACCTACGTAGTTGCGGCCACGAGGTGCAGACTGTACGGCTCGCGACACCACCATGGGAAGAGTGGTGTACAGCTGAAGAACTGCCAACTCGGGCGCGCGAGTTGGAACAGACAGCACTGGCAGCCGGAATAAACTTCCTGTCTCTGGGTCCGTGTTCCGCTGAGAACGTTTCGGCCGTAGTAGATGCACTACTCACCACCAAGTCAATCTTCTGTGGGGCACAGCTCAACGGAAACGGCAACACCGCCGCTGCCAGCGCGATGCTACAGCTAGCACAGGCAGACCCGCAGCACAACTTACGCTTCGCGGCTCTGGCTCATGTAGAAACCGAGACTCCTTTCTTTCCGGCTGCATTCGCTCAACGCGAAGGATTTGCGCTGGCGATGGAGCTGGCGCCGCAAGTGCTGGCTGTGGGTGGCAAAATCGCAGCTCTTTCGCCGGGGCTAGAAGCGCTAGAGCGCGACGCCCGCGCAACAAATGTGCCATTTCTCGGCATCGATCCCAGTCTGACGCCCGGGCTTTACGGCGAAGGTTCTATCGCACGACTGATGACGCTGCTGGGATCGCCAGTCGGTTCACGTGGCGCGCCAGAGCTCGTGGGGCAGCTGACTACTGCACTCCGCGCGCTGCCGGTCGAGCAAGTAGGCTATCGAGGCGTCATGTTCGCCGTGATGGAAGACCCTGGTCTGGTCGAGGCGGTCCGGCAGCGCGAGCTCTCCGTTAGCGACCTGCTCGAATATGCAAGCCACTGTGGAACCGGGCTCGACACAGTGCCCCTGCCAGGCGACATCGGAGTGGAACGGCTGACGGCGCTGCTCGATCGCGTTGCTGCGGTGGCTGACACGCACGCTAAACCGCTCTCAGCTCGGCTCTTCCCGGCACCGGGCGTCAAGGCAGGAGAAACTGTCGCAACTGGCTCACCCTACCTTTTCGACTGCCCGGCTATGGAGATACCATGAACTTGGTCAAATGGGGCGGCTCTCTCATCACTGACAAGACGGCTGTCAGACCGGCGCCGAAGCGGGAACGCATCACCGCGCTGGCCGAAGCGCTGGCGGCTAGCGGAGAGCCAGCAGTGCTAGTGCACGGAGCGGGGTCGTTTGGGCATCCACTAGCAAAGCGGTTCGGACTGGCGCAGGGGAGCGACGGCTCGCCCGAACAAGGAGCGGCGGTAGAACGGACCCGGCAGCAGGTACGTACACTCAATGCATTGGTATGCGATGCACTAGCCTCGGCAGGAATGGAACCATATCCTGTCCTGCCGTCGCAAACGCTTCACACCGCCGGTCCGCAGAACATCGTGGATTTCCCGACCAGCAGCTTCGAGGCGGCGCTGGAAGCCGGACGTATACCGGTCACCTGTGGCGACGTTACCGATGATAACTCACAAGGCGTAGCCATCCTAAGCGGTGACACGCTAATGGTCGAGCTGGCGCGTGCTCTGGATTTGCAGCGCGCGCTATTTGTCATAAATCATCCTGGCGTGATGGATCGTGACCCAGCCGAACCGGGAGCACGACTGGTCGAACAGCTGGACGCGGCCGCTCGTAAAGTGATGCGTACGCAACGGATGGACGTGCCGGGCGCCGACGTTACCGGCGGGATGTGGGGCAAGCTGGATGCAGCTGCCGCCGTTGCCCTAGAGTGCAAGTGCCGCATTATTGGTGCTAGCGACTTTGCCGCTGCACTTACAGGGGACCCAGCTGGAACGCTGGTGCTGCCGTGAAAGAGCCCGGCCGCGGTGAGGTGGCACAGCTTTGGCTGATGCTGCTCCCGCGACCACTAGAACTGAACACGGCCGCTACTGTGACTGGGTTAGAACCGACACTGATTGCGAACCTGGCGACGCAACCAGAGGCGACAGAGTTCATCGCGCAGGTGGTCGTGGACGAGGAGATGCAACTGCGCGCGCGGCATGGATGGTTGCTCGAGCGGATGCGCGGACAAATGCGACTACGCAAGCACGAATGGAACCTGCTCGAGAAACGACTACGCCACCAGCTTGGTCCACATGTCGAGCATCACTGGTCTGAAGATGGCAGGATAACACGCGACCTTGACTTGCGGCCAGCGGGCGAGTGGGTGCTAACCGAATTGAGTTTTACCGGTGGTTTCGCGCTCTGGTTCCGCGAGAACGAGCAGGAGGATGGTGCTGACCTGTCAACGCTCGCATCACAGGCTGCTGGCGCACCGGTCGAGGCGCGAGGCGAGCTGGAGTTTGACCGCAGCCGGCTAGAGCTGCTCGAGGGGCTGCCGCAGCGCGTCCTGCGCGCATTGACCAACATGTCGCCAGCAGGGAAGCTTGCCTACCGTAGCCTGGAGTTGGCGGTGATGAAAGGACTAGCGCAGGGCAGTTCGACGGTAGAGCAGCGCATGCGCGAAACCGCAAGGCCGTGGTGGAAGTTCTGGAACTAGCTATTGCTCCGCCATCAGCGTGCTAACCATCTCTGGCAGCCAAGGTACTGTGCGGTAGTCACGCAGCGCTTCCGGCGCGACCCACGCAAACTCGTCGTTCTCCCAGTCAAGCCGTACTTGGTCGGTCGTACAGAGGTAGAGGAACGAATACACTTCGAAAACCTGGCCGGGCTTCTCGGTAAGGCGAGGCGGAGCGCGCGCCAGCAGCTCGAGGCTGGCACGCGGGATGCCGGTCTCTTCTTCAACTTCGCGCTGCGACGTTTCGAGCGGCTCTTCACCCTGCTCGACGAATCCGGAGACGCCTGACCAGTAGTGCTGGAAGCTGCCGACTGCGGCCGACCGCTTCAGAATTAGGATGCGGTCGCGATTAAGCAATATGCTGGTAGCAACGCGCTTAGTCGGTCTGCTCATCTGCTGAGACCTGTGTTCCTGGCTTGAAAAGCGCATTGGTCTCGGAATCGCGCTTCTGCGGGTCAGGCAGTCGCGCCAAGTCGCCGTTCAGGTCCACAAAGTAGAGGTAACCTTCGTCGCGATCTACCATCTTGTCGGAAATACACTTCTTGCTGCCGCCCTGATGCTTCCAGACAGTGCCGTCGCGTTCGACGAAGTAGAGAAAACCTTCTGGCGGTGGCAGTCCCAGCTTTTGGACCACTTCCGCCATCAGCTCGCCTCGCTGACCTCAATATGACACGGCGTTGGAAGCTTGTGCGAAGACTTGCGCAGCGCATCTTTGGCGGCGTCGAGAAACTCACGCGATGTGCGCAGAGTGATGATTTTCTGCCCCGCCTTGACATTGGCGGCAACGCCGACAGACTTGCCAAACGATAGCCGCATCCCCTGCGAAACACGGTCGGCACCGGCGCCTTGAGCGACCTTGTTGTGCCGCAGAACCTGGTGCGGGTAGACGCGTATCTTGAGGTGGTAGCCTTCTCGTCCTGCTGCAGTCATGATATGCCGGTTGGCGGTGATGCGCGCTGATTCAAGCGCATTGTGGCGAATTAGGCACTTCTCGTCGGCGCTGAGGGTTAGAACGACCTCGGAGTCGAACTTTGCTCCGGGAGCGCCGACGTCGAACTGGGTAATCCGGCTGGTAGGAACGCCGCCGATATATTCTCGGCGCGTGTAGGCTTTTGTCTGCCCACGAAACATGTGCGCCGGGTTCTTCTTCGCCATGGGGCCGGCGCAGGATGTATGTTATTTAAGTCTTAGCGCCATCGAGCTTGTCAGCTTCTATAACTTTTTTTCGAATGTAACCAGCTGGCCCGGCGATCCTCTTTCCAGTTCTGTGGCTTTCGATTCCTTGACCCGCCATTCCCACCAGACGACCCGCCTCCGGAAGCTTTGGGACTCCCGCGTTTCCAGTTCTGCGACTTGCCATTAGTCGGTCGGCCCTGTTTCCAGTTCTGTGACTTGCCATTAGTCGGTCGGCCCTGTTTCCAGTTCTGTGACTTGCCATTAGTCGGTCGGCCCTGTTTCCAGTTCTGTGACTTGCCATTAGTC